>Ga0364894_10103_pt1 | contig 46626 bp, 38 predicted proteins | sample ExccelJu500001D4_FD_206942 | JGI IMG/M metagenome (GOLD analysis project Ga0364894, IMG submission 206942) | Enriched cells from Trout Bog Lake Hypolimnion, Wisconsin, USA - BchlTB.July16.5000.01.D4 | ecosystem: Environmental > Aquatic > Freshwater > Lake > Hypolimnion/Profundal zone | place: USA...
ACTTAATTACCTCTTGCAAAAGCTGATTATTTAATTAATTACTAGTGTTAACAGAAAAATTTCTGCAAATGGGAGATGGGTTAAAGTGCCCACGTTTCTGAATTTTTCCCATTTTTTTTCCGAATATCGGTTAAAGTAATTAAGTTGCTGTGGATAATTTTAACCTTTCTACGAACCGTGTACCTATTGATGGCTTGTTAAAAATTGGTAGTAAAGAAAGCTACCGGTAATATAACACATACATAAAAAGGTAATTTTATTCCATGATATTAACTTAGTTATTAATCGATTGTATATACCAGTTGTGTCATTTCGCTATGTAGCAATTTTTAGGCAACAGACATGAAAATACTTTTGCACCTGCTTTTATCTTTTTTCTGTTGTTCATAAAATCTTTAACGTTAGCAAACACTTGGTCTTTGTTTATCCGGCATTTTTACCAATCGCATTTGTTTTTTGCGTCTTGGTTTATGTATTCCTGCGGGTTCAATTCTGAGTTGTAACGGGGTCGGAAAAAAGCTCAATGCAGTTTTTTTTATCATTTACCCACGTATTTTTATTTGTGACCGGGGGGCTCTCGCCCACAAAAAATATTTTCTGACTGATGTACGTTATTATTTTGTTTTAAAAGATATTTCAAAAAACCCGCTTTTAAACCTACCGTCAACCAACATAAATTGCTAATGACCTTTATTGCTTATGGCTGATATCATATTCAGATAATGCCGCTGGCCCGTCAGTCTAATGACCGGCGTTTCGCCTTTATTGGTATAACTCTTGCCCGTCTGGTGGTCGTCGCGTATACCAGCCTCGCCTCAAACTAAATAACGCTACCTTCCTTGGCTACCCTTTTCTTGATTGCCAGCTTTCTGCTTGGCCGTTCGCAAAAAGGAAGCTGTTTTTCGCATTCGGCGATAGGTATACCGGAACGTACAGAATCAGAAGTGATACCGATAATTCCTATATTTGATTTTTTAAGGTTTAGGGTTGAAAAAAAGCCTCCTGATTCTTCAAAATGGTTCTCTATTTTTGAGCCAATACACATATCCATGTTTTTTTGGGGGGGCTTTCTCAGACCCTGTAATATCCCCCAAGCCTGATAATCCGCTTGAAATATTTCCCCTCAAAAACATATGTTTCTGCATCTTTCAGGTCTACATCATAAGTGTTAAAGTCTGCGGGTTTCCAAGCAGGTGTCTGCATACCCAGCTGGTAAGAGACATGTTCCAGTTGTGTAAAAAGGAATATTGTCGTCAAGACAATTCTCCATTATGAAGGCTGCCTTCCGTCCAACCTCAAGTTAATACTGGCCGAAAATATCGGACGCTTCTATCTGTTCAAATGCATAAAAACCTGGCTATAGCAGCGACTTTTTCAGACCTCCGCTATAAACCAACCGGTTAATTCGGTAGCATTTCTCCATTCACTGCCGCGTACGACCCGCACAGATTGAATGCCGCCAGCGCACGCTGTTGCTCAGTGTCGCCGTAGGGTATGGATTTTAATTTTGTCTCATCGTCCCATTTACGTCCGAACGTTCTGAAAATAGCCATTCACCGCATTTTATGCGGCGAAAGCAGTGCCTATTGAGGTATCTGCTCGCTGGCTTGGGCTGGCCATGGCGTATTCAAATACGCCGTCGGACATATTAGTAAAACAGGAACACAAAACATTGACCTTGCCTGACTGTATATTATGAAGTACCTCTTTATTTGGCACCATGGCAAATTGTATCAGTTTTTTTACTTCATTGTCCGTAATCCGTACTTTTACCCAGTGGCCAAAAATGTTTTTCAAAACACTGTTGATCCTGTTGGTGATACCCATCACTTTTTTCGCTTCTTCCAGTCTTTCTTTGGCATATTGGGTATTACTTATTTTGATGATGTTGGAGCAATTTCTGAGGGCCGCATTGAGGGTGTTCATGCATACAATGCGGTTGGGTGTGAAGGCGGCGGTGTTACTGTCAAAACCATCTGTGAGGTGGTAGGTAATAAGTATTTTTCTGTCAGATCATCTCTTCTAATCCTGATATAACCGGGTAGTTTGGCGTTGATAAAAATCCGTTGCCCGGCGCGCCTGTCGTTTTGTATTGAATGCCAACGCAGCCAACGATAGCATAAAAGAAGTTAAAGCCTTCTAGGTTTTGTACAACTTCATAATCTTTTCCCATCACACCAAAAACTGTTCTGTGTCGGTACGTATGGTTGCAAAATGGTTTTGTACTTCTCTTTCCGCAATTTTGATTTCAACCTCCCCAACAGCGGCGTTGTTCTCATTGTCAAAAGTAAATAGCGGCCTCTTCTCCACGGTATAATCCAACCCTGCAAATGCGGGTACCTCCGCGCGCGCAGGGTAATGCTCTAGTATTTGTGCCAACGCGTGCATGGCTTTTCCTTTACGCTAAAAAAACTGTGTTTGCCTGTAGATTCGGGAAAAAAGATATTGTGTACCATAATTGGTTTGCCAGATTTTATTTGCATTCAGCAGGCGGTACTGATGCGGTTTATGGTTAAATAAGGGGAGGGGCTGAACTTCCTAAAAAGGCACGCGGTCTGCGGGTGTTCCAGTATTTGTTACCGCCTTTTGCACTAAAGCAACCGGTCGTTTTTCGGCCCTGGCTTTGTCTAAAAGGTGCAATTTGAAAACCCGTCGCGTCAGGGCCTCATCCACCTTGCCGTCTTTGGTGAGGTAGGCGTTGATATCAATAACGCCCCTCAATTTGACCAGTTTTCCGTTGGTTAAATACTGCGCGACGTTGGGTGTTCAGCAAGTAAGAATATCGGACAGACCGTACTGACGATTTCAATTCGCCTGTTGCTTTTATCCTGAATTTTTCGTTTACCGCCACATTAAAATTGACAACCTGTTTTCCTGACTTTGTACTGTTTACCGTCGCTTCGATGGTAAGCCTGAATGCAATTTGTATTTCAATGATTTTTAATTTATAATGATCAATAATTTTTTTTCCTTTCAACCCGCCCCAAAGGTTTTTGTAAAAGAAAAAGGGAAAAAAGAAAGCAATTGCGAGGTTAGCTGCGGGAAAAGCCAAAAGGAAGCGGAATAAAAAAGCAGAACGAGGCGGAGTGTTTATGCCGTAGTCTTTTGGCTGTTTTACGGAAGGCGTTCGCATACCGCAGCCGCCAACTTCGCGTTCGCTTTTTCCCGCGATTCGGCTTGCAAGAAATAGGAATCAAGCATTTTCTGTTGATGGTTTTTTGCTGTCCTGCCTGCGGGGATATGCGTCATAGGCAGGGTGGACCGCGATTGACTTCAAGGCGCTCTTACGTGAGGGCAGGAGGGGAAGGGCACCGGGTATCTTTGCAATAAATTGTGCTGTTGATGGAAATAACACAGCTGGCCAAAGCCAAGAATATGTTACCTGATTAAAGAGGTAATTTATTGTTATTAATATGTATTTACGTTTATGGTTTAATGCATGGATATGCCTTTTTTTAAATTGTCCTTCCAAAAAAGAGCATTTCAATTATAGAAATTCATGCAATCGGTTAAGCATTTTTTTTTGCTAATATTGGAAAATTGCCTTAGCTTACATTATCATTTATACATATATATTTAGCCAAAACTTTAGGTAACAATCGTAAATTATAGTTATATCTCACTGTTATTTACTAGTTGCTACGATTTTTATGAAGCTTGCTGAATTGCCGTTTGATATAACTTGTATTAATCGCCTTATTGTTCGGCAAAACCCTAAAAAGACTATTTTATGGGACATTATACACGACGGGAAGATTTAAATTACCTCAGAAAACGCGGGGAACAAATCGTTTATACTTCGATTGATGAATATAAAAAAAGTGGAATCCCCGTACCCGAAGCTGTGATCGAAGCAGCCGCTTTGCAACTTAGTGAAATAATAAATTATTTCGAAAATAAATCGACACAAAATGAACAACTGAGTGGCATGGCCAAGCTTTCTGGAGGCAGTTTTTCGCAGATTGATAAAAAACTAAAATTTACCAGCCTAAGCCCCGAAACTGCAAGTCTGCTAGGTATAACTTCTAACCCAGGGGAAAAGGTTTACATACAACCTTTTTTGGTGCCTGAAAGCGCTGCCGCCTTACCAGGTTTTTTTAGGGCGCTGGAGGATTCAGGAGCAAAAGCATCTATAACTTTGCATTTGTTAATGAAAGGGGAGGTAGATGTCCTAGAGGCAGAGGCAGTTTACCTGCCTATAAAGGGTGAATTTCTGTTGTTTATAAAAACACCCAATCCACGCATTTTTAACCCAAGCTTATTGGATAAAATGGCAGAAGGTTACATTGAGTTGGATAACAATTTATGTTATACATATGTAAATAGCCGGATTGGAGAAATGACAATGCGTAAACCAGCCAGTTTGTTGGGGAAATTTATCTGGGATGAGTTTCCTGATGCGGTGGGTTCGGCAACTTTTAAAGCAATCGAAAAAGCACTTCGTACGCAGGAATATGTGTTCAGTGAAGATTATTTTCCGCTGACTGACCTTTGGCAGGAGACTCATATTTATCCGTTTCAACGGGGCCTCTCAATTTTTATCGTTGACATAACGGCCCGTAAAAAGGCAGAACTTCTGTTGGCTGAAACCTGCAGTATTGGTCAGCTTGGGACATGGGAAATTAACTACAATAGTAATTTGCTTCAAATATCGGCAGGGGCTGGGGAAATACTGGGTTACGATGGTTTAGCCAGCATGTCAGTTGCAGAGGTTTTTCAGCTTTTGACCGGAAAAAAACAAAAAAGAAAAACATTACGGGCTGTTATCGAAGCCGCCAACAAAAAACTCTACTTCGATGAGCTGGTAAAAATTGAAACGAGTTTAGGCATATCAAAATGGATACGCTGCCGAGGCCGGGCTGAATATGTTGCTGAAAAGCCTGTACGTTTATGGGGCATTATGCAGGATATTACTTACGTTAAAAATACACAGGAGGCTTCGCAGGAAAATGAAGCATTGCTGCAGGCTTTTTTGGACAACGGGCCAGCATCGTGCATCACCGATGAAAATGGCAATTACATTTTCGCAAACAAAGAATATTATTTATTCACCAAATTGCCTGTTAAAATTGAAGGAAAAAATGTGCGTGATGTATTTCCAAGGCAAAATGCTGAAGATTATTTAAGGCATATTACAGAAGTAGCAACGAGTAAAAAACCTGTTCGAAAAGTATCGCTCGGCCTAAGGCCAGACGGTTCCACGGGTAAATTTATGGTTCTTAGATTCCCGGTGGACACCGGGAACTCTGTAACTAAAATTGGCAGTATCGGCTATGATATTACCGACCAAATAAATATTACCAACAACATTGCGGAACGTGAAAGGTTTATTAAAAACATTGCTGATAATGTGCCATGTATGCTTGCATATTGGACAAACAATGGCATTTGCTCTTTTGTCAACAACCAATTTTCGCAATGGCAGCGCAAAAGGCCTGGGGACATTATCGGACGCACTCTAAATGAAGTTTTTGGGCCAGAACTCTATGCATTCCTCCAGCCGCATGTGAAAAAAGTTTTGCAGGGCAGGTCCGTTCAGTTTGAGTTACCGGAAAGTTTTAGCATTGCTGGCAATAAAACACCTCAGCACCTTTTGGTGCAGTATGTTCCAGATGTTGAAAGTTTGCAAGTAAGGGGGTATTTTTCCCTTATTACCGATATAACACCTTTAAAAATGGCCCTTTTGGCAGTTGAAACCGAAGAACAGAATAAAGAAGCTTTGATAAATAGCAGCAAAGATTTTATTTGGAGTGTTGATAAGGATATGCGGCTTATTACCGCCAATTCACATTTTAAAGATTGGATGGGCAGCCTTAACGGAACAGTTGTTGCAAAAGGCAAAAAAGTACCTGCCGGTTTTGGCTTTGACGATGAACTGGTGCAACAATGGGAAGGATATTTTTCGAGAGCATTAAAAGGCGAAACATTTAAAATTGAAACGTTTACGGCGCATGAGGGAACCGGGAGGGAAATTTGGATCGAGAATGTATTTAACCCAATAATAGAGCATGATCAGGTTACTGGGGTGGCTTGCCTGTCGCGAGATATTACCCAAGGCAAAAAAGATTCAGAGGTAATACGTAACAACGAAGAAAGGCTGCGGTCACTGTTGTACAACATCGCGGATATTATCATTTTACTTAATGAAAATGGCACTATAACTTATCAAACTCCTTCTGTAAGCAATTTTCTTGGGTATGAAGAAGAAGGGTTAACGGGTAAAACTCTGTTTGATATTGTTTATCCAGATGACTTGAGTTTCGTTAACACAATTTTGAATAAAACACGGTTAGAAGGCGGGATTTCTGATTTGGTCGAATGCAAGTTAAAGCATCGTGACGGTAGGTATATTTATGTTGAAATACGGGGTAATAATCAACTGCATAACCCGGCTATTAAAGGTTTTGTTATAACCACCAGGGAAATAACGGCCAGAAAAGAAAGGGAGATAGAGAAAAACCAATTGGTAAGTACGTTGCAGCTGGAAATTGAGGAGAAAACTTTTTACGCCCAGGCACTTGAAGAATCTGACAAAAAATACAGGTACCTTTTTCAAAACAGCCCAGCTCCTATGCTTATATGGGATTTTAAAACGCTTGACATAGTGGATTGTAATGATGAAGTAATTCGAAAATACGGGTATTCAAGACAAGATTTTTTGAGGTTAAACATGCGTCAGATTAGGCCTAATGAAGATGTTGCGCTTTTTGAGGCTGCGACACACACAGAATCGGTTTTTAACAGTGTGCCTACCAGGGTATGGGGGCATATAAAAAAAAGTGGCGAAATTATGGTTGTGGAAGTGACCGGGAAGATTTTTGACCTTGATGGTCGCCGTGTTTCCATAATACACATCAACGAAATAACCGAAAAGGTAAAGGCTGAAAAAGCCCTTTTAGAGTCAGAGGAACGTTACAAACTGCTTTTTTATAAAAGCCCTTTGCCAAAATGTATTTATGATATAAGCACGATGGAAGTACTAGACGCAAATGAAGCCGCCGTTAAAAAATACGGTTATTTGCCAGAAGAATTCAACCATACGCGGATTGATGCCATAATTCCGCCGGATGAAAAGGATGAGCTATCGCGATTGCAACAAAAAATTAAAACCAAAGATGACGACAATAAACTGGGAATGTTCAATTTGGTAAATAATAAAGGGCAAAGATTCAAGGCTGAAATATTTGGCCACCGGTTTAACTATAAACAAAGGAATTGCATGTTACTGATAACAGTAGATGTTACTGAACGTCTGAATTACATCGCGTCCATTGAATTGCAAAACGGAAAGCTTAGAGAAATTGCATGGTTGCAATCCCACGTAGTGCGCATGCCACTATCGAGAATGATGGGTATTATCAATCTGATAAAAGATGATTCTGTTAATGACGCAGAAAAAAAAGAACTAATAAATTATGTTTTAGAAACGGCGGAAGAGCTGGATCTTACCATTAAAGAAATTGCAGAAAAAACATTTGCAGGAATTGTGCAATAGTACAAAAGACCTTGCAGATGTTTCCCAAAAGCAAATTTTCATTTAAATGTCATTCAATGTATTTTAAATTAGCAGATGTTCCTGAAAGTGATTTTTTCTTGCAGGTGAAGCACTTATCAAAATAGAGGCCTGCGTTGACCTGGTGATACTTGTTTTTAAAATTCAAGACGATTGATTGCGCAACCGGAGTCCCCCGTTTATTTTTAAGACACCAACTAGTCGACAGAATAAAGTCCATTTTTTATTGCAAAAATTACAATGCCTATACTGCTTTTTTCTCTAATCTTAGCAAGAATCACCAGGCGTTCTTTTTCAATAGCCTTTTTACTAAGAAAAAGCAGCCGGCCAATTTCTTCACTAGTTTTCTGTTGGCAGATGAGCTTGATGATTTCCTTTTCCCTTGTTTTTAAAGCAGGAAATGTGTCTTTTTTTTGAAGGTTATATTTACTGGTGGAAATCAGTTTCATCATCCGGGCAGTCGTTCTTTTGCAATAGTAGTAATAGCCATCGTAAACAGTTAGTATCGCTTCAATTATTTCTTCCCGCTCCGCACTCTTGCTGATGTAGCCCATTGCACCTGCCTCAAGCGAGTCAACGATAATTTGCTCATATTCAAAATTGGAGAAAGCGATGCATTTTACGTGAAATGGCAGCCGCACTATTTCTGTTATCGCCTCAACACCACCCATAACCGGCATCCGAAGATCTGTTAATGCAATATCAGGCTTATGTTGTTTAATCAGGTCAAGCAGTTCTTTACCATTGGCAGCTTCTGCTATAAAGTCTGTTTTATCGTTGTTTTGCAACAGCATTTTTAGTCCGTCCCGGTAAAGACTGTGGTCTTCCGCAATCACAACTCTGATTTTCTTGTCAAGAATGTTATCACTCATATCGGTATTTCAAATAAATAATCTGTGCCTTTATTATGTTGGGTTGTAATGTAAAGTTTGGCCCCCAACAGGTTTGCCCTGGCCGCAATATTTTGCAGGCCGGCCCCTTGGCGAAGCTTCATTACCCGCCTTTTATCAAACCCAATCCCATTGTCTGTTATATGCAATACAACGTTTTTGCCAACCTCTTTGAGTTCACAAAGGATAGCCGTGGCTTTAGAATGTTTCAAAATATTGTTTATAATCTCCTGGACTATGCGGAAAACGTGTATTTCTTTTGCAGGGTCTAAAAGCCCTTTCGAAAGAATGCAATGGCATTCAATTTTGATGCTGTTGGAAAATGAAATCATGTTCAGCAAGTCATTTACAGCAAATGCAAGGCCTTTTGTTTCAAGGATACGCGGCATCAGGTTATAAGCAAGGTGCCTTATCTTAAGCATTGTTTCCTCAATATGACCTGTTACTTTTTCCATCGCCGTTTTGTCTGCTGTTTTTTCAAGCTTTATGCCTGAAAGCAGTAGTTTAATAGCTGAAAGCATCATTCCTATTTCATCGTGAAGGTCGTTGGAAATCCGCGAACGTTCTTTCTCCAGCAGGCCAATTTCTTCCTGCATCAGGTCATGGTACGCCACCACCCTTTTACGCTGGTAACGTACAATGGATGAAATAAAGAAGACCATCAGCCCTGTAAAGAGGATAAGGCCTGTCAATAATGCACCGTAAATTCTCGTTTCTCCTGGATACATAAGATTGCAATGCCATAGGTTATATTAGATAAAAAATTCATGGAGGCAAGCCCGAGCCAAAGACGCATATAAAACACGTCGTCGAAGGGTACATGATAGGCGTTGGGTATTTCTGCAAATGCCTTGCAGAAATAATATACGACGAATGCGGTACAGATTAAAAATTGCGGGTTTTTAAAGAGTTGCGCTTTTTCAAAAACAACTATTTTATTAAAACGGTCAACAGCAAAAAAAAACGTGATGACTGAATATGCAATCCTAAAGAACGAATTATTGTCTGATATTGAGTGGTAAACAAAGTTATCTGTCACCCATCCCCCAACACCCAGAGCAAGCCAGATAATGTACCATGTAGCTTTGCCATTATTCCAATTATAGAATATATACAGCAACAGCGAATATTCAAGCAGTACATACAGGTTTCCGTTCAACGCATTTGTCTTCAAAGTATATGCCAAAATGAGGCTAAGCGTATCATTGAAGGCCCCTATCCATATTAAAATTAAAAAAGGCAGGTATTCTTTCCCGGCGTACCGGAAACGGATTATACCCGCCACAACGGGGAAAAGTATGGTGTGGTTCAATATGATATACCAGATATATACCGGCATTGACTATGCAATTAGAGGTGAGGCTGTGGGGCAAAACTGCGGGCACCTGTAACCGTCTTCCAAGATAACCGCGTCTGTTCTTTCTGGCGAAGGCAGGATATCGTTTCCGTTGATATCAGCTGCCACCAAGATTGTTACGACTGTACCGTCGGCTTGCTGGCCGAGGTATATCCTTAGGGAAACACACCCCGCTATAGAAAGTAATGTGCTAATATTATCCAAATCAAAGGTTTCGCAAATGGGGAAGCCAGTTGCCTTAGTTGCCTGGAATGAGGTTGTCAGGTTTATCGCATCCTCCAGGGGAATCTGCTGGTTGTTTGTGCTGCTCATGGTTATTATGTTTTAGGAGTGCAATCTACATTTGAGGCGGGTACCCGGCGGTAGTAGCGATACTACAGTATTAGGGTAGCACTACCATTTTTTGGTAGTAGTCGTACTAAAATGCCGTGGAGGCGATTTTAGTTATGTTTAAACTGGGTAGTATTGCAGCACAGACCCAGACCTATGGAATAAAACAGTCCGTTGAAACCCATGATTGATTTATTGTGTTGTTTGGTTTAAACCCTTTTTCCTATGCAATTTTTTGTACCATTGATATGGCATAAAGAAACTACCAGCCGGCAAGAAGTCCCGCTGCGTTACCGGGGCCTCCTCCTGGCCGGTGCGCAGGTAGTTTTCACTTCCGGCCCGTGGGGCGCTTTTATCAGCCAGTCCATAAAACGCCGGGATTATACTTTTTATGAACACCGGTTTTTTATTGCAAAAGATATCAAAATTTATCCATTGACGAACAAGCATATTTTAACCCTGCACCTGATGGAGCACGGAAACCTGGACTGCATCATGAAAGGAGCGGCTGAACAACCGGTGCGGCTGGCAGCCCGGACCAGCCAGCTTTTTTATATACCGGGCAGTTTAAGGCATGAAATATATTTTCCTGCCGGGGTAAAGACGGTGTCAGTGCAGATTGATTTCACAAGACAGTTCCTCGAAAACATAGCAGGCCCTTACCCGCTACTCCAACAGATGCTGGAACATTCTGCCAAATTCCCGGATGCAGGGCTACAGCAGCCGTCTATTGCTATGGGTGCGGAGGAGTCAGGTGTCTTGGAGGAATTGCCGGCAGCGCTGAAGGCCCCAGGTGGGGCAGGGCTGTATTTGGACAGCAGGGTGCAAGATTTGCTGCGCTGGCATTTGTTGAAACAACAGCAACCAGATAGGGATAAAATTCTTCAAACGGCACCGTTTCATTTTTCCCCAGTACAGCTCGACCGGGTACTTTTCGTTAAAAGGCTGGTCGATGCCCGCCCGGGAAGGCATTTACTCGTGACCGAGCTGGCCAGGGAGAGCGGGCTGAACAAAGACTTGCTGAAGAAAGGTTTCAAACATGTGACGGGCCTCACGCTGGAAGCATACCGGAAGAAAGGCTGTATGGAATACTCAAGAGAGAGCCTGCTGCGAAAAAAGTATACGGTTAAGCAAATAGCAGCAGAGTGTGGTTTTACCGGCTCGTCACATTTTATCAGTGAATTCAAAAAGTATTGGGGGGTAACGCCGGGCGAGCTACTGAAACCTGCATCAAAACTTCCATTTCCGGTATAGATCAGTTGTAACCGCAGGGACAGTTGTGAGACCTTTACTTAATGCAACCAGAAAACACAAGCTATACAACGTTGTTAGAGGCATCGTCAATAAGTTATACCACGGATTACCCCTACCTGTTAGCCGGGCCAACAGCGATGACACAAAAATGGGCGTTGCATAGTTCTGTTATCCCGGTGCAGATGGCGGGTTTGCTTGAAACCATGCTGCCTTTGTTTGCGAAAAAGAAACTTTCGTTCAGCCTACCCTGTACCAGCTTGGTGCACCAGCAAATCCTGGATGGTTTGTTTGGAGAAGGACTAATCGGGCAGGTTGTCAATATTTACCCGGCATCCGCAGCGGAGGCGCTGGTACTGGCAAAACAGTTTGCCGCCCTCACACAGCATTACCGCGGACCTGCGGTGCCTTTGTGCGCAAATTATGGCGGTTGCGTATTCGTTTCGTTCAGGCAACCGCCACGGCAGAAAAAGTTGATCGGTAACCGTTACCTGCCTGTTTCAACTATTAAAAATGACGTGAAAGGGCGGGTGTTGAAATGCCTGGACGTTTCAGGATGGAGGCAGCTGCGGTGGGTGCTTGTGAAAGAGGGGCGGCATGACATGTGTACAGATGGGGAAGGCCGCGATATCCGTGACAGGCTGAGGTGGCAATATGAAATACTGAAGGCCTTAGAGCCTTGCCGCATTGCACCCGGGGCATTTGGTTTCTTTGAGTGGGAAGGTAATGCGTACCTCGCAATGGAATATATAGAAGGCATTACGCTGCATGAAGTTATCAATAATATCTATCGCGGAAGGGCATGCTGTATGCTGTCAGCCGCTGAAAGGGCAGAGCTGCATAACCTGCTGATGACCGTGATAGCGATGGTCGAAAACTTGCATGCCAAAGGCTATGTGCACCGTGACCTCACACCGCACAATTTCATTGTGACCAAAACACTGGAATTGCTTTTTATTGACCTGGAACTGGCTTTCTGCATCAACAGGGAAACTACCGTCCCGCCGTTTGCGCTGGGTTCCAGTGGATACATGTCACCTGAACAGGAAGCGTCGGCAGCCCCTGCGGCGCAAGAGGATATTTATGGCCTGGGGTCGATGATGATTGCTTTGTTTACCGGCGTATCACCGACACGGTTTGACAGAACCGACAAGGGAAGGCTGAAGCAGAATCTTTTATTTTTTACATACGACGAAATTTTGGCGGATTTGATTACCGGTTGCCTGGATGCTGAGCCTTTTCAGCGTCCGTCACTAAACGAGACAGCAAGGGCAATCAAAAGTATTCAAGGCACGGAATTGCTTAAAAATGACGCATCATTCGTGCGTGGCCAGCCTCTGGTTGAGAACGCCCTCCGGGGCCTTTGCGGCCAGAAGTTTACAGATGCCCGGCAATTATGGTGGGCCAAGGAAAGCATGCCCGGCAATACTGCCGCCAACGAAAGTTACTGGCCGGCTATAGACACCGGGCTATATAAGGGCATAGCAGGGATTGCCTATTTGTTTACCGTAGTGGAAAAAGGGGGGTACGACATGACAAATTATTCAGAGGTCCTCCAAAAGAACCTTGCATTTATAAAGAAGCAGCCGGTACTATCTTCTGTGGAACCCGGGCCCGGCAGTGTGGAAAGCATCGATTATAGCCTGGGATGGTGGCGTTGTCCCTGCATACTGCCGGCAAAAGAGCTGAAGATAATTCTTCTAAAGGCAAAAAAGGTAAAGAGTCCGGGCGTGTTCAACGGGCGGGCCGGCATCGCATTGTTCCTGCTGGCATATTCAGCACATTGTAAAGATAAAGCTGCCGCATACGTGGCGGAACATCTGTTAAAAAAGTTACTTAAAGAGGCAAAGTCTGCCGCCTGCAAACTCTCCCCATGGTTTGGCGATGGTTTAACGGGGCTGGCATTTGTTTTTATAAGGGCATATGAAGCCTTGAAGGACACCGTTTGGAAGCTTGCGGCCGAACACCTGCTCAGCCTACACCCTGAAAAAATCACCGGCAATGCGCCTGAGTTCGCCACAGGGCTGGCCGGCTTGGGCGAGACCTATCTGGAAGCTTACCGGGTATTCGGGGATGCAGTTTGGAAAGAAAGGGCGGACTGGATCGAAGATTTTTTACAACACACGTTCTTTGAACAGTCCGACGGCTCGGCGTATTGGCAGACCGGCCAATCCACCATCCCATCCGCAGGGCTGATGGACGGCAATGCCGGTATCATCCATTTCCTGTTGCGCTGTGAAAACCCGGAAATACCATTTCCCATATTCAACAATGCGTTATGAAAAAAGCCATCCTTTCTGAAACCATCACCGCTTTGCTCGTGCTGCTGTTCCTGTATGCGGCTTTCAGCAAGCTGGCGGATTTCGCAGCGTTCCGGGCAGCAATGGGCAAACAGCCTTTCCCTAAGTGGCTGCAGGCGGTAGTCATCCATACGCTCCCGGCGGCAGAAATTGCCACTGCCATACTGCTGGTCCCCGCAAAGACCAGGCTTGCCGGGCTTTTTACTTTTTGCGGGCTGATGGGATTGTTTACGCTGTATATCACGGCCATCCTGCTGCACCTGTTCCCGTATGTGCCCTGCACATGCGGGGGCGTCATCAGCCGGCTCAGGTGGCCGCAGCACCTTGTGTTTAACCTTGCCTTTGTTGCCCTCGGGATTTGGGGCACTAGGCTTACGATATTTCACGCGCGGAATCAGGATCCAACGGCCAGACCTGTTTAAACCGGCCGGTTATTCATTTTTAAAAATTACTTCTACTTTGACAAGTCAGGTTGTATTTTTTTGAGTTAAGTTTATTTTTCTTTGCTCGTGTCGTTTATGCATCTGTTCTATGATTTCTTTTTCAGTCGCTCCTTTTTTGGGATAGGTATTGAGTATGATCTCTCTTACATCATAAGCGCTCAATAATGGCAGTTTATCTTTGAGTAACATTTTTTCGCTCAATATAAAATGCAGGGCCATCATTACAATTACCATGTGGTGGTGCCACGCCAGCCATCCTCTTGCCTGGTATTGGCTCATGCCGGCCTCCTGCTTGGCTTCCTGGAAAGACCGCTCTACAAAATACCGCTGCGATTGCATCTGTACCAGTTCTTCCGTGGTACATTCCCCGTCATATGCATTACTGACGGCATATTTATATTCGCGGGCCCCGTCTTTGTTTTCTGTTATCCTCAGCACCAGTATGCGTTCCATATAACCGGGTGATTCACCGTCCCACAGGTATACTTTTTGGGTATAGCCGAGGCAGTTAAGGTCACCTTTGCCGGTTTGGCGCAGGCGTACCGGCTGCCAGTCTCCCTTTTCGATGCCCTGGGCCAATGTGCTTACCTCAATAACATTGCCTGTTGCTTTGTAACGGCTTGGGTTGCGCCCAACGGTGCCTGTCTTATCCGGTATGGCTATTACCGGCGGTTCTGTATATATGTACTGGTCACAGTGTACCTCCAGTACAAAAAGTATCCCCATCTTATCCAGCTCCTGCTGGAAATGATAGCTGTTGCCATACAGCCCGTCGGCACCTACATAATGGAACCATGTACCCAATTCTTTTTGATGCCTGACAATATCCAGTGCCAGTTCTACCTTGGTTTTGCAAACCCGCTTTTCTCCTTCGGGCAGTGCGGGTACGCCTGCCTTTTTGCACCTTGCTTCGTCAGACACCCATTCTTCCGGCAGGTACAGGGCTGTGTCTATCAGCCCGTAATACTTTTCCGCGCTCAGCGCCGCATAAACCGCTACCTGGCAATTGTCCACTTTGCCAATAGTACCGCAGTACTGGCGGGCCACACCCACAGATTCTTTGCCTTTTTTACGGTGGGCGCTTTCATCTATCAGCAACCCTACGCGGCTGTGGGCGGAAAACAGTTTGCCGGTATCGGACGCGACCCTGTCAAAGCCTGCCCTGGCATCCCAGGGTGACTCGCTGATGAAATGCTGTACCTGGTAATAATCGCTGTCGGCAACGCGCTCCACCATACGTTCTATATTACGTTTCTGCCCCTGGAACAGGCCTTTAAAATATTGTGTCGCATGCTGCAATTTATCATGGGTGCCTGCTTTGAAAACTGCTTTTAACGTCTGGAGATATTTTTTAAGCCGGGACTGTTCGGCCGGTAGCGATGAGGATTGCTCATAATCTATATTTTATACGCTATAACAACATAAACACAAGTTCTGTATTTTTTGGCTCTAAAACAAACACTATTTTTGACTTGTCAAAGTAGAATTACAAACATGAAAAAAATCAAGATGGGCCTCATCGCCCTCGCGACAATCGCCGGCATCGGCGGCGCCTTTGCTTTTAACCATCCCGCCAAGCAAAGCGGCACCACTTATTATGCTCACAAGGACAGCGACGGGCATGTGCGGTGGTACACGTCGGTTTCGGGGATTTGTTCTTCTTATTCCTCTCTTGCGTGCACGATCACTTCCACCTCCAATGTTTCAGGAGTGAAGGAAGCATTCCCGGCACAGTACTCGCTGGCGGGCACCAAGACTTCGGATGCTGTATACCAGTAGGCCTTGCAGGTGACGGAGAGAAAAAACCACCGGTTAAACGCCGGTGGTTTTGTTGAACTAAGTAACAATATATCATGAAAAAGGTCAATCCAGGCTTAATGTGCCTGGTCTTGCACATTCGCAGGCACTCTATGTGCTTTCACGTCATTCGGATAAGCCCTTTCGGATCAAGGCGGAAAGACTTGCCCCTTTATCCTCCAACGGGTCAACCGGGTTCAGCATCTGCCGCCCTTTTTTGTCAACCAGCACAAGCGTCGGATAGGCCGAGACCAGGTAATGCCGGAAAACCGGGTGGTCTTCGCCTTCCCCTTCCGTGAACAGGCAGGGCGATTTCTCTGAAGTGTATTTCCCGCTTTTTACGCCAGCCTCCCACCAGCCCCTGTCCCGGTCAGCGCTTATACTCACGACTAAAAAATCCTTTCCGGTGAAAAGCTTTTGTATGCTGTCGATATACACATGGGCCTTCCTGCAGGAGCCGCAGCCGTTGTAATAAAAATCCAACAGCACTACCTTGCCGTTGTAGTCCTGCAACCTATGGATTTTCCCATCCATGCCGGGCAGGCGGAAATTATAAGCATGGGAGCCGTGTACCCTGTCCTCCTGCATGGAATGCAATATATCCCGGTAGTCGCGGTTTTCCACCCATCCCAATGCGTTGGCAATACAACCCGAGATGTCCTGTTCCCCTGTCCTGGCATTATATAGCATATCCACGGCAAGCCGCTCTTTCAAAAAGCCGGTATAGTGGGCCAGGATGTAATGGTAACAGGCAATGGCATTAAACGGCCTGCCCGGCAAGGTCACGGAGTCTGTGTAGTACCGGATTCCAAGGCCTGCTGCCAGGCGGTCTGCGTATAAAAATACCCCGTCCCGGGCCGATAAATTGTATGCAGGTATTTTGCCTCCGACGTCAAGCCATCTGCCCGCATTTTCAACTGCCTGAACCCGCCGTGTGCTGTCCATGGCCTTCAAAAAGCCGGTTTTCCCGTATTGCAGGCCTACAATATTTGCTTTAAGCAGCGCGTAAATATTTCTGCCCAGCGTTAATTTATGTGCTTCTATAAAGGCAAGTTCCTGGGTTACGGCGGAATCCGTGGCCTCAAGATAGCTTTGGAAGCCCTCCGCGGTACCCCATGCAACCCGTTTTGTGTTCCGGGAATAAATAGCATCAAGCTGTTGGGCAACGTCCCAGCTCCCGGCACCGGGGCCTGAAAATGACCAGGCACCATTTTTTTGCGAGATAAAAACATCATCCCCGCTTTCTATCCATACACTGGCCAGATGGCCGTCGCGGTCATTTACTGAATATTGGATGGATTCTATTTTGAGGAATAACCCCTCCACGGGCAACTCAACCCTGAAGCTATGGTTTTTTATCGGGCAGGCATACCTGCGCTGGAAGCCGATAAACCACGGATCGCCATACTTGGAAGTTTTGATGACGAGCGAATCGCCGTCATGCAGGAAATCAAGCCTGCCTGAAATAACGGCCGTGCCGGCAAGAACGGGCCCTGGGGCGGATGCGAACAGCAAAAAAAATATAATAAATTTCATAACCAGTCCATTTAATATTTTTGAAAATCAACGGGGGTTTTGCGCGATCCCGCTGAATTGTATTTCGTTGTCCGGGATGGGCAGGGCGTACCGGAGGTCGTTGGGTGGCAGGGAATAAGCCGTGCCGTTTGCCACCCTGTGCAGGGTGGTTGCAAAGCGGCTGTCCTTGTTCAGCCTGCGGAGGTCTGCCCAGCGCAGCCCGCGGTACAACAATTCTTTGCGGCGCTCTGCCAGTACCAGGCCCAATGCATCGCCTGCACCGGAGGCAGTGTATGGTGCGAAAGTGCCCGACTGCCAGCGGGTGGCGAGCAGGGTATTCAGGTCCGCCATTGCGGAAGCCGCATGGCCCAGCCTTGCGTTGCATTCAGCGCGGATGAGGTACATTTCGTCCGTGGCGATACCGGTATAGTTCCGGCCTTTCGGGTCGTAGCTGCCCCGGAAATACGGCAGTCCCCCGGACAGCACGAAGAACACAGACTTGCGGAGGTCATTGGCGGCATAGCTGCCGTACAGGGTTGAATCGGTAACAGACTTGTAGTTCCCGTACGTAAGCAGGTAAGGCACGCAAATGGTGTGGTAGATATCCTCCTGTACAAAACTGGTGCTGATGGAACGTGTGGCAGGCTGCAGGCTGCCGTAACCAACCAGCGGCGGTGCCAGCGATATGCAGGTGTCCGCGTAGTGGTAAGCCCGGGCGTAATCCCCCAGTGCGAGGTACACCCTGGCCAGCAGGCCGGCAGCGGCGGCAGCGGAAGGCAGGGTGTTGTACGCAGCGTTGCCGGGCAGCAGCGGGATCGCCGCATGCAGGTCGCTGATGACCTGCGCGTAACATGCCTGTTCGGAGGCCCTTACTGATTTGGCGTTGAGGTCGGAGCTGAGGCGCAGCGGTATGCCCGGCTCCGTGGCGGCGGTGGCGGAATCATAAGGCATGGCAAATACCTGCAGCAGGTTGTAAAAAGCCCAGCAGCGGTCAAACAGTGCGCCGGCCCTTACCTGCCCGGCCAGCGTTGTTTGCGCCGGTGTAACCGGGATTGTCTTCAGCGCGTCAAGGACGGTGTTGGCGTAGTACACCTGCTGGTAAGGGCCGCTCCAGTCCGGCACGTCCGCGCCCGGGTTGTAGATTTTGCCTGCCCACGTATAGGCGTTCCTTTCCGTCTGGGCCAGGTTGGTAAACCCCGCGTCCGGCACATAGAAATCATCCGAGGACACCTCCCCTAGCCCTGGGTCCTTGGTGTTGAATATGCCGTCGTCGTTGAGCAGCAGCTGCAGGTCCTGCAGGGTGGAGGGCGTGCTGAGCGCGATATTTGGTTTGGCTGCCAGGAAGGCGTCCTGTTTCGAGCAGCCGCAGGCCAGCATGAACGCTGCGGCAAAAATTACCGGTTGGTATGTTTTCATGTCGTTTTGTTTAAAATGAAGCCTGGATACCGATAGCATAGGTGCGTGGTGAGGCGTAAACGCCCATCCCGCCGGCCGACGCGAGGTCAGGGTCAAGCCCGTCCCTGTTCGCACGCCAGAGGATGCCCACGTTGTTGGCATACCCATACAGCCGCCAGTTTTTGCCCACTGAATAACCCAGGCTGATGTCCTGCAGCCGGATATGGTCCCCCTTGTCCACCAGCACGGAGGAATATTGGTAAAACTGGTCGCGGTAGTTGTCATAAGGCGGGTATTGCGGGGAAGGCACATACGTATGTTTTTCGTCGCCCGGCTGCCGCCAGCGTCGGTAGTAGTCCCGGTTGCCCGACCAGGGAAGGCCGGAAGACAGGTAGGAGTCACGGCGGAACCGGTAACCCAGTTTATACACGATGTTGAACGAGAAGGAGAACTTCCGGAACGTGAAGCTGTTTCGCAGGCTGCCAAACACGGTTGGCCGGGCGGGGCCGTTGTACACCATGCTGCCCAGGCTGGTGGAGGACAGGATGGTGCCGTAGTCTTTTGACACGGTCTTCCCGAGGTAACCCTGCGGGTCGCCGGTGGAAGGGTCAAGCCCTGCCCAGCGGTAACTGTACACGGCGTACACCGGCCTGCCGTTGAGCGGTATGATGGCACTGGCATTTGCGTAGCCGATGTACTGGTCAGAAGTCACCTGCAGGTCATACCGGCTCAACTTGTCAAGGGCATAGCTCAGGAGGAAATTCGTCTGCCAGCTGAAATGCTTTTGCGTGATGTTGCGGGTATTCAGCACCAGGTCAAGCCCGCGGCCCGTGGTGGCAGCGGTGTTGCCGAAGAAGCTGGCCAGCCCGGTGGAAGGCGGCAGCGGCGCATTGCCAAAAAGGTTGATGCCTTTTTTGGTATAATACTCAATACTGCCTGACACAGCCTGCCCGCGCAGGCCAAAATCAACCCCGACATTCACCATGCGGATTTTCTCCCACTGCAGTTCCGGGTTGCCTGGGTTGGCGATGGAAGCATTGGGTGTTCCGTAATAATAGGAATTGCCTGCCAGTTGGATGGTGGTGACGGCGGTGGCATTCTTGTTCACATTGCCGTTGTAGCCGTATGTTGCCCGCAGTTTCAGGTAGGGCAGCCATGCAAGGTGGTAAAACTTCTCGCGGCTGAGGTCCCAGGCCAGCCCGGTGGAATACAGCGGCACTGCTTTTTGGTTCGTGCTGACACCGAACAGGTTGGACTTGTCCACGCGGCCACTAGCTGAGATTGTGTACAGGTTGTTATAGGTGTATGCCGCATTCCCGAAATACGAGATGTAATGGTCTGTCGTCTGCCCGAAGCCCAGCGTGGTGGGTACCTGCGACGCACCGCCGGAGGGGTCGAGGTTGAAATAATCCAGGTAGTCAATATTGCTGATGCTGCCGCCGGTGGATTTATCATACCCGTACACCGTGTTGCCCGAAGTGCTGTTAATGGTTTCGTTTATTTCAGCACCAGCGATTGCAGCAAGCGCATGTTTACCCCGGAAAGTATTGTTGTAATCAAGCTGCCCTCTTAGATGGTGGGATGACAGTGTACCCGCCGCCTGCTGGAGGATGCCGCCGACGGGTATTGGGTAAGACCGGCTTCCGCCGGGGTTAAGCTGCGTGTACTGGTTGATGAGGTTGCGGGCATAATAGGTAGAATCCGAGTAGTAATTATTGACTGAGCTCGATGCTTTTTCATACTGGTACCGCAGTTCTGAGCTGATGTGCCGGAGAAAGCGGTATTGCAGGCCAAGGTCAAGCCTGTTCTCCATGGTGCGGGTTTCGTTGTCTGCGTTATGCAGCTCGTCCAGCGGCCGGTAGTCCCAGCCCAGCAGCTGGACGCCCCCCGCCGTGTCCGTCCAGCCCATGGCATAATCTTTTACTATCGGGCCTGTAAGCCGGGCGTAAGGGTAGATGGTGCCCTTTCCGGTAGTATTGATGTTAGCCAGCGGGCTGTTGTTCAGCCCCACAGAGGCGATGTAATGTAACGAAGCCGAAAATACCAGGTTCTTCACCGGGTAAAACCGGTATTCGGCATTGGTGGTCAGGCGGCTGTTGCTGTTGCCCACCTGGTTCGCCTGCCCGGCATCGTAGCCCAACGAGAAATAATAGTCGCTCAACATGCCGCCGCCCCTGAGGCCGACCGAGTACTGCTGGTTGAATGAGGGACGGTAAAAATACCTGCTTAGGTGATTGCGCACATCAAGCCCGCGCAGGGCATTGATCCGTGTGGTGGCATCGGTGGCAGTTGTAAGCCCCGTCCGTTCATCAGAAAGTATCTGCACCACGGGGGAAACAGGCACATGGTAAGAACTGGTGAGGTCATCGTCGTAATAACCCCTGTTAAATAAGTCCTGCTCAATGTTGATAAAGTCATTGGAAGGCAGAAAATCAGGGTTGTAGCGCAGGTTTGGCTTTTCGCCAACGGTTAGGTTTGTATTGAATTCCACGGTAAGTTTCTGCCCCTGCCTGCCTTTTTTGGTGGTGATGACAATCACGCCGTTACCGGAACGCACTCCCCAAATCGAGGAAGCGGCCGCGTCTTTCAAAACAGTGATACTTTCCACATCGTTGGGGTTCAGGTTGCCAATATCACCGTCATAAGGGAACCCGTCCACCACTACCAGCGGCTGGTCGTTGGCGTAAAGGGTGCTGTGCCCCCGGATGCTGATATCCATCAAGCCGGAAGCATTGTTTACCGTGTTGCGGTTAAACAGCAGGCCAGGCACCACGCCCTCCAGCCTGCCGATAACGTCGGTGCTGACACGGCGGTTGAACAAGGTGCTGTCCACGAAGGCAAAAGAGCCGGTGGAGCGCTCTTTTGGCACCGACTGGTAGCCGGTGCTGACAGTCACCTCCTGCATGCCATTGATGGCTTCCTCAAGATGGATGAACAGCGGTGGGCTACCTGAGTGCACAACCACCCGTTGGGATTGGTAGCTGATATGTGCAATAACCAGTGTGTCTGATTCAGCCCTAAGGGCTATAGAAAACCGCCCGTCTTGCCTGGTTTCGGCGGAGGCATGGCAGTGCACGAGGTACAGGGCGGCACCAACAACAGGGGCGTTACCCGGCCCGGTTACGGTGCCGGTAAGTGTAAAAGGCTGGGATTTAAGGTGCAGTAAGGGCAATAGTATGGCCCAAACGCAATATTGTAATTTCATTGCAGTTACTTTGAGGGTGAATAAAAGTGGTAGAAGCCATCATGGATGCTGGCACAACCGGGAACGGTACACCGCGCCATGATGTATAAAACCTAAGTCACAATGAGAAAATTATACAGGGTTCTTCGGTTTACGGGCATTGCGGGCATTGAGCAGCGGGCGCACAAAGCGCCTGTTTTTGCAGGCCTGGTATACCAGGTTTGGCGCTGGCTGCCATACGGCGGCCTTTGCCTTACGCAGCAGGAGGCTGCGCAGGGCCTGGTTGATATCCTTTTTGAGGAAACCCGCCGCCAGCAAGGCATCATAAGAAAAATGTTTTGCAGCCATAATCAAGGGTTTTGCGTAAGCCGGCTGCACTGGCAGAAAGAAAAAGGCGCAGGACTCAACTTACTGTTCTGAGGCCGTAGGAAGCCGTGCCACAATAAGAGAGCCCACGCCCAAGGACGTGAGCTATTCTACTTATTGTCTTGTGGCTTTGAAATTTCCTACGTTTCAGAACAAGACTCCAAGCGAATTGCTTCAAAAAAGTTTATTGAAGAATCGCGAATTTATTAATGCGGCATAATATAATGCCTTAATTCGACTGCAAGATAAGAAAAAAAGCAATACACACAGTCCTGTCTGTGTGAAAAATATATTTAGAAACGGTTGTTTCGCACTGAATGGCTGAAATATCAGATATAGAGAAATATGTTATAGAAAAGGTCAAAGAGAAGCGGGTTGCTGCGAAAATCTCGCAAGCGGCTCTGGCTCAATTATTGGATGTATCAGAAGGATTTATAGGAAATATAGAAAATCCCAACTACCGGGATAAGTATAACATCAGGCATTTGAACGAGTTGGCAAAGATTTTCAAATGTTCTCCAAGGGAATTCTTGCCTGAAAGGGCGTTTTAAACTAATAAGAATAACACAGAACCTGCATGTTCTTCATTTCTCCCGACGAAGTCTAGTTGCTTTTATGTTCTAAACCAGACGCCTTGTGAAGATGATAATCAATAATGTTTGCATTTACTAAGTATCTCTTAGAATAATTAATTTAGGCAGCATTGGCTTTTAGTTCTTTGAAAGTCTTGGTTTTAATCGACACGATACGTTGCATGATATTTCGAAAGATAAACTTTTCTGTGTTTCTGCGGTTAGTTCTAAAACAGTATTCATCCAAGTGGTTTTGATAATGCTTTTCGCTGCACTGGTGATGGATTCCCTTAAGTCAGCCTTTAAAGTTTATGATTTGCTGGTGGATAGCGGGGAAGCCCTTTCCTGCATTGCTTTTGCGCTGTTTGGCTGCCGGAAAAGTTTCTTTCAGCTTTGCATAACTTGGATACCTGTATACAACAAGGGCATCCTTGCGACAACATTCTCTTTAACAGGATAGCGGGTTTCAGGCGTGTAATCCCCAATCTCGTGTAGGTAAATAGATCCTATTTTTCCCGCCGGCCGTATTTCTGCCATGATAAGAGTCTTTTTTTCTTGCCATCTCATCGGCCCGCCTTCCCTTTTCGGGCCCGCCTGTTACAAATTCTTCAATAAGCACCTCGCCTGTTAGCGGATGTTGGCCGCTGGATACAAAAGCCTGTTGCGGTTTTCTGGGGAACAGCCATGCTTTGGGTGGGCTAATTCCTGGTCGCTTGGAAAGCTCATAAGACGATATTCCTTTTTTCTTCCAATACCTGAATAGTGCATGGAAAGCCTTTTGGATAATGAATTTGAGGTTGTGAAAGATAGTTGTATACTAGCAAACTCGTTATGCTTGTCCCCAGCACAGCGCCGCCGACAGATATTCATAACATGCATCGGGTTCAGCAAGTTTTTTGGAATTCAGAAACGGAAAGTGCTTTAAACATAACCAGTTTATTTAGCGTAAATTTATTGGCTTAATTAGACTTTTCAAAGAACTATTATCTTATCTATAGGTCATTTTTTTATTATTCTATTTATCTATTTTCGGCCCATATTCAGAAAATACGTAATTTTATTTTATTGGGATACACAAACGATATATCGTACAAAGAGCTTTTCCCAGAAGGGTTGCTGGCTGATTTTGTAAAATGTTTTTGGCGGGCAGAGAATTTATCTGGCAATACCCATAAATTTACAATTCTTCCAGACGGCTGTTTCGGGATTATTTTTCAATTCTATGAAAAAAAATTGCAGGCTATTTTTTTGAAAGGTATATGGACAAAACCATTCGAAATTATATTTCCACCCAATGCTACTTTTTATGCTATCCGGTTTAAACCATTAGCAGTTGATGCTATCCCAATTTTTAGTGTAAGCGAAATTGTTGATCAAAATATTGCATTAGAAAAATCCTTCTGGGGTATAAACGAATTACCTTTTAAAAACATACATCAATTTTCAAATTTGCTTACTACCAAAATACTGGCTTCAAGTAGAACAAGCAAAATAATTGACCCAAGAAAACAAAGATTATTCGATTTGTTATTTGAAGTCCAAGGCTCGCTAAGCGTTGATGAAATTGCCAGAACTATTTTTTGGGGCAGCCGACAAATAAACAGATACTTTAGAGAGCAATTTGGGCTTTCTTTAAAAACCTATTGCAATATTTTAAAAGTCTATGCATCATATCCACAAATAGCAAAAGGCAAGTTTTATCCACAGCAGGATTACTATGACCAGGCCCATTTTATTAAAAATGTAAGGCAATATACCGGGGCTAACCCCAAAACGCTTTATCAGTATAAGAGAGAACGGTTTATACAATTATCAATTATTGATAATAAATAGTTTTCGTTTTAATCTTAATTTGACGAAGCAGGATTATATTTTTTAGTAAGATTTAAGAAGGTGTCAGTATTTTCTTCAATATCACTTCGTGTAATATTTTTTAAATTTATTAATCGTATTCCGCACCTGCAAAAGGCGGCGTTTCTCCTCAACGCACTATTAGGGCCAAGCTTTTTTCTTTAGCTAGTTACGACAATATACGGAAGCCAAGCCCGAAAGATTTGACAGAATAAAAGACCGATTTTTACAATTCCACACCAGTCGCAAAGAATATTTTTGCATTGTAATCTTATTAAAAGGTAAAACAAATATGTATTTTAAATACAATATTACAATTATGAAATTTTCAAAGCTTCTAAATCGGATTTTTACCAAATGGTGGCTAAGCGTGTCGTTACTGGTTTTTGCAGGCATTTGTTTCGGCTATTTAGTGCCAAAAGCACAAAAACCCATTTTTGCAAATTGCATTGATACAAGTGTTACAAAAGTCTTAGATGAAAGAATTATGACTTGGACACCGGATGATGCCAAACAATTTTACAATGCTATTGGCCAGGAAGGGAGAGAGGCATACAGTCAATTCTTTCTAACGCTAGACTTTTGGTTTCCGTCATTGTCTGCCTCTTTGTTTTACATTTCCTTGTTATCCTTCGCATTTCCTATTGGTTCTAGATATTCAAAGCTAAACCTGCTGCCAATTATAGGTTGGCTTATGGACGTATTTGAAAATATCAACCATTACATAATGGCAGAAAATTACCCAAAGTTATCTGCATTTTCGTTAACAGCCGGGCCAATTTTTACCTTCGTAAAATGGTTCTTTGTAATGGCAATGCCAATGATAGCGCTAATTGGTTTTTCAATACGTGTGTTACAAAAAACTAAAAAAATTAAATTAAACGCTTAGAATATGCCGGTTTTAGTATTTAAAACAAATGTCCAAAAAAAATCACACGCAAAAAAAATCATCAAAATACTGTCGGGGCAACTGCCTGCATATAATATTACTTTTGACTTACAAGATTGTGATAGAATTTTAAGGGTTGAAGGAAATATTATTAACCAAACCAACATGATCAAGCAAGTATCAGCGCAAGGATTTGATGTGATACTGTTGTAAGGTATAATTTGTGCAATACTCTTTAGATGTGTTTTTATTACCTAATCATATACTACTAAGCTATTGCTTTCCATAGCAAGCGGTAAAGGAGCCGTGAGTATTTGACTGTTTGCTACAATGCAATCGTGCAATTTAAAATGAAACTTAAAACATGGAAGCCGAAAACTAGAAAGAGTAGGTATTATATTTAGGAATCTTACGGATCTAAAGACAATCAACTTTTATACCCCTAGCCATTATTTGATAGTTAATATTTTTCGACCGATCGCCACTTTTATTTGCGTTTTTGGTTACTTTTTACAAAAAAGGTGTACACGCCTGAGCCTGTGCTAAAAACTTTGTGTCCATCCCAGTAACCTTCTTGCCTAGGCCTGCTTACATCTGTCAAGGATATTCCCGGGGTTAATACTTTTGCACCTGCGAGTGCGGGTATAAATATGCGTGCCTGCGTATTGCACGGAATTTTGACTGTTAAAACAAAACCTTTTGTATTTTTTTACCAAAGCTTTCAATTATTTTATATTTTTCATGCACCAGTTTTTTGTAGCCGCTTGCAGGTTGGTGGGAATCCCAATCAATGCGTACAGCAAACCACGATAATGGGGGAGGCCCAATTAGCCAAAATAAGGTGCAAAATCCCGTAAGCCAAACTCCTTCATACATTTTAATATCGCTTTCATATTATATATTTTGAGCAATAGTATCTCATTAAGATAAATGCCAACGTTTAAAGCATTTGTCACGTGCCACCTTGTTAGGAACATACGTTTAGTCGATTTATAAAAATAGTTTTTAAAAATTACAACAATCTTCCCGCACCAAACGCAAAATAAAATTTAGTCAGGCCCTTGAAAGGGCCCAACTTGCTAACCTATGAAAAAACACCAAGTTGAATTAATTGATTCTGTACCCACCTATACTTATAAGGTTAAATGAATGATTAAATAGAATTGTTACAACCAAAAAGATCCATTTAGGGGCTAAACTCACAGCTTATTCGCTTTAATTACAATATCGTTGATAATAGTATCCAGCTTTTCACCCTGCATAATTAAATGCCCCAATAAATCCTTACTTTCTTCAGAGTCTGCCTTCACCTCACGTATCAGGTTAATAATACCCATAATGTTAGCCAATGGTGCCCTTACAATGTGTGATTGCATCCAGGCAATTTCGCGCAAACTTTTATTTTGTTTTTCAATGGCTTCTATATATTTAACCCTTTCTGTTATATCTTTTGCAAAACAGGCCACCCCGGTTATTGTACCCCTTGTATCTTTAATAGGCGCAAAAGAGATAATATTGTTTGTTACTTCGGCTGTAATGGGGTTTGTATAGACCTGTTCAATGTTAAAACTACTGCCCGCTAATACTTTCGTATACAAGTTTTGCCAGTGCTTTAATACCTCCTCTCCAAAAGCTTTAAACATAACACTTTGTCCCTCGGCAACTGGGCTGCCGTTTATTACTTTACTCATGTTTTTAAAGGCGATATTGCCCGCTAACAAGTTTAAATTTTTATCTACTGACCATACCAGATCATTGGTAGTGTTTATAAGCGAATCAAGATTTTGTTTTATCCGTCTGTTTTCTTCAATCTGGGTATTTATTTCTGTAACATCCCTGGCTGCGCCAATAATGCGCACAGGTTGCTCATTAGCATCGCGCAAAATATAGCCCCGGCTTGCCACCTGCGCATATTGCCCATTTGCTTTACGAAACCTGTACTCACAATCCCAAAGGTTTTGGGTGGGCAAGGCAAGTACTTTGTTAAGCCCATGCCTTAAAGCAAATAAATCGCCTGGGTGTACTAATTTTTCCCACGATAACAGGTCCGTTATAATTTCATCGCCATTATAGCCAAATAAGGTTTCAAACCCATCCCCCTCCTTGGTAATTTTACCTGTGGCAATATCTAAATCCCAAATCCAGTCTCTGGTGGCTTTAGCTACCAGTTTGTATCGCTCATTACTTTCGCGTAACGCCTGCTTTATTTTTTTTCGCTCAGTGATGTCTGTAAAATAAGCCGACAAACCGTTTATGGAGGGGTACAATGATATGTAGTACCACCTGCCCAGCGCAACATAGTAATCCTCAAAATAGGTGGCAATGCCGGTGCGCATAGCCTCGTGGTATTTTTGGTAAGCCAGCGATTTGTGGTTGGTAAACACCTGCCACAAATTACGTCCTACTATATTTTCTTTTGGCAAGCCCAGTTCTTCTTCAGCCCGTTTGTTCCAATATTTAACTATCCAGTTTTTGTCTACTGCACAAAATGGGCTGCCAATGCTTTCCAGCAACCCAATCCTGAATTCCATGTCTTTGATCACCGCAATTTCGGAAAAAATATCCGGCGCAAAAGCCGCCAACTGCGCTAGCTCAAGTTCCTGTTGTTTGCGTTTTATTTCAACACCAATATATGTTCCGAGTTGTTGAAAGAAGCCTGATAAATTTTCGTGCGTAATCACCTCTTTTTTTACTGCCAACACAAAAACGCCAATCAGTTCGCCATCGCAGGTTACCGGTATTCCCCAGGCCGCACGCAAAAGGTGCGCAACGTAAGCAAAATTTGTGTTATTAACCAGTTCATCTAACACTTCAATAGCACCACTTTGCCATACCAGGCCAGGCAGGCCTTCGCCTTTTTTGAAATTTTTTGCCTTTGCGCTGTAAGCAAATTGTGCCCCAACGGTATTTTCAATATCTGCAGCCAACTTCAACGTTTGGTTATTTTTGTCAATAAGCCAAATTTCCGCTATACAAAAATTAAAATAGGTTGCCAGGGTTGCCACCAGCTTTTTTAATATACTCTCCATGGTACCCTGGGTATTAAAAAGCTGACCAAGCCCCATAATAACCTGCTTCTGCATTTCTTCTTGCTTACGTTCGGTTACATCCCGCTCAATAGCTATCCAGTGTGTGTACCAGCCACTGGCATCTGCCACTGGGCTTATCGTCATGTTAACCCAATATTCCTGGCCGTTTTTTTTATAATTAACGGTGGTTATTTCGCAGTGCTGCCAGGTTTTTAAGGCCGTTTTTAATTTTTGTAGTTCAGCACTGTCTGTTTTTGGCCCTTGCAATATTCTGGGTGTAAGCCCTATTACTTCATGGGCATCGTAACCGGTAAGCGTTGTAAACGCTTTGTTTACATAAACTATCCGTGGCCCGGGTGGTTCAAAAGGCTCCGCCTCGGTAATTATTACTACGTCTTTGGTATAGTTTATTACCGACTCCAATAATTGCTGCGGGTAAGTTTTGCCTGTGCTATTGCCGGTTATGTTGGCAGTAACATTTGCCTTGCCCAGTTGCCTAACAATGCCGCCCCCGTTTATTGAGGCTTGCACACCAGTTGTGGCATTATGACAAAGCAAGGCTTGTGCTGCGCCGTGCGTTTGGCCCGGCGTTAAAATGTTTTGGTTGTTTTGCATAAGAGGGCGTTAGGCGCTTTACTCAACAATACGGTAATAAACCGAAAGGATGATTAATAATATTATTAGCGAAAGCAGGGTATTGGTAAGATTATTTTGCCTAACCCTGAGTTTTTGTAAATAAGGTGTTGGTGCATTAATAATGCTGTACTTGTTAAAATAAAACCATCTGCGCAAATTTCTTTTAGCAGTGTACTTAAAAAAGTACGCCGTTTTATAGATGCATAACAAAAGTATTACCACAACATTGGCAACAACATATACCTGGAGTATGTTATTCATAATTGGTTTAATCGGGTATTGGTTTGTAAATACTAACTTTATATAATTAATTTTCAGTGCTGTATGTGCACTTTTAAACGGTAAGGATTGGGTATTGGCCTGATAACATTTTAACCATCTTTAGGACTAAAATGCGTTTCCAGCATATTGATAAAGTTATTGACAAATGCCTTACGGAAAGGATGCAGCCTGTTGGTTGTTAAAATAATCCTTTTACTTGCTAAAATATTCAGTAGTATTTTTTCTACAAATACAAATAAAATATTATATGCATTTTTTACAATAGATTTAGTGTGCGGTAAGGTTACAAAAGTATTATGTAGCATGTAATAACGTCTCCTGGGCATTTTGCAAGCCAGTGTAGTGATCTGCCGAAGGCTGGGCCAAATAATATTTTGCGTTGGCGCTACACTACAAACCTGCCCATGGTTAATATTATTGACCCATGCTAAAATGCTTTTTTACATTTGCATAATCAGGATAAAAACAGGAATAATACCGGGCGAATTTTGGCGGTTATTTACCTGCATGTTTATAGCAAGCCCAGTTAGTTGCTTAACATTTACACCTCTTTTTTTTCAGGCAGCTTTTTATCTTTGAAATCCGATGGAGTTAACCCAAACTTACTTTTAAAAGCAGTTGAAAAATAAGTGGCAGATGAAAACCCTGTTTTAAAAGCTATTTCCGAAATGGAAAGCTCTTCATGTTGTAAGTAATATTTGGCCTTTTGTAGCCGTGTGCTGCTTATATAATCGTTAACATTACAGTTCATCAGTGCTTTTACCTTTCGGTATAGCTGCACACGGCTAATGCTCATTTCTATACAAATTTCATCCACGCCAAAAGCATCATTGGCAATATTACTTTCAACTATGGCGCAAAAGTCGGTAATAAACTTACGGTCTGTTTTTTTAGATACCGTCGATTTTACCTCCCGCATTACTTCGCCGGAATAATGCTCCTTCGATTTTTGCCTGTTATTAAGCAGCGTGTTAACCGTTTCTTTCAAATAATTAAAGTTAAAGGGCTTGGTTACGTAGGCATCCGCCCCCGTTTTAAGGCCTTCAATTTTTTGGGTTTCATCGCCCCTTGCTGTCAGCAGTATTATAGGTATGTGTGCTGTGCGCACGTCTGTTTTAAGAATTTTTGTTATTTCAAGGCCGTTTTTGCCTGGTATAACAACATCGCATATTATTAAATCAGGTACATAGTCAAAAGTAGTCTGCAGGGCAACATTGGCATCCGCCGCTTCCATAATATCGTATACGGCGCTAAGCTTGTTGGTAAGGTAATTGCGTAAGTCGTTGTTGTCCTCAATTATTAAAATACTATTTTTTTTCTCGGCTATAGCCTGCCCGTTTTCATTGGGGTTTTGTATACGTTCATGTAACTCGGTGGTATATATCCGGGCATCCTCGGTAATAAGGCTACTTGATTCGGGTACGGCAATCATCTCCGGTTCTTTCAAATGCCGGTTGCCCAGGGGCAGTTGAATTTCAAAAAGCGTTCCTTTCCACTTTTCACTTTTAACTGTTATGCTGCCACTATGCAACTCGATAAGCTCTTTGGATAGCGCCAGCCCCAGCCCGGTGCCCTTGTAGTTTTCATATTCGCCTTGGAAAAAAGGCTCAAAGGCATGGCTGATAGACTCGGGTGACATGCCTATGCCGTTGTCTTCAATTATTATGGTAGCATATTCTTCATTCTTACTGATGGTTACGTGTATAAAACCATTCTCCTTGGTAAACTTAAATGCGTTGGAGAGCAGATTGAAGATAACCTTGTCAATCATGGTTACATCAAACCATACACCCAGTTTTCGCTCAGACGAGAAAAAATTAAGGCTGATATGCTTGTTTTGGGCCAGCACTTCATACGAGCTTACAATTTCGCTTACAAAGCCTACCAGGTCATTGTTGGATGCCCGAAGCCGCATTTTTTTAAACTCAATCTTCCTAAAGTCCATCAGTTGGTTAACCAACCTGTACAACCGCATTACATTTTTTTGCACTAACTGCAGGGTTTGCCTGGTTGAAACCTGCACTTTTGGGTTTAGCATCAAGTCTTCCAACGGTGACAGTATAAGTGTTAGCGGTGTACGGAACTCATGGGAGATGTTGGTGAAGAAATTAAGTTTTGCCTGGTGCGCCTGCTCAGCCTTGTACGACATTTCCACCAATTGATTTTTTTGTCGGGATATCTCTACGTTCTGCTTCTCCAAGCGGCCGTTAATCTTTTTGTTTTCCCTTAGGTAATAAAACGAAACGCCCCCAAAAACAAGGGTGAGGATAAACGCCAGTGTTATAAAGCTGATTACAGCCGACTGGCTGCGGGTGATGAGTATTTGTTTGTCAATGGTTTTCTGCCGGTCTTGTATGTCTTTTTGTTGGCTTATTACCTTTTCGCTTTGCAGCTTCATAATCCGCACGTTGGAAGAATCTATCACTGTTGTAACCAGTTGGTTTTCCTTGTCGTAGGGCTTGTTTTCCAATATGTTTACGGCAGTTAAAATCGCCTCTTGCCCGCCGGTAGGGTATAAGACGGTAGCGGATATATTTTTGTTGGCCACCATGTCAAGTCCTGCACCCCTCACTGGCAGGCCGTCAATGCCTATAATTTTTATCTTCTTTTCAAGCCCGAGGCTTTTACAAATTTTAAAGGCATCAAATGCCATAAAATCGTTTTGGGCATACACCAAATCTATATTCTTATTGTCGCGCAGGGTATTGGTTTCCACCTGTGTAAAGGGCTTGGAGTTGTCATCAATTTTTTTAAGGTAATGCAAACCCGGATAATGCGATATAATATCCATAAAGCCATTGTGCCTGTCTATAACCGGTGATGCATCCGGCAGGCCGGTAACCTCTATTATATTGCCATTGCCTTTTAATAGAGAGGCGGCATACCTGCCTGCATTCTGGCCCACTTCAAAATTTGATGCACCCACAAAAGCGGTGTATTTATTGGTATTGGTGCGCCTGTCAACTACCACTACCGGTATACCCGCGTCATATACTCTTTCAATAATCGGTGTTAGCGGCTTAGCCTCGTTGGGCGACACAATCAGCAAGTCAATGTGGTGTTTTACCAGTTCCTCAATTTGCTTCACTTGGGTTTCACTGTTGCCACCGGCATCGCGGTACAGGAAGACGATGTTGTTATGGAAAAACAGCTCCCTGTCCATCTCGGCGAGCATGGTTTGTCGCCACTGGTCGCCCCCCACACACTGCGAAAATGCAATAGTATATGTTTTGCCTTTGTTTTTTGGCGAGCATGAAACCAACGCCCAAAAACCAAGAAAAATCAAACAAGATATTTTCATTCTGGCCACAACAATCGTTTTGAAAGTGAAATTGGTTTTGTAAAAGTGCAAATAATTAACCAATACAAATGAAACAATTTTTAACAATGGTGTTATAAAACTTAAGGTGATGAATAATTTTTTTTGTTTATTTATTTTTAAAATATTGATTTATAGTTAGTTGCAAATTTCTAATAAAAAATACAATTCTTAATGCATTTGTTACAATTGTTAAAAGCAAGGGGGTAGCGCAAATATACTTTTGACTGGTAAATAAACCGTTTGCCATATGTATAAAAAGAGTGTTTTCACCTGGTCAGTTGTAATAGCTTTGGGCGGATTTTTATTCGGGTTTGACACTGCGGTGATTTCCGGCGCAGAACAAGCCATACAGCAATACTGGAAGTTGAGCGACTTGCAGCACGGCCTCACCGTATCCATTGCTTTAATAGGCACCATCATCGGTTCCTTAACAGGTGCCATCCCTTCAGACAGGTTGGGCCGCAAAAAAACACTCTACCTTATTGCCATACTCTACTTACTATCTTCACTGGGAACGGCTTTTTCCACCAACTGGTATAGTTTTCTAATTTTCCGTTTAGTGGGCGGTTTTGGCGTAGGCGCATCCTCGGTAACTGCGCCCATTTATATATCGGAGATTTCACCGGCCCACCGGCGGGGTAAACTTGTGGGGCTTTTCCAGTTTAACGTGGTGTTTGGCATCGTTATCTCCTACCTCTCCAATTACCTGATTGGCCTAACCGGCGAACATTCCTGGCGGTTGATGCTGGGCATACAAGCCGTGCCTTCCGCAGTTTTTTTGCTGCTGTTAAAGTTTATACCTGAAAGCCCCCGCTGGCTTATTTTAAAGAAGGGAAAGATTGAACAGGCAAGGGAAATTTTTACCCTTATAGACCCTGCAACGGCCGACAAGCTCACCAAGGATATTGAGGAAAACGGCAAAACTGATAGCCAGCCGCAAAACCGGCAGCCCCTGTTTTCGGCGCGGTACAAAACGCCGGTCATGCTCGCGATGCTGTTCGCCTTTTTCAACCAGGTATCGGGCATCAACGCCATCATATATTATTCCCCCCGCATATTTGAAATGACCGGCCTTGGCCGCAACTCCTCCCTGCTTTCAACGGCAGGCATAGGTATCATCAACTTCACGTTTACGCTATTGGCCATGAATTTTATCGACCGTGTGGGCAGGAAGGCCTTGATGATGATAGGCTCCTTCGGGTTGGTAGTTACACTGGGGCTGGTTTCCTATTCATTCTATACCCAAAGCTTCAACGGCTGGTCGGTGCCGGTGTACCTGTTTGTGTACATAGCGTTTTTTGCTTTTTCCCAGGGCGCGGTTATTTGGGTATTTATCTCCGAAATCTTTCCCAACCAGGTTAGAGCCAAGGGCCAAACGCTGGGCAGCACAACGCATTGGGTAATGGCGGCAGCCATCGCTTTCTCCTTCCCATACCTCTCGGCAAAGGCGGGCGGCGGCAACACCTTTTTGTTCTTCGCGGTGATGATGGTGTTGCAGTTATTGTTTGTATGGAAGCTGATGCCCGAGACCAAGGGCAAGTCGCTGGAACAGATTGAACACACAATAATTCTCCACTAATAAAATCTAACGCTATATGTCATTGTCAAACCATCATCCTGTTGTTTGTTTTGGGGAAGTGTTGTGGGACGTACTGCCCGGCGGCAAAATGCCTGGGGGCGCACCGGTTAATGTAGCCTACCATTTGCAGAAGCTCGGCAAAAAGCCCGCTGTTATTTCACGCATTGGCAGCGATACATTGGGCGACGAACTGCTGGCTGTTTTTAGCAAAGCCGATATCGACACGTCCTATTTCCAACGCGACAAGGAACACCCGACTGGCAAAGTGTTTGCCGAAGTGCGTGACAACAACGAGATGCACTATGATATAGTTAAACCCGCCGCTTGGGATTACATACGCTGGGGCGCGGGATTTACCGAATTGGTTGAAAATGCGGGGTATTTTGTTTTTGGCAGCCTTATAACGCGCAACAAACAATCAAAAAACACCCTGTTCAGGTGCCTGGAGGCAGCGAACACCAAAGTGCTTGATATTAACATGCGGCAGCCGTATTACAATAAAAAAACGGTAGAAGAACTGCTGCTGAAGGCAGACATATTAAAATTGAACCTGGCCGAATTGGAATTGATAACCGGCTGGTTTAATACCTACAGCAGCGACGACGACAGGATAAAACTGCTAAAAGACAGGTTTAACCTCAATACCATTATAGTTACAAAGGGCGGCGAGGGTGCCACGCTTAACATAGGCAATATGTTTTACCACCATCCCGGCTACCGGGTGCAGGTTGCAGACACGGTGGGCAGCGGCGACTCGTTCCTGGCAGCCATTATCTCAAAATTTATAGAAAGGGCGCCGCCCGAGGAAGCCCTTGCGTTTGCCTGCGCTCTCGGCGCATTGGTAACATCAAAACATGGCGGCTGCCCCGAATACCGGCCGGCCGGCATCCACAACATATCATCACCAATAAACAGTCTCTCGTTCTCTCATTAATAAACAACCAAACTTGTACTTATGCAAAAATTGCTAATGATTGCGGTTATGCTCGTGTTAAGCGTGGCAGCATTCTCACAAACCAAAAAGGTAACCGGTTCGGTTATCAGTAAAACAAGCATGGCGCCGTTGGCCGGTGTATCGGTAACAGCAGGTGACAAAACCGTTGTAACCGACTCCGCGGGAAGATTTTCCATTGACGTTGCAGCCGGTAAAACGATGCAACTTTCGTTCGTTGGCATGAACACGGTAACATTTACGGTTACCAAGGCAACACAAACGGTATCATTTGCCATGGAGGATGCCTCCAACGACCTAAACCAGATTGTGGTTACCGGCTACACATCCGAACGCAAGAAAGACCTTACCGGCGCGGTAACAGTGGTAAAAATGGATGACATTAAAGACATTCCGGAGGGTAACGCCATGAAAGCCCTGCAAGGCCGCGTGCCCGGATTGTTCATTTCCTCCAACGGTAATTTGAATGGTGATGTAGGCGTTACCATGCGCGGCATTACAACGCTTAACAGCAACAACCCGCTGTACATTATTGACGGCATACCCACCCAGCGCGGGCTGCAGGAAATAAACCAAAGCGATATTGAGAGCATACAGGTGCTAAGGGATGCCTCGGCGGCCAGTATTTATGGCTCAAGGGCTGCGGCCGGCGTTATCATCATCACCACAAAAACCGGCAAAAAGGGAAGGACAAGAATTGATTTTGATGTGTCCGCCTCCTCCCAATATTTTAACAGCAAGTTACAGCCGCTAAACACACAGCAGCATGGCCAGGCATACTGGCAGGCAGCGGTAAACGACGGGCAGGACCCCAACAACAACGGTATTTACACCTACGACTGGAACAAAGATTACAGCAACCCTGTTTTGAACAAAGTAATAATACCACAGTATGTTGACGGTGCGAAAACCATGCTGTCGGCCAACACCCGGTGGTTTGACGAAATATCGCAAAACTCTGTGCTGCAATCATATAATTTAAGCGTTTCTACCGGCACAGACCATGGGAGCACGCTATTTTCCGTTGGTTTTTATGATAACAACGGTATTATTAAATCGTCGAACGACACAAAAGTTACCGCCCGTTTTAACAGCGATTTCAGCTTTTTCAATAATAGGCTTAAAGTTGGCGAAAACTTTGCAGCCACATACATGAATGATGTTATTTTACCCATCGGCGACATCTTCCTGCTTTCTCAAATTGAAAACCCCATAATACCTGTGCATACTGTTACCGGTGGATGGGGCGGCCCAGTAGCCGGTATGGACGACCGACAAAACCCAGTTAGGCTGATAGAACAAAACCAGCAAAACCACAATAATTTTTTAAGACTGTTCGGTAACGCTTATGTTGATTTGGCCATATTGCCCAACCTACACTTTAAATCAAGCGTGGGTGTTGATGTAGCGGGCAACTATTTCAGGTCGATACAATTACCGTATACCTCCGGTTTCCTGTCAAGCCCTATAACCCAGGCAAACACTTCATTTGACGATGAAGGTACTTTTAGCTGGCATAACACCTTAAACTACGATTTAAACATTAAAAAGCACAGCCTGAATGTTCTTGTGGGCGAGGAGCAGGTGAAAGACAAAAACCAAAATTTTGGCGGCAGCGGTCAGGGTTTAACACTGGCCAATATTAACTATGCCTACCTTTCTTCGGCCACCAACACCATACTGGTAAACGGTGCAGGCAGCGGCGATGCCTTGCTGTCTTACTTTGGGAAAGTAAATTACACATACGACAATAAGTACCTGGCCTCTGTTACTTTAAGGGATGACGGGTCGTCAAAATTCGGCAGCAATAACAGTTATGGGTTGTTTCCCGCTTATTCATTGGGCTGGCGCCTAAGCCAAGAAGGCTTTGTTAAGAAGGCCCTACCCATGGTGTCTGATTTTAAATTGCGGTACGGATGGGGGCAAACAGGTAACCAAAATATTGCCAACAACGCCACCCAAACACTGTATCGGTCAATCTATGGCACAGACATCACGTGGAATTTTAACCAAGGCACTGCCTATAACATCTCTGGTTCGGGCACAGGTTCGCTGCCGTCGGGCTTCACACCCATACAGTCCGGCAACCCCAATTTAAAATGGGAAACTACTACCCAGTCTAATATTGGGTTGGATTTTGGCCTGTTCAACAATAAAATAACCGGCTCGGTTGATTATTTTGTAAAAACCACCACGGATATATTAATTAACCCGCCATACCTCGCGGTGCTTGGCCAGGGTGGCAACACATGGTTTAACGGCGCATCCCTCCGTAACAAAGGTATCGAGGCCATTGTTTCATACAAAGGGAATATTACGCGCGACTTATCCTTCAACTTAACAGGCAATATCGCCAGTTACCGTAATAAAGTGCTCTATCTGCCTTCCGACGTGCTTACGGGGTATGCAGGCAACGGTACCACGCAAACAGTATTGGGCCGTTCGGTTAATTCATTATACGGTTACGTTGCACAGGGCCTGTTTACCTCCAAGGCAGATTTAGACAATTCACCCACGCAGCCAGGCAAGGGCCTTGGCCGCATAAAATATGCTGACTTAAACGGCGACGGTGTGATTGACAACAACGACCAAAAATTTATAGGCAAGGCCGACCCTGACTTTACTTATGGGTTAAACGTATCCCTAAGTTATAAGAATTTTGACCTTAGCTTCTTCCTACAGGGCGTACAGGGTGGCTTGGAGTACAATAATTATAAATACCTGACCGATTTTACCTCGCTGGCACCAGGTTCCAACTGGGGTGTTAGGACACTTGACGCATGGACCGTGCAAAACCCCAAGTCAACTATACCCGCGTTAACACTGGTAAACGCCAATAACGAGGGCAGGTATTCTTCTTACTTTCTGGAAAGTGCGTCTTACTTAAAATTAAGGAACGTGCAGCTCGCATACAATTTAAAGAATATCTCTGGGTTTAAGAAGTTGCAAAGGGCCAGGGTGTATATACAGGCCAGCAACCTGTTTAAATTCAAAAGCAAATCCAACACCATGCCCGACCCTGAAAACCCGTTCAGCGCATATCCTATTCCGGTTATCGCCACCATCGGTGCTAATATTTCTTTATAGTTTTTTAAATTTTAATGCAATGAAAAATATAATATATACAACGGTTTTTTTTGCCTGCATCATGTTTGCATCGTGTAAAAAGTATTTAAACGAAACACCGCAGGGTGTGATTTTTACCCAAAATTTAAGCACGCCCGCCAATGTTGACGCACAGGTGATTGCCTGTTACTCATCCCTTGGCAACGACCATTATTATTCACCCTGGAGCAGTATGTGGGCTTTTGGCAGCATACGCAGCGGTGATGCCTATAAAGGCGGCGGCGGCCCCGGCGACATAAGCGAATTTCATGCATACGAGGTATTTAATATAAACAACCCAACCCTTGGCCCCGGCGACCAAACCTGGTACCAGTTATATGTGGGCATTGCCTATTGCAACTCTGCACTTAACCTTATAAGCGGCATGACAGACCAGCAATACCCCAACAAATTGCAACGTACCGCAGAAGTAAGGTTTTTACGCGGGCATTTTTATTTTCTGTTGAAAATACTTTTTAACCACATACCCTGGATTGATGAAACAATACCCAAAACAACATACGACACAGTGTCGAACGTAAGTTTTACCAGCGATGCATTGTGGACAAAAATTGAAAATGACTTTAGTTTTGCATCTGCAAACCTGCCGGTAACCCAAACCGATTTGGGCAGGGCAACAAAAGGTGCAGCCCAGGCATACCTTGCCAAAGCGCTGATATACCATGCCTACACACAGGACAACAGTAACAATGTAACCGGTGTTGACCTTACCAAGATGGCCCAGGTAAATACCATGTGCGACAGTGTGATAAACTCCAACGTGTACAGCCTGATGCCCGATTTTGCCGATAACTTTTTACCCCAGTACCGCAATAACCCCGAGGCTGTTTTTGCCATCCAGTATTCAAAAAACGACGGCACCCCACAAGGCCGTGTAGACGCTGGCCATTGCCTTGATTATCCTATGGACGGCGAATACGGCTGCTGCGGCTTTCACGTGCCGAGCGACAACCTGGTAAATGCATTTAAAACAGATGCCAACGGATTGCCGATGTTTAACACGTTTAACACGAACGATGTTGTGCCTACGGGTGATTATACGACCAATACCTTTGACCCACGGTTAGACCATACCGCCGCTATACCCGGCCACCCATACAAATACCAAACCGACTTAGTGTACCAGGGCTCATGGGCACGCCAGCCGCAATCGTATGGTTATTTGCTAAGTTTGAAGGAAGTAGTGAATTACAGGGATCCCAGTTTTCAACGTTTCCCGCCTTTCATGTCTAGCTCTAAAAACTGGGCTATTATACGTTACTCGGATGTATTGCTGATGAAGGCCGAGGCCTTGATTGAAATGGGCCAACAGGACCAAGCGCTGCCCCTGATAAACCAAGTACGCCAGCGTACCGGCAACAGTACCGCCCTATTAGTAAAGGCCGACGGAACACCAACATCTAATTACAAAATAGGCAAATACCAGCCCGGTGTTAATTGCACTTGGACACAGGATTTTGCCCGCCAGGCCCTGCGCTTTGAGCGCAGGCTTGAGTTTGCCATGGAGGGCTACCGCTTTTTCGACCTGGTAAGGTGGGGTATTGCCGCAGATTACCTTAATAGCTATTTTGCCGTGGAACAAACACGTACACCACATTTGGCAGGCGCTTCGTTTACCAAGGGCAGGGATGAATACCTGCCAATCTCTCAAAACCAAATAAACTTCAGCAAGGGCTTGTACAAGCAAAACGCCGGCTGGTAAATTAAGTTACTAATTAACAGTGCAGGTGTAAGAAGCCTGCACTGCTATTTTATCGCCGAGCGTAATTTGCCGAATGGCGGAATGATTGAATGCACCAGTGAGTGCACAGGCTATAGGGTGTGCAGCAACGGCTTACCATGGCTGCGTAAATTAACCATATTGAAAGCCACATAAAAAACCAACCAGCATGACGAAGCATTTAGGGATTGCGCTAATTATATCAGCCGCCGCATGTACCGGTTGCAGTAAAGGGCCTGCAGGCACACCGGTTACCACCGACACTACGGTTACCACCGCAAAGCAAACATACCGGCCAAGTTTTCATTTTTCCCCGGCGTCCACCTGGACCAACGACCCCAACGGCCTGGTGTATTACCAAGGGGCATACCACCTGTTTTTTCAGGATAACCCAAGCGGCATTGTATGGGGCAATATGAGCTGGGGGCATGCCACCAGCACCGACCTGTTAAATTGGCAACAGCAGCCGGTGGCAATACCGCAGTACACAAACGCCGACAACAGCACCACCATGGTATTTAGCGGCAGCGCAGTGGTTGACAGTTTTAACACAGCCGGCTTTGGCACCGCAGCCAACCCAATGCCACTGATGGCCGTTTACACATCCAACGGGGCTTTACAAAACCAAAGCCTTGCATACAGCCTTGACGGCAGCACTTTTACACGGTATGCCAACAACCCCATACTGGATATTCAATCTGCGAATTTCAGGGACCCTAAAGTATTTTGGTACAGCCCCGGCAACAGATGGATAATGGTTGTTTCGATGCCCATAGAAGAAAAAGTTCGTTTTTATGCATCCACAAACTTGAAGGACTGGCAGTTGCTAAGCGATTTTGGGGCTATAGGCAATACTAACCAAGTGTGGGAGTGCCCGGATATGTTTCAATTGCCTGTTGACAGCACCAACGAAACAAAATGGGTGCTAACGGTATCGGGCGGCGGCCCGCAGGCAGGCTTCGGCGGCATGCAGTATTTTGTTGGCACCTTTGACGGCACTGGTTTTAAAGCCGATGCGCTGGCCTACCCCTTGTACCTTGATTATGGCAAGGATTTTTATGCGGGTGTTACGTACAATAACCTGCCATCGGTAGACGGGCGGCGGATAATGGTTGGCTGGGCAAACAACTGGAGTTACGCAGGCAGCATACCCACGCTCGGCTTTCGCGGAATGATGGCGATACCGCGGCATCTGCATTTATCGAAAACGGCCAATAACCAATATATTCTGCGGCAGTTGCCGGTTACCGAAACAGATAATTACAAAGGCAAAGCCTTATACCAGCAAAATAGCCTGGCACTTAGCAGTGCTGACGACAATGCCAACAACGCCAAAGGCGATGCGGTGGATATTGAATTTACCCTCGCCCGGGGAAGCGCTACGCAAGCAGGCATACGGTTGTTGAAAAATGGCACGGAACAAACGGCCGTATATTACAACCAGCAAGACAATTCGGTTAAGTTAGACAGGACAAAAAGCGGGAATGTATATTTTAGCGGCAGTTTTTCAAGCACAGAATCCGCGCCATTGCTAACCGGTAGCAGCGATATAAAATTCCGCATACTGGTTGACAAAAGCTTGGTTGAAGTATTTATAAACGACGGCGAGCAAACAATTACCGACCAGGTTTTCCCCACCACTGCCAACGGGGGAATTGATTTTTTTACAATAGGGGGAAGTGCTACTTTTAAAAGCGTTAATGTTTGGCAAATGAATGCTTCCATAAAATAGCCGCACCATAACTGACACTTCACTTGTATAAATTGCTTATGAAAATTCAATTGTCGTTATTGCCGATGTTTAAGTACGCAATGGTTTTGTGTGCCGTTTGTTTTTTTGTTGCGGCCCATGCAACACCATTGGTGTCAAAAAGCAATATCCCGCCCTTCAACATAACGCTTGCCAACGGCAAACATTTTAACGCAGGCATGTTAAAAAAGAGCCGTCCGTTGATGCTAGTATATTTTTCACCGGATTGCGGCCATTGCCAAAATTTCACAGAGGCGTTGCTGCAAAAAGTTGGCAAGCTAAAATCGGTACAAATAGTTATGATCACCTACCAGCCATTAGCCGACACCAAAATTTTTGAACAACGTTATAAACTTTCTACATACCCCAATATTAGTGTTGGCACGGAAGGATACAGCTTCGTGGTGCAGCGTTACTTTGATATTCAAAAATTTCCGTTTGTAGCGTTATTCGATAAAAAAGGGGCTTTGATACAATGTTATAAAGATGCACCATTCATGGAGGAAATAATGAAAGCATTTTCAATAAACGAATAACGGAGCGAATTTGAATATATGCAATTAGAAGCCAAGATAAGTATAATGAAGCCTTGCGCCAACCATTTAAAAACGCGCCCATCTAAAGGCGTTTTACGCACGTTGACGCAATTGCGATAATACAATCTACATTGATGTAAATTGTTTGCCAATTTATGCACGTATTGTAGCATATAACATTGTTTTTGCCTGTTAGATTTTTTAAAACTATAAACGATGAATAGAAAAAGTCTTTTGTTAATTACCGCGTTGCTGGCCGCAAGCATGTTTATGACGGATGGTATGTCGCAAACCTCATACGGCGAACAATACCGACCCCAAATTCATTTTTCCCCGCAGGCACACTGGATGAACGACCCCAACGGAATGGTATACCACAAGGGTACTTATCATTTGTTTTTCCAGTATTACCCTGGCGGTATCACCTGGGGGCCAATGCACTGGGGCCATGCCACCAGTAATGATTTGGTGCATTGGCAGCAGCAGCCCATTGCCTTGTACCCCGACAGCCTCGGCCTTATATTTTCAGGCAGCGCGGTGGTTGATAAAAACAACACGTCGGGGTTCGGTAAAAATGGTGTGGCACCCTTGGTGGCGATATTTACTCTGCATGATACCACAAAGGCGAAAGCACTCACCAACACATTTCAAAACCAAGGGCTGGCTTATAGCCTTGATAATGGTAAAACTTGGGTTAAGTACGCCATGAACCCGGTGCTGAAAAGCCCCGGTATATCCGATTTCCGCGATCCCAAAGTGATGTGGTTTGAGCAAGCCAGGAAATGGATAATGACCCTTGCCACCAAGGACAGGGTTACGTTTTACTCATCCCCAAACCTAAAGGATTGGACAAAAGAAAGCGAGATTGGGCAAGGGTTTGGTGCACACGGCGGCGTGTGGGAATGCCCCGATCTTTTTACAATGGATTACAACGGCAAAAAGGTTTGGGTACTCACGGTAAGCATAAACCCCGGCGGCCCGAACGGCGGGTCGGCCACGCAATATTTTACGGGCCGGTTTACCGGCCATGCATTTATACCCAACGACACATTGACCAGGTGGATAGATTATGGCCCCGATGACTACGCGGGCGTTACTTGGAGCAATACCGGCAACCGAAAAATATTTTTAGGTTGGATGAATAACTGGGCCTACGCAAACCTGGTGCCCACCACTAAATGGCGCGGCGCGGCCACACTGCCAAGACAGCTAGGGCTTAACAAAATAAACGGGCAGTTTTTTGTTACTTCCAGGCCGGTAAAAGAATTGGATACGTTGGTTACAGGCACCAAAACTGCAACCGGCATTACATCTTCGGGTTACCAATACAGCGGCAAATTAAACGGGCCATTTAGTTTGAAGCTAAGCGTAGGCAAAACCGAATCTTTCACCATCGTTCTCTCCAATGATGCAGGCGAAAAAACACTGGTGGGGTATAACAAGCAAGCCAATCAATACTATATTGACCGCACTAATTCCGGTGAAATTAGTTTCTTCAAAAAATTTGCCGGAAGGCATACTGCGCCGCGCATAAGCCATGCAGCAAGCATAAACATAGAGATTTATGTAGACGCTGCTTCTGTTGAGTTATTTGCGGATGATGGGCTTTCGGTTATAACATCAATTCAATTCCCGTTAAATCCTTATAACAACATAATTGTGCAACCCAAAGCGGCGCAATTCATTAAAAGCCTCACCGTATCAACAGTAAGGAGTATATGGAAGTGATGTCTTCAAAAAAATAAACCGCTTTTTGTCTTTTAAGCGATTAAGCCCGGCGTATTCCTGCGCAGGGATTTTTTTTAAGCAACCAACGCATGTGGGTTATGTAAAATATATTTTACCAGGTTTATTTGGCCACGCAACTTGGGGGTTAAGCTGCCGGCAGGGTAAAATAAAATGTTGTACCACTGCCTAAGGCACTTTCAAACCAAATTGCACCGCCATTTTTTTCAACAAGTTCCTTGGTTATGTGCAGGCCAAGGCCGCTGCCCTTTTCGCCGGCCGTGCCCCGGGTGGTGTGAAAATTAAGCTTGTTAAACAACTTGGCCTGTGTGTTAACGTCCATACCTTGTCCGTTGTCCTCTACAGCAATTTTTACGAATGCTCCCTCTTTTGTCAGCAATACTTTTATCAACCCGGCCGAGTTTGAGAATTTTACTGCATTCTCCAACAAATTACGCAAAACAATATCCACGGTATACATATCAGCTACTGCGTGAATTGGTTCTTTTGTTTCATTTGTTTCAATGGTTATCTTTTTTTCGTTTGCACGTATTGCGATAAGCCTGATGTTTTGGTTTACAATTTGCCAACAATTAAATGTAACTGCGTTTATCTGCATGCCTTTCATTTGGGTATTAGCCCATATAAGCAGCTTGTCAAGCAGTTGAAAAGTTTCAGTAAAACCAGCGTACAGCTTTGTTAAATACAGTTTGCTTTCCTCTTCCGTAACTTGGTTGTTCTGTATCAGTTCGAGCAGCCCTTTAAATGATCCAAAAGGGCCTTTTAGGTCGTGGCCAATGATAGAAAAAAGCTTGTTTTTTGTTTCGTTAATTTCCTGTAGGGTTTCATTTTGGGCACCCATTGCTTTATTCTGCCCCTCCAGTATTTTTCTAAGTTTGTTTATTCGGCGGTATGCGAAAAATACAGACACCAGCAACGTAGTTACCAAAATTGCAACATACAGCGTGATATCCCTTTTTAATTTGTTATTTTCATTTTCTTTGGAAAGCAGGTCTATCTGCTGCTGCTTTTTTTCAATTTCGTAGTTTTGCCTGATGCTGTTTATCTCTTTGTCTTTTTCAACACTGGCCAGGCTGTCTTTAACAGATAGTTGGGCGTTGCGGTAATATAATGCCAGCCGGTAATTCTTTAGCGTCTCATAATTTATATACTGCGTGCTGTCTGCCAATATTTCTATTTCATACATTCCCATTGCCTTTGCCTGGCGAATGGACGCATCTGTATTCAGGATGCTTTTTTTATATTCGTGCAAGCTTTGGTAAATTATACCCAGGCTGTTGTTGCAAAAAGCAACACCTTCGCTATCGCCGATACCCTTTGATAATTCCATGGATTCCTTTATATAAGGCAAAGCTTTTTCAGGGTTCTTTATTGCAGCATATGCGTCGCCAATATTGTATAGCAGTATTGCTGCACCTAAACTGTCCTTCCTTATTCTTGCTATGGCCAGCGCTTCTAAGCTGACGATGTTAGACGAGTCAATCTGCTGCCTTTTCCTGTATACAGTTGCAATATTTAGCAAGGTCATAAAAGCCGGCAGGCTGTCGGGGTCGTTTTTGTCCCATTTAACCGTCAATGCTTTTTTATAATAGTCAAGGGCGTGTGAATAGTCTTCGGTGTGTGTGTATAGTATGCCGATATCACTGTATACATGGGCTGTAAGCCCCTTAAAATTCAATCTTTCGCTTATGCGCAATGCTTCAACATAACTTTGCAGCGCTTCAGCGTATTTTCCTTTATTTTCAAGTCCGATGCCTTTGTGAATATGGGCTTTCACCACCACTTTTTCATCTTTGCCACCAAGATACAGTGCCAGGCATTTAGTGCTAAATAAGATAGTGCTGTCTGAATTTTTATGCAGGTAGTAGCCTGCCATAGCTAAGTAAATTTTTGCCATTGACGTGTCATCTCTTGCATTGGCTAGTTGTTTAGCAAAGGCAGGTGGTTCAGGCTGTGACTGAATATTTTGCACGGCAAGGAATATCAAAAGGATTGCCAGGACTTTTTTTTTCATGGGATACAGCCGCATAGCAGCCAGATTAATGCAAAGTTTACGGTATCAGGTAAAATAACACCGTAGCGAAAACAATTTTAATGACTTTTTAGTGTAAAAGCTGCTTAACTGTAATTATTTTAACCTGATTTAAAGCTTAAATATCCGGAAGGTACAGTAAATAAAAACGAACACCATTCATCGGGTTGGCTCTCCAACCAAATCTGCCCACCATTTTTTTCAACTAGTTCTTTAGTTATTTGAAGCCCTAAGCCATTGCCTTTTTCGACTGCGGTTCCCGT
>Ga0364894_10030_pt3 | contig 46354 bp, 38 predicted proteins | sample ExccelJu500001D4_FD_206942 | JGI IMG/M metagenome (GOLD analysis project Ga0364894, IMG submission 206942) | Enriched cells from Trout Bog Lake Hypolimnion, Wisconsin, USA - BchlTB.July16.5000.01.D4 | ecosystem: Environmental > Aquatic > Freshwater > Lake > Hypolimnion/Profundal zone | place: USA...
TTTATGGTTCAGATGCCGGTTTGTTCGGGCCGTGTTGCACAAAACCTGTGGTTTTATGAATACCGGCCTGTTTGTATCGTATAAAGATTACGACCGGTCGATGCCTGCTATCAATCAACAATTTGCTGCGCTATTTAACCGGTATAGAGCCGATGCTCAAAAAAACGGCGCCGGCTTTGTTGCCGTTATACATAACACCCCTACCGAAATTAAATTTACCGGTATCGATATTATCAAAACAAATAACCGCAGCCTCAATCAACTGGCCGACTCACTGACCGGCCTGGGTATTCGCTGCTTTAATCTTTCGGCGCCCCTTCGGCAGCAATTTCAATCTATTCCGATGGAACAACTCAGCTATCCTCACGATTTTCACTATACCCCAATGGCCTACGCCTTCATTGGCAAAATTATCAGCGATTCTTTGCTGGTAAATGGAATCGTAAAGCCTTAAAATAGGGTTTATAGTTTTTACATTTTTCGGGTTAGCATGCCATCATGGTTTTGGACCCTAAAAATTGGCTTTTAAAACATTTTTCATTCCTTAAAAATGCTAAGAAATGTATAGTAAAGCAGGTAAAAGCGGGTAAAAGCAGGTGTTTTTGGCCATATAAAATCCGTAAACTTCTTGTTTTGCCCCGCCGCCGCGGGGTGCCCACATGTCAAAGAACACCCAGGTAATTATTACTACCTGATAATTTTACTAAGTTAATCAAATAAACCGAATAATAAAATAAAGTATGATAAAAGTGTATTCTTCGTACAATTGATATGCATTGTATAAAACGCAACAATCTGAATAAAATGGAGCGATGTTTATTTAGCGAAGGTAACGCGGTTTACGAAGCAAGGGGTTTATATGCTCTGATTAACCTGAACGAAAATACAAGGACAACTCACCTCCGGTTGGCTCGGGCATCTCAAATATGGAAAATGTAAGCACGTATAAAAGGCAATTTCCTTGAAAGGTTTATTAAATAAAAAGGGTGCCCAACTATAATTACGGCGGTTTCAACCTGCTTTAACCCGTATTCGCCTATTAAAGCTGTGAAATACGGCAGATTTCAGGAACTTACTTCAGGAAAAGGATAAGGATGCTTTCGACATTCACTTTTTTTAGTTTAATTTGCTCTCTTACGTGTAATTTGACTGTTGCAATTTTGTAGCGTGTGGGTTGGTTCACCGGTAGTTAAGTATTAAAATCAAATTGGATTATGAGAAACTTTACAAAACTGCTTTTGATTTTTGTGTTTTCGATGATGGCTGCCGGAGTTTATGCGCAGGCACCTGATACAACACAGACTCAACCGAAAGCTGAGCCCGTGATTACGGAGCCGGCACCGGCTGCCCCTGCAACACCGGTAACCAGTGAACCCGCAGCGCCAGCCACCGCAACACCCATACCGGCTGATTCTGCAACACCGGTTTCATCTCAACCGGCAACACCTGCCACCGCACAACCAGACACAACTTCGCCTGTTCAATCAGCCCCGGTAGCCATTGAACCGGCGAAACCTGAAGCGGCTGAATATGATAGTACAAAGCACCATAAAGACATTCAGAACATGATTCAGTTTATGAAGCCTGATATGGAGTCGAAAAACTATAACTTTTACCAGCGTAAAGAAATATCGCAACCCCTGATGCCGCGATATGACCTTGATTCGGCGGTGTATCAAAGAGGAAAGAAAAAAGAAAAGCAACAACAAAAATACCTGGCACGCCAGTATGCATTTCCTGCAAAACCTAAAGACCAGTGGGAGTTAGGCTTAAACATCGGTTCAGCGTTTATTAGCGGTAACGTAAAACCATATGTAACCGGTCCGGGAGTATTTGAAAATGTTGGCGGCGGTTTTACGGTGCGTAAAGCACTGGGCTACTTTTTCTCGCTTCGTGGGGGATATAACTTTATGATGATGACTGGCCGCAACTGGCAGCCCGATGCTAACCTTGAATTTGACCAGGCTTTGAACGGCACTTACAATCCGAAGGTGAATTATCTCAGTAATCCCAACCTGCTTCCTTCAAGAACGGTGGATAATATTAATATGAACGGTATTTTCTTTTACAATTACCGGGCCTGGGTGCATGAGGCGCACTTGGAGGGTATTTTCAATATTGGTAACATAAATTTCCATCGCGAAAGAAACTTTGTTAACCTGTACGCGCTGGGTGGCATCAGTGGTATGTTCTTTACCACATACATGGATGCATTGGATAAAAACGGTAATGTGTACGATTTTTCGAAAGTGGAAGAATTGTACCTGCAGCCTCAAAACAGCAACGTTAACAACCGCCCCGGGGAAGATAGAAAGCAGGCGAATAAACTGCTGAACTCCATTTATAACGGGGGCTATAATGAGCCGGTGGAACATGATAACGATAAACCCGGTATTAAAAACTGGGAATTTGACCCTTCAGCTACGGCTGGTTTAGGCGTTCAGTTTCACATTTCGCGATGGGTGACTTTAGGCCTTGAAGAGCGCGTGATATTTACACAAGCGCATGTAGATGGTTATTTCTGGCAGCAGGATGAACACCCTGCGCTGGTAGGTCACTACGACAATATTTCATATACTTCTATCAACGTCAATATACACCTGGGTGGTAAGAAAAGAACTGAGCCAATGTACTGGCTTAACCCGGTTTATCATACATACCGTAAACTGGGTGAGGTTGACCCTCAATCGTTAATGGAGCAGATGTTTAAAGATGATGATGATGATGGTGTGCCGAATTATCTTGACAGAGAACCGAACACCAAAAAAGGCTGCCCTGTTGATGCGCATGGTGTTGCATTAGATAGCGACCATGATGGTATTATTGATTGTTTGGACAAGGAGCCATTCTCTCCTCCCGGATACCCGGTTGATTCAAACGGCGTAGCTATTATACCGCCGAATCCATGTTGCGATACCACCGGCAATGCCAATGGTAACCGCGGAAACAAGAATAACCTGAACGGCGAAAACGGAGCTAATGGCGTTAACGGAGCTAATGGAGCCAACGCTGCTAATGGTGCTAATGGCAAAAATGGCGACAACGGATTGGGTGGCGCAGGCAACAGAAAAGGAAACGCAGGTTACGATTGTTCGAAGATTGAACTGCCTGCTGTAATGTTTGACCAGGATAAATATTACCTGGACCCTCAGTATTATGGCAACCTGCACCAGGTGGCAGAAAGAATGCAGATGTGTCCTGATATGAAACTGGTGGTTACCGGTTACGATGAATCGCGCAACGACCAGAAATACAATGAACAACTTGGTTGGAACCGCGCTAATGCTGCAGTAGATTACCTGGTTGAGAAATACGGTATATCCAGAGACCGGTTTATCATCAAATACCAGGGTGGTAAAAAGGCTGCAGAGGGCACTCCATTTGAAAAGAAACTGAAGAACAAAGTTGAGTTCCGGTATTCAAATGAAGGCGAAAACGGCGATAGTAACCCGCCTGCACCGCATCCGGGCTTAAAAGCTGGTTCAAACAAGTAACAGCATATAGATGAAATCGAAAGGCCGTCTTTAAATAAGGCGGCCTTTTTGATTTTTATTCGAACAAAGGTGCGGATAAAAGCAATTTTTTCTCTGACCAAAATCAAGGCCCAAAGCTTATTTGTTTCATAGCTTTGCATGATAAACCATAAGCATGTCGTTAGGTAAGGATTTGAGTGATCACAGGCGCAACTATATAAAACATGAGTTGGTGGAGGGTAGTATTTCCAACAATCCGTACCAGCAGTTTGGTTATTGGTTTGAGGATGCCGGAAAGGACAAAATTATTGAGCCCAATGCCATGACCTTAGCCACGGCCACTAAAGCAGGTAAGCCCTCGGCCCGCATTGTTTTATTGAAAGCATTTAGTGAAGAAGGATTCGTTTTTTATACCAATTACCACAGCCGTAAGGGTGCCGAGATTTCGGAAAATAACCAGGGCGCCCTGTTGTTTTACTGGGATGTGATGGAGCGTCAAATTAGAATTGAAGGAACAATTGAAAAAGTGCATGTAACGCTTTCGGAAGAATATTTTGCCTCGCGTCCATACGAAAGCCGCTTAAGTGCCATCGTTTCAGAACAAAGCCAGGAAATTCCAAACCGGCAGTTTTTAGAAGACAAACTGGAAGAATTGCGCGAAACCGGAGCGGTTAAAAGGCCCGAAAACTGGGGTGGGTATATATTAAAAGCCAGTTATTTTGAGTTTTGGCAGGGCCGCGCCAGCCGCCTGCACGACCGCATAGCTTATGCGCTTGAAAACGGCACCTGGGTTATGAAGCGTCTGGCGCCATGATTTTTACTTTAACAATAGCTTATTTCCGGGTGCTGTTTTATTTAAAAATGGATGTAATTATCTATTATTGCAGCTGTGCGCACAGTATCAGTCATTTTGCTTACTATTCTTATTTGTCTTAACCTTTTTGGTTTTTATGCCCTGTTTATTGTAAAACAGGCAGAGATAAAAAGCGAGATGAGCGAATGCGTAAACAATGCAAAAGCAACGAATGAACGCGAAAGTCTGAGCTATAATAAATCTGAGTTTGCCAGACTTACGTTTGATGATAACGGTAAGGAGCTAAGAATGAATGGTAAGCTTTATGATGTGGTAAGCATTAAAGCCGAGGGTGGGCAAACCATAGTAACCATTGAGTTTGATGCCAAAGAAACAGCGCTTGTTGGCGCATTTGCCGATTTGCTAAACCAGCAGCAGGACAAAGCTTCTAATTCCTCTCCGCTAAAAACCATTGTAAGCCATTATCAGCAGGACTATATAAATAATACGGGTGCACTGGTTTGTTTTTACCAGGCCTTTTCCAAAACATATCAAATCTCGAAACAAACCTACCCGTCCACTTCTTTTGTGGCAGATAATCTCACGCCGCCTCCGCAGTTTTTCCTTGTTTAATTCATAATGGACTCCGCTTTCCGGAGGCCGATGCCCTGTTATTGCATTGCAGCAACAGTGCCTTTCGTGCATTATTCAATATTTCTAAACAAGGAAAAATGAAAAATTTATATCTGTTTCTGTTTTTTTATTTAACGATGTTAACCTCAGCGTTGGCGCAAAACGCACTTTCTGGTAAGGTAACCGGTACAGATGGCGCTTCACTGGAGGGAGCTATTGTTTATGTCCCCGATTTAAAAATAGGCGCATTAGTTCATGCCGATGGTCAGTACACGATTAATTATTTACCCAAAGGCACCTTCCTGGTACAGGTTAGTTTTATTGGTTATGCGCAGCAAACGCTTTCGGTAAAAATAGATGGTGCCGCTAATCAGGATTTTACGTTATTGCCTTCATCCATTGAACAACCCGAAGTTGTAATTACCGGAAATTCGCTGGCAACATCGCTTACCCAGTCTCCGCAGCAAACTTCGGAGGTAAGCAATCAGTACCTCGCCGAAAATTCATCTACCAATGTAATTGACGCAATTGCGAAAGCTCCTGGTGTTTCGGCAATGACTGATGGACAAAGTATTTCAAAACCGTTTATTCGTGGCCTGGGATGGAGCCGGGTTTTAACTGTAAATGACGGAGTTATACAAGTGGACCAGGCATGGTTTGATGAATTTGGCATTGAAGCTGATCCGGATGCTGTGGACAGGGCCGAGATATTGAAGGGACCAGCTTCACTGGTTTATGGTTCAGATGCCATTGGCGGTGTTGTAAACCTTATTCCTGAAAGACCAATGCCGGAAGGCGAAATAAAAGGTGAGATAATGAGCAATTATCAAACCAATAACGGGCTTGTAAATAATATGTTTAAAATAGGCGGAACAAATGGTGGTATAAGCTGGGGCGCCCGGGTAGATTATACGCTCGCTCACTCCTATCAAAATGCTGTTGATGGCTATGCACTAAATACTCAATTCAATAATTTTAATGCAGATGGAACATTAGGCATACACCGCAAATGGGGATACAGCCAGATACACGCAAGTTATTTTGAATTGCAGACCGGCATTTTGGATGGAACGAGGGATTCATTGGGCAACCAGTTAAGGAATGTGGCCTACCCGGATTTAAACGGAGGTGCTGCCACCTATGAACTACCAACCTTGCAGGAGCAAAAATCCTATACTCCTTTTGTCATTAACCAGCGAATACGGCATACCAAAGTTGTTTGGGACAATAATTTCGCTGTTGGTGAGGGTCACATTACTGCGGTCTTTTCTTTTCAACGCAATCAGCGCCAGGAAACGAACGACCCAACGATGCCCAATACACCTGATATTTATTACTATTCCCAGGCCGCTACTTATGACTTGCGCTATGTTTCGCAAAACTGGAACGGGTTCGACTTTTCAGTAGGTACCAACGGACTTTATCAGGCCTCTGAAAGCTTAGGTACTTTAATGCTGATACCTAATTATAATATATTTCAGATAGGTGGGTTTGCTATTGGTAATTACAAATACAAAGGGCTTACCCTGAGCGGAGGTATAAGATATGATTACAGGAAGTTTACCGGTCTTGACCATTGGGTTGACACCACCACCCAACAGCCGACAACACCAAATGCGGTTAATGGCTACCACGAGTTTCAGGGCTTTACGTCCAACTTCAGCGGACCATCCGGCAGTTTAGGCGCTGCATATAATTTTCCGCACCAGGTTTATATAAAAGGCGATTTCGCAACCGGGTTCAGAGCTCCGAATGTTGCGGAGTGTGGTGCAAATGGTGTGCACGACGGAACTGTTGTTTGGGAAATTGGTGACCCAAACCTGAAACCTGAAATCAGTTTACAGGGCGATGTAGCTGTTGGTATGAATTCCAAAGATGTGACATTTGAAGTGGATGGATTTGTAAACAGCATTCAGCATTTTATTTATCAGCATGGGTTACAAAGTGTTTATGGCGGCGACTCCATAAACAATACCTTAAACGCCGTTGGTCTGGGGGCTGCGCCGGTTTATAAAGATACCCAGGGTGTTGCCCTGTTATACGGTGCAGAATTGTCATTCGATTTACATCCTATGGCAGCCCAGTGGTTTGGGTTTAATACTACCTTCAGTTATGTTTCGGGCGGCTTACGCAATGTAGCCGATTCAATAAAAGTACTGCCTTTTGTTCCTCCTGGAAGAATTACGGCCGACATCAGAATCAATTTAAACAAAATAGGCCGCTCAAATCCTATGAGCAAAGTAATCAGAAATTCATACATCAAATTTGGTTTACTTGCCTGCTTCGAGCAGAAACAAATATACCAGCAATATGCTATTTATAACGGGCTTGATGCGCTTACAACTCCGCAACAGTACGCCGCCAGTATGTCGGCTACACCAGGATATGTTTTGTTTAACCTGGGTGCCGGTGGTGATATAGTTACACCTAAAGGCCGCACAGTAGTTAAAATATATTTTGCAGTAAATAATTTAGCTAACACCACCTACATGGATTACATGAGCAGGTTTAAATACTATGCCGTAAACCTGGCAACCGGCAGAGTAGGCGTGTTTAATATGGGTAGAAACATCAGTATAAAACTAGATATACCGTTGGAATTTAAGAAGGGATAGACTTGGTCCCGTTTTTTCACTGCGCCGCCTGCAAATTGCAGGCGGCTTATTTTCCATTCGGTTCTTAACGGCTAAAAATCGAATGCTTACTTTATAACATTAATATTATGAAAGGTAGAAAAAAATCTTGCGCATTAGTCGTTCTTTTGATGACCGCTTTTTTGCAGCCCGCACAAGCAGGACTTTCCGACAAGTTTAAAGTGTATTTTAATCAGCCAGTCAACACCTCGGTTTCATCGGGCACGCCGGCTATTTACGTAAATGGCACCATTATGGATACGCTGGTAAGTTATATCAATAATGCAAAATACACTATTGATGTTGCCCAATACGATTACAACCAGGATGAGTACTTTGCCAATATAGCTGCGGCTGTTGACAGTGCCTATGCCCGGGGAGTCCGGGTAAGGTGGATATATGATGGCTCATCACCAAACACCGGATTGAGCGGATTAAATTCCGGCATATATAAGGTGGCTAGCCCAACCAGTAATAATTACGGGATAATGCATAACAAGTTTGTGATTATAGACGCCAATGCTCCCGATTCAACCCAGGCCTGGCTTCATACAAGCTCTATGGACTGGAGCGGTACCATGGTTGACTATGACTATAACAATATACTTTTTATCCAAAGCCAGCAGCTGGCCAAGGCTTATACAGCCGAATTCAACATGATGTGGGGCGATACCGGCGCGGTGCCAAATGCAACTACGGCTAAGTTCGGCCCATATAAAACCGACCTGGGGCTGCATAATTTTACGATTGATGGTATAGCTGTTCAGCTTTATTTTAGCCCATCTGATGGCACCAACACCCAGATACTAAATTGCATTGCAACTGCCGATTCGGAACTGTGTTTTGGTATTTACGAAATGACGGAGAGCAATGATGCGAATGCAATTATCTCAAAATACCACGCTGGTGTTACTACTTATGGCATTCTCGACCAATATTCGGCAACATCATCAGGTGGTCAATATTCAACGCTTAGTGCCGCACTTGGAACCAATTTAAAGGAGTATGTGGGTAATAATACCATTTACCACAATAAATTTATGTTTGTAGATGCATGCAGCCCAACGAGCGACCCACAGGTTTTAACCGGGTCGCATAACTGGACTAAATCGGCAGATGAGTATAATGATGAGAATACACTTATCATTCATGATGCTACGATTACCAATTTATACTATCAGTCGTTCTATCAGAATTTCCTCAGTCTTGATGGAACAATGTCCGCCTGCACCAATAGTACAGGGATTGATAACACGGTCGAAAACAGTTTTGCTATTTACCCCAACCCTGCAGTAAATAAAGCAATTGTTCGTCTGGCGCAAATTTTCACGGGTACGGTGATTGAGGTTAAAAATATTTTGGGCCAGAAGCTGCAAACTATTCCGGCTATTAATTTGGAAACCTCGCTGGATATTTCAGCGATACCTAATGGTGTTTATCTTATTGAACTGAACGAGAATGGTCATATTTCAACTCAATTATTGATGATTGCGCGGTAAATTACCGGCAAGCATTGATCAGTTGAATGATAACCAGGATTTAATGATAATAACAGAATACGCAAACACATTTTTACAAATTTTGCTTTATAATAAAAACCTTTTCTATGAACAAACTAGTGCCGCTTTTGGGTTTTGTTTTAGCTTGCATTTATTTGCAAGCCCAGGATTATTTGCTGCCTAATCGCCCTTTCCTTAATCCGCAGTTAGCCCCATTTTATCACGGCGTTGCTTCTGGTGACCCCTTGAGCGACAGGGTAATCATTTGGACCAGGGTAACCGTTAATTTTGATACTGCCAGGGTATTTGTTGATATCGACTCTTCGGGCGTGTTTAATACTTTCGATTCCACGGTTTCAGTTAACTGGCAGGTAGCCAGCGATGAGGCTTTTAATAGTATTGTTAATTCAGGCGTGGTTACAACCGATAGCTCCGTGGATTATACTGTGAAAATTGATGTCACAGGTCTCCAGCCTAATACATGGTACTATTACCGGTTCAATGCAGGAGGAGTTTATTCAATTACCGGTAGAACACGTACGGCACCGGTTGGCGATGTGGACAGTTTGCGTTTTGCTATTTTTTCGTGCTCTGATTTCCAGACGGGTTTTTTTAATGCATATCATGATATTGCAAACCGGAACGATATTGATGCAGTAATACACTTGGGAGATTACTATTATGAGTACGCTGCAGGCGGAAGTGATTATCAAGGCGATACCAACAGGCTTCATCCGCTCAATCACGATGCTTTTACTTTGGCCGATTACAGGTTATGGCACTCCCAATATAAGTTGGATCCAGATGTTCGCGATATCTTTCAGGAGTATCCTTGGATTCAGATTTGGGATGATCATGACGTAGCTAATAATTCGTGGTACAGCGGAGCTCAAAACCACAACCCGGCTACTGAAGGCAACTGGTTCATCAGAAAATCGAATGCATTCAGAGCTTATTTTGAGTGGTTGCCCATCAGGGAACAGGCACCTGATAACGATACTATTATTCACCGTAATTTTGTCTGGGGCAACCTGCTTAACTTCATAATGCTTGATACGCGCTATGAAGACCGGGACTCTTCGCTCGGTACGCTTATTCCTCTCAATAACGCTTATTTAACCGATACCAATCGTAATATGATAGGCCCGCACCAGTTGGCATGGTTTAAGTCACAATTGAGCGATACTACGGTAAAGTGGCGCATTATTGGTAACCAGGTAATGATTGCGCCTTTAGACCTCGCCGGTAACCTGTTGAATGGCGACCAATGGGACGGATACCCTGCTGAGCGTAAACGAGTGTTTGATTATATTATGAAGCAAAATATTCATGACGTTGTTTTCGTAACAGGAGACATTCACTCTTCATGGGCAAATGATTTACCACATCCCGATTCTACTTATAATTCATCCACCGGAGCAGGTTCAGTGGCTACCGAATTTATTGGCACAAGTATCACCTCAACCGCCTCGGGCCTTAGCGGAGTGCAGGGGGTAATACAACTTGGTAACCCGCATGTTAAATATGTTGAACTTACTAAGCGGGGTTATTTACTTTTCGATGTAAACAAACAGCGTGTGCAAGGGGACTTTATACATATGAGTACCATCGCTTCCCATAGCTACACCGCAACTGATGATCAATACTGGATGAATTTGGATGGTAATCGGTTTTTGAGCCAGGCTCCAGCACCTCTTGGTCCCCGCAATATTAATCCCAACCTGGTGCCCATGATTACAGGCATCGGTGACGTACCGGCAACGGAAAAGATGGTTATTGTTACTTGTTTTCCCAATCCAACCGAAAACGAAGTAGCCGTTCAGTATTATGCTTATCAGCCTGCTAAAATTGATTTAAATATTTATGATATAAACGGCAAGCTCGTTTTGAAGAAAAGCGAAACTCAGACTCAGCCAGGCTTATTCAGCACCAAGGTATTTCTTGATAACCTGTCGGCCGGTACTTACCTTCTGGCAATTAGCGATGGAAGTAAAGTATATACCCGCAAACTTGTGAAGGACAAATAAGATGGCTTAAGGTTTTCTTTTCGCCGGGCATTGAAATATATTATAGAATTTGCATGGCAATGCCTGCGCACTCGTTATATGCATACCCGCTGTTTTGAAATTATTTTATATTCATACTATGAATGCTTTGCAAACAGCGCAAAAATATACTCCTGGTCTGCATGTTATATGCGACTTAAGCAGTCATAACACCGGGGCCACTTCCGATGCGCAATTGTTTCAGCAAAAAATGAATGAATTATTATTTCGGCTGCAACTTCAAAAACTGGGCGAGGTTTACCATCAGTTCGAAAATGCAGGGTTTACCGCCGTTGTTTGCTTAACCGATTCACATATTTCCGTGCACACCTGGCCCGAATTCGGAAAGGTAACCTTCGATGTTTTCTTGTCCAACTTCAGGGGAGTAAATGATACCAAGGCGCAGTTAATAGCCGATGAATTATTAAATTATTTTGAAGCCGTCGAGGTTTCGCGCACTGAATTAAAAAGATAATGGCTGCATTAAAAGGCGAAATGATTATTTGTGCCTCATGCTCGGCATCACTCACGGTTCAGTCGGGTGAGCCCGGAGTTATCGTTTGCTCTTCTTGCGGTGCCGTAATAAATAAAGATAATAACGCCGTGCTGCGAAAAGTAACTGTAGTGCCTGAGGATATGAGCGTTATACGTTTGGGAACTACGGGTAAATTGCCCGACCATACCGCTTTTGAAGTGATTGGCCGCTATAGAATAGATGCAGAGGACGGTTATTTTAATCTGTGGAACATCCGGTTACAAAGTAATGGCAGCCAGGCCTGGATTATTGATTCTTTTGGAGAATACGTTTACGCAACTTCAAAACCATTGAAGCACGAAACCATTGACGATGCATTTTGGACCAGCAGTTGCAATTGGGAGCTGACGCTACCTGATATAGGTGTTTTTACCCTCGTGGCTAAACCCAAATTAGTCGGACAAAACCTGGAAGGCGAAATACCCGAAATGCCGGAAGATATTACCACCTGCAGGGTTTATGAGTTAGCCGATGCCGGCGGTAAGCAAGCGCTGCTGATTAAGGAAAAACTTAACCAGTTGATTTTTATATCAGGCGATACGCTTGACTGGAGCGCTTACCATTTTGAAAACATACGAAAGGAAGAAGCCATTGGAAACTAAGTCGCTTAATTTGCCGGGCCCACACACATATACCTGCCAGAAATGTGCAAAGGACATAAAAGTTTATACCCATGCACAGGCTAAGTTTGCGTCGTGCGCAGATTGTGGGGCATATTACCGGGTTACTGCGGGCGCTCTTCAGTTTATCAAAAAAGTAAGCAACAGCAATTTTAAATATAACATTACACTGGGCACAAAGGGCGTGGTTAATGGTGCCACCTTCACCGTCATCTCTGCCTGCGAGAGAGTGGAGGGTAAGGCATTAATTCCCTGGCGGGAATACACCTTGTTTAATCCAATCAATGGCTACCTGTACCTATCGGAATACCAGGGACACTGGATTCTCATGGACCAATTGGACCACACTCCGTATTTTGACCCATCAACGCATGAAATTTTATATAAGGGTTTTCTGTACAGAGCTTATGATAAATACCGGCCATCGCTAAACCACTCTGCCGGCGAATTTCCTTATGATGTTGTCAACACAACCCCTGAAATTTTAGAACTTATCAGCCCACCTCTTATGCTTAGCCGCGAGTTTACCCAGAACGAACTGCGCTGGTATTCGGGCAGGCATATAGAAGCAAAAGAAATCGGTAATATTTTTAAGGTGAATGAACTTCCTGCGCAAACAGGAATTGGGCTAATACAACCCCAGTCTTTTTCACTGCATTTTGATACCATTTTGCGTTTGAGCCTGTTGGCGCTGGCCTTGTTTTTTATAGTGCAATTAGTGTTTGAATATACCAGCCAGGATGTATCAAGCTTAACATACAACGGCTCGCTTTCTACTGAAAACAACAACCAACCAGTGAGTACACCCAGCTTTGAAATAAAGGGCGGCGTAAAGAACCTGGTATTTCATATGAACGCTGATGTTGACAATCAATGGATTGAAACCGGTGTGTTACTGGTTAATGAGGGCACCAGTGCAAGTTTTGATTTTTCAAGCCTGGTAGAATATTATCACGGCTACTCTGACGGCGAAAGCTGGAGCGAAGGTTCACGTGAAAATGAAAAAGTAATTGAAGCCGTTCCCTCAGGCAAGTATCATTTAGTGCTTTATCCGCAACAGGATGTTAACGCACCGCCCACCAATTATACCATTCAACTGCAGCGCGATGTGCCGAGATGGTCCAATCTAGTCAAAGCCATGGCACTTATGTTGATTATACCGGTGATAGAGTTCTACCGCCGTCGCATGTTTGAACGCGAAAGATGGGCCGATAGTGATTACAGAGGCTACACCCCTTTTAAAGAAGAAACTCAATCGTAAGCTATGATATGGAATAAAGGAACAATTATTTATGGGGTGCTGTTGGCACTGTTTCTGGGTTACTATACTTATTGCAGCGCAACCGGAAGGTCAATTTATAGCTTCGACGCGCAAAATGTTTACGGTTTGGGTAATAATTACTTCGGCCCGGGGCATGTTTATGTAAGAGGATTTAATCACAAATAAAAATTATACGTATGGGAAATTTAATCAACTTTACGGCTATAGTAAACGTAATTGTATTTTCGCTACTGGGGGTACTGGTACTTTTTATTGCCTTTGTGGTTATTGAAAAGGTAATGCCCCAGGACCTTTACAAAGAAGTGGTGCTAAACCGTAACATGGCGGTTGCCATTGTGGCTGCAGCATTTATTCTGGCTATGGCAATTATTATTTCGGGCGCCATCCACGGATAATTTAGATTCGCGGCGTGCAGCTCATTCTTCTTCTCTCTATTTTCGTAATAGCCATCTGCGGCCTGGTGTACGAGTTGGTGGCCGGTACCCTTGCCAGTTATTTACTCGGCGATTCGGTAACCCAGTTTTCCATTATTATAGGCTGCTATTTGTTTTCCATGGGCATTGGCTCTTTCCTGTCTAAATATGTAGAGAAAAACGTTATCCGCTGGTTTATACAAATTGAAATATTACTCGGTTTTGTGGGCGGTATTTCATCCGCACTGTTGTTTTTGCTGTTTGAAAATGTATCCTCCTTTAGGCTGATATTGTATTTGCTCATTTCAGTAACCGGCACCTTGGTTGGCATGGAGATTCCGTTGTTGCTGCGCATCCTAAAAGATAAACTGGAGTTTAAAGACCTGGTTTCGAAAGTTTTTACGTTCGATTATATCGGCGCTTTGCTGGCTTCGGTCATTTTTCCATTATTGCTGGTGCCGCACTTCGGGCTTATCCGCACTTCTTTCTTTTTCGGTATCGCTAATGTTTTGGTGGCCTACATTTTTTGCTCCTTGTTTTATAAAGACCAGCGTTGGGCCATACAACTACGAGTGCTGGCACTTTTTACCGCATTTTTATTGTTGGCAGGTTTTGTGCTGTCTGACCGCATTATGACGTTGGCTGAAAGCATGGCCTACCAGGACACTGTTATTTTCTCAAAATCCTCACCTTACCAGCGCATAGTGCTTACCCGCAGTAATCGCGACTTAAAATTATTTCTGAACGGAAATTTGCAATTCAGTTCAGCAGATGAATACCGGTACCACGAAGCTTTGGTGCACCCTGCCATGAGCGCCATTAAAAACCCGCAACACATTTTGGTGATGGGAGGGGGCGATGGTATGGCTGTGCGCGAAATTTTAAAGTATCCTTCGGTAAAGTCTGTATCACTGGTTGATTTAGACAAAGCCATGACCCAATTATTCAGCTCTAATCAGATGCTGATAAAACTAAATGATAGTTCACTGCTTTCTCCCTGCGTCAAAATCACCAACGAGGATGCATTTGAGTGGCTTAAAAAAAATAAACAACAATACGACTGTATCATTGTCGATTTTCCCGACCCCTCCAACTATTCGCTGGGCAAATTATACAGTACATCATTTTATCACTTGTTGTATCATAGCCTGGCTGATAGCGGTGCCGTGGTTATTCAGTCAACATCACCGTTAGCGGCGCCAAAGGCCTTTTGGTGCGTGGCGCATACACTGGAGGCCTGCCAGTTTCATGCTTTGCCGTATCACGCATATGTTCCTTCTTTTGGTGAGTGGGGTTATGTTATTGGTATGAAAACCGGCAATTACCAGGTACCGGAAACTTACCCTGCCAACCTAAGGTTCCTCTCAAAGGATGTGCTTTTACAATTGACTAACTTTCCACGCGACATGGCAGAGCGCCCCACTGAAATAAATAAGCTGAATAACCAGGCCCTGGTAACTTATTTTGAAGAAGAATGGTCAATTTATGCCCAGTAACATTACGCGCAAAGATTTTTTGTGGAAGGGGTTGGCTGCAACCGCTGCAGTAGTGGTGGCTGGAAAAATAATTGAGGTATCAATTCATAACCACAAAAATATACCGGGCGAAATACTCGGTGCTAAATCAAAAACGGGGCACCTGTTGCGGGACTATAAATTCCCTGAACCCGTCGAAGTTCGGAATGAAAAAATAGTGATAGTGGGTGGAGGAATAAGTGGCCTCTCTGCCGCGCGTTGGTTAAAGCGTAAGGGATACCAAGACTTTGTTATGCTCGAGCTGAGTGATATTACCGGCGGTAATGCCGTATCGGGCGAAAATGAAGTGAGCAGGTACCCCTGGGGCGCCCACTATATACCGGTGCCTGATATTGAAATGAAGGAACTGCTGCAATTTTTGGAAGAGTGCGGCACCATTACCGGTTATGATAATGCCGGTTTGCCAATGTACAATGAGTACCACCTGTGTGCTGACCCCGAGGAGCGGTTGTATATTAACGGCATGTGGCAGGATGGTCTGGTGCCGCATTTTGGCGTTCCTGAAAATGAGAGGCAGCAGATAACGCGGTTTTTTGATTTGGTCAATCAGTTTAAACAAGCTGTGGGTAAGGATCGCAAGCCTGCCTTTGCCATTCCCGCAAGCCGGTGTTCTATGGATGAAGAGTTTTTGTCGTTTGATAAAATTTCGTTCAGTGATTATTTACAGCAGCAAAATTTTACCTCGGCTTATTTGCTGTGGTATTTAAATTATTGCATGCGCGATGATTTTGGCACCACATCTGTTAATACATCAGCATGGGCAGGTATCCATTACTTTGCTTCACGCAAAGGTACGGCCGCTAATGCTGGCCACAGCGATGTAATTACATGGCCCGAAGGCAACGCTTTTTTAGCCGGTAAGTTAAAAGAGGCCACAGGTGCTGTCCCACAAACTAATGCACTTGTTTATAGTGTGGAGCGCAGGGGCGAAAAGATTAGAGTAAAGTATTTCGACGTTAATTCGTCCACCTCAAAAGCAATAATAGCCGACCGGGTTATTATGGCGACTCCGCAGTTTGTTAATCAAAAAATTTTCGCCGAGGGCTTTAGAAATGAACTGGATTATTCAAAGTTTACTTATGCCCCCTGGATGGTGGCGAATGTTACGGTAAGCGAAATGCCCCAGGCACATGGAAAACCGTTAAGCTGGGATAATGTGTTTTTTGACAGCGATTCATTGGGTTACGTAAATGCTTGTCAGCAACACTTAAATGGGTATGAAAAAAACAAGGTGCTTACTTATTATCTTCCTTTGAGTGGAACTGATCCTAAGTCAGCGCGGCTGGCGGCTTATGGTAAAACGCATGAACACTGGACGCAGGTAATACTGAACGACCTGGAGCGTGCGCACAAGGGGATTACCGAAAAAATTGAACGAATTGATGTATGGTTGTGGGGGCATGGTATGATAAGACCGGTGCCCGGATTTATTACAAGCGAGGCCAGGGGCATAGCTGGGCAACCTGTCGAAAAGAAAATATTTTTTGCGCACACCGATTTGAGCGGAATATCGATATTCGAAGAAGGATTTTATCATGGAATCCGGGCAGCAGAGCTGCTTATCCAATCTTTAAAAGCCAACGCTTGAAAACAAAGCAACCATGGATATATTCCATTCTTGTTGACGGACCCTTTATCTTGCTGCCGCCATTCTTCACTCTACTGGTAGTGGCTTGGCTTCCGGCGTACTTTAAAAACAGTAATTATATGCCTACTGCTGCCTGGGTGGCGCTGGTTTTACTGGTTGATGTGGCCCATGTGCACTCCACTTTATACCGTACCTATTTCGATAAAGAAACTTTTAAACAGCACCGGCAAATGCTCATTGCCATCCCGGTGTTATGTCTTATCGGCGCTGTTATACTTTATTCATTGGGGTATTTACTTTTTTGGCGGGTCATTGCATATATAGCCGTTTTTCATTTTATCAGGCAGCAATATGGTTTTATGCGCATTTATTCACGCAAAGAAACGCAAACAACTGCTCAATCTTTTATCGATAAAGTGGCTATCTATTCTGCCACTATATTCCCGCTGTTGTGTTGGCATTTAGGTGGCCCCAGAAACTTTGACTGGTTTATAACCGGCGACTTTTTTTATTTTTCTTCCATGTGGTTGTTCTACATAGCTGCAGCTATTTATTTGTCAGGGCTTGTTGCATATGTTATCAAGGAAACAGAGTTATCTGTTCAAAACAGGTATTTCAACTGGCCTAAAAACCTGGTGGTGGCAGGTACTTATATTTCCTGGTTTTTCGGCATTATTTATTACAACGGCGATTTAGCCTTTACAGCGCTAAACGTTATTTCGCACGGTGTACCATACATGGCCCTGATATGGATTTACGGTAAGAAAAAAACTTTGGTTGAGGGCCGGGGTAGCACACGTTTTATGCAACTCATTTTTAGCCGGTATGGCATCGTTCTTTTTTTGCTCATCATCTTTGCACTGGCATACGTAGAAGAGGGCTTTTGGGATGCCTGGGTATGGAACGACCATAAGGCAGTATTTGGCGTGTTCTATTATTTGCCAAAGGTCAATGATTCTCTTTGGCTATCACTACTGGTTCCATTGCTGGTGCTTCCTCAATTAACTCATTATATCATTGACGGCTTCATCTGGAAAATTCAAAAGGATAATTTTACCTGGAAAGGATTTAAACTATAAATGGCATTTCCGCAATGGTCGACTTTAACTAAACTCGTGCATGAGAAAAGGATTTATTTGTTGCCTGCTGCTTTGGCTGGTTTTAACCGCCACAGCCCAATACAGGATTTTTGATAAGGATGGCCGCACCCTTATACTTCACGGACTCAATACAAGCGGCAGTGCCAAGCATATTGAAGGACACCAGCCATGGATTGCCGAAAGCGATGTAGACCGTGAGCACAAAGATTTTGGTTTTAACTCCGTTAGGTATCTCATTTTTTGGGGCGCTATTGAGCCGGAAGAGGGGCAATACGATGTGGCTTATTTGAAAAAGGTAAAAGAGCACGTGGAGTTGTACACAAGCCGGAAAATGTATGTGGTTTTAGATATGCACCAGGACGTATACGGATACGGGGTTGGAGGAAACGGCGCACCGGTTTGGGCTTGTACTCAAACTAAAATTCAACACCTGGTGCCTGATAAATGGCCATGGTGGATGAAAAACCTTGAACCCAAAGTAAAGCAGAGTTACGTCCGGTTTTTTAAGTACAAAAAGCGGAAGGAACTGCAACAACACTACATCGCCTGCTGGCAAAAAATTGCCACGATGTTTAAGGATAATCCGTACGTGTTGGGTTACGACCTGATGAATGAACCTCACGGTGGTTTGGTCATTAAAACACTGGCCGGAGGTTTTGAGCGCAGGCAGCTTTCGGCATTTTATCGTCGGCTAATACCCGGCATACGAAGTGTTGATACTTCAAAATATGTCTTTTTCGAGCCGCGCTCGTTTGGCGTAAACTTTGGAATGAAATCGCATTTGCCCATTGTGCATGATAGTATGGTGGGCCAGCAAAAAATAGTATATGCCCCGCACTGTTATCCGGCATTTGTAGATATTGGTGGCGATTTTAAACCTAAGTACAGGGTAGTAATGGCTAAACTGTTTAAGAAAAGAACAAGGGAGGCGAATAAGGATAAAGCCCCATTGTTTATTGGCGAATTTGGATTGTCTCCTCAGAAAAAGGGCTTCGACACTTTTCTTCGGTTATTTCACCAATTAACTGATTCAAACCAGGCTTCTTGGGCTTACTGGTCGAACGACCACGGCGGATGGAGTCCACTAAAGGCGGATGGCAGCCCAACGGCGATTTTGCCTGAACTGTTGCGTGTTTATCCCCAGGCCACCTCCGGTCAACTAATTCATTACTCCTATCAACCCGTAGATAGGAAATTTGAAATGGAGTTTGTAAGTGATGCGGCTATTAATGCACCTACAATCATTGCTGTGCCAAGAACCACTTATCCCGAAAAATATCAATTGAAGATAACCGGCATTCCGGATTATAAAACCGAGGTGGACACTTCGACGAATTCAATATTACTCTATGTCCATCAAAATCAGGCGCATGTGAAAGTGGAAATAGTGCCTGCAACCAATGACTAATTTGGCTTCTCAACAACAACGTTTTCCATGTGAGTAAAAAATTATTTATCTACATACGGTCTGCTCTAATTGAGTCCTTATTTGGGTTGCCATGAATTTATCAGAGGAACAAATTAATGCACTTGCCCCTTATGCGTCTGCGCTTAAAGCGGGGCGCGAACTGGCTATTTTATCGAAATGGCAATTGCGCAGCTACAGTGATAAAGCCCTTTGGGTTCGTCGGCAGCATGGGTACTTCGGTTATCTATTCTGGAATTTTTGGTTCGGTGATGGGATCTATACCGGCTATACAAACTAAAATGGTAGTGTTTGATGCTGCAGTTGCAGACCTAACAGAAGAATTACAAGACCCCGTTGACCTTTTGTTTGGCGTGCAATTAATAATGTTGCTTGCGCTGAACGATGATGGCGCTCCTTCGTACGACCACTCCAATGCGCAAATATTATCTGATATGGGCGTTCCGGTTTTTGCCTGCACGCCCAATATGTTTCCTGATATGATGGCCGCTGCCCTGAGCAAGCAGGACCTTGCATTATGGGCTGCCGGTAACGACATTGCATTGAAAAAGGGATAGTATAAGTTACTTACCATATAACTCCTTACATTTTTTGCAAATCGCTGAATCTTCAATAGCATTAAAACCAAAGCCGTTCCATTGATAGGGTAATACGCGGGTGTTTGAATTTTTCGGGTTTAGCTGAATAAACGAATCTCCCCGGTGAAGACCGCATAGTACCTGTTCTTTACCGGGTAGCAATTCGGCATCCAGTAAGGGCCACGCTAAGGCTGACCCGCGCCAGCGCGAAACCAGCCCATCCTTCTCCACACTGTAAACATAAGGCCGAACACCATTTTCGTCATCCATATTTGAGTAGTGTTTTTCAAGAGCAACTAAATACTCCCGCTGGCCATCGAGTTTGCTTTTTTGAAGTGACAGGATATGCATGGGCTGTGTTTGCCATATTTTTTTCCCATCACGGTATCCCTGTAATTTCAACCGGTAGTCACCGGTGTCAATGGATTCTGCACTGAGGGTTACGCCTGTAATTTGTATAGCATCATGTAGTTTCACTTGGTCCAGCTTGTACACTTTATCGCCGGTTATTTTGGGAAAGAATGAATTTTTGGATGTGTGGGTTATAATTCCGCTGCAGGTAAAATAGCCCCCGCTGATTTTGCAATCCACCATTAAACCTTCTTTGGTATCCTCATATTTCTGGTCGAACAAATGATTTCCGAGCGAGAAGAAAACAGGTTTGCCCAAAACCGTCTCAGGTGCTTGTATAACATGCGGGTGGCAGCCGATAATTAAATCGGCCCCATGGCTTACTAAAAATTCAGCGCATTGTCGCTGGTCGTGGCTGGGCCACTCCAGCAGTTCGCTTCCCCAGTGAATAAAAACAACTACCATGTTCGAAAGACTTTTTGCCAGCCTTAATTTCTGTAATATTTCAACCGACGGTATTTGCTGATGCTGCATATTACGGCCGGGCACCAGGTTAACAGCAATCACCGCAACGGTTATCCCATTCACATGAAAAAACCGGGGCGAATTATTATAAGTCAGCGGTATTAAATCGTTACTAAGCAATGCGCCGATGGTATTTGTTTTACCGCTGTCTCCCATATCGAAGCTATGATTGTTCTCTATCGAAAGTCCAGTGAAACCGGCTTCTGAAAGGAACTTAATATACTTTCCCTGCACATTAAAAACGGGCGATGTCGAAGGAGACATCGTGTCTGCAATACCATCGCCAACGGCCCCCTCAAAATTTCCAATAACCAGGTTGGCATCATGAAAAAGATTACCCATGTGTGTCCACGGCGAAATCTTCTTCTGCTCCATTTCCATCTGCACATTGCGCGCCAGCAAAATATCACCGGTAAATAATATTCGTGCCTGCGGTAATTGTTGATGGCAGCCCTCAGCTACCAGTAACAAAAACCAGCCGGTGGCAATTAGTAACCGGTAGATGCCGGATTGGCCTTTTCTTGTTTTGTAGCGAATGAATTTGTCCATGCCGGTAACGACTGCGTTTTAACCATATCGGTCCACTCTTTGTCGTTAAGTAGCTTTTCCGATTTGAATTCGTAATAAGAGTATGTGCCGCCCAGAACAATTTCGTGCCGGCCAAAGAAGGGTACTATATTGTCCCACTCCATGGTGTTGCCCACGGCAGCCATCAGGTATGGTGATACATTGCCATCTCCAAAAACCTCCGCAATTTTCGACATGGGGTCCGGGTCGGCAAGCCCGTGGTTATCGGTTAACAGACTTTTAAAAATTAAAAAATTATGTTCGGCTACCCGGCCTAAAAAAAGTATTTTTTCATACTCCTCTGTGGTCAGCGCTTCACCCCGTTTTTCTTTGACAGCCATGGCTCCAAACATCCGGGCATCATTCTCGGTTTCATGTAATCTTTTTAGTATTCCGTTTTCCAGGGCTTCTTCATCCTGTTTTGCACTGTCGACTTGCGCTATGCCGCCAGGTACAAATTTTACGGTGGCGGCAAAAAGGTCGGCAATGGCGGCAAAGGTTGCAGGGTCAGGCTCTACATAGCCGCGGGGTGAGCGTAGCAATATTTCTTCAAAGCCCCCTTCTCCGCATTCGGCGGCACCGGTTTCATTTACCAGCCCCGTGGCATGGCGCAGGGTGGCCCAGCTTGCCAAACCGGTTTGCAATCGTTTGCTTCTCCAGATATTTTCATTCGTTTTGCCATTGGGCGCTGAAGATGTATCCAACCATTGCGTGGCCAGGGCATTCAGCCATTTATCATACAAGTTATCGGCGTTACCTGTACTCACCTGCGTTTGAAAATTTTGCCGCAGGGCCGATATTGCCTTACGCAGTGGCGGATACTTTTGGTAATCATCCTCCAATAACTGGTCGGCTAAATGATTGCCCATGGCAGCCGCTACATCCAAACCCGATGGCAACAGGCGCGCCCCACCGGCACCGGTAATCTGTTTATCAGCCGGCACATTGTCGTGATACACATCCGTAAACATAACCTCATTGTCATAACCCCACGATAACGGGAAAACCGTATTGCCCGGGCCCGGATACTGGTTATAAGCCGGGCGCTTATTTTTTAAACCGCTCCATACCATGGGTGTGCGCGAGCCCGCTATAAAACCCGTATAACATTCAATCCATTGTTCTGCAAACTTGCGGATTTCAGCGGGCAGGGTATTAAGTTCATCCTGTATGCCTGCGCTGTCTTTAAATGCTGTGGTGAAATATTTGAAGGCTATAAAATATTTCTTCATTGCTTCATCCGAAGTATAATGCCCCCGTGGTTTTAAGTTTGAATAGTTGAAATCATGGTTCAGCACCGTTGAAAAACCTGAACCGGAAGCCTGTAGCATTTGTTTAACTTCTGCATTTTCATAATGGCCGGCATCAAGTTCAACAAGGGATGCAAAAACCGGCTTCCATCTGGTATTATTTCCGCTTTTGTTAGCGGCATTAATAAATTTCCAAAACGCGGGTATGGCTTCACTACGTTCTTTTACTACAAATAAACCCTCATAGGCTGCTGCGTATATCTCCCAAAAAACATCGGTAGTAACCAGGTAAGGACGGGTTGGGGTCGATGCACTGTATCCGCCATTGCAGTAATAATTTTCGGTGTCATAAATCCGGTAAAGCTGATTGATAGAGGTTAACCTGAACAGTCCATCGTTCTTTTGCAATAAATCAAGTTCCTCGCTTGTTTGAACAAACATCCAGGCGTTTACCACATCGGCCAGCGGCATATTAACCGGTGCATAATTTAAAGTAGCTACGCCGTGGTTTAAGGTTAACCCGATAACCCCTCTGCCATCGGCCACCGGGCAAGGGCTACCGGTAAAATTGTATTCCGCCAGTTGTGTTTCATCGTTTTTTGCCCCAGCAAGCAAACGAATGCCTACGCCTGGTTTACCCGCCTGCCAGTATATAAAGCCCAATCCGTTGGGTGTTGGCTTTATAACACCGGCCGGTGTTTTTGCCGCCATAGGTTGGTATTTACCCCACTCCTGGTCGGCGTAGCTGGCTACAAATAATTCGCCCTTTTTGTTTTTCCAGATGAGCTCGTGCCCCGCTGGGTGAAAAGCGACCGGCAAAGCGTAATCTGCCGTCATGGTGCTGGGCGGAACGGGCGAAACCTGCTCGTAGTTGGTGATTGATTTTTCGGGTCCTACCACCTGGTAGTACCAGCCGCCGTTTTCGTTTACCGAGGCAATTTTAAAGGAGTTGTCAAAAGCCTCTCCAAAAAACAGGCGGTAGCCGTAATAGGCTTTAATGGTTGAATCGTAGGTGGTAAATGGCCGGGGGCACACCAACAGGTTTTGAAGCTGATGCGCTGACGAAAAAATATTTTTAACCTGCCAGCCCTCACCGTTTTTTTTAACCCGTAATATCTGGTATTGTTTATTGGCAACACCGGTGATAAAAAGTGCCGTAGCCTGAGGGTGCCACTTAATTTCGGTAGCGGTAAAACCCGCAGGCAGGTTGCAACTATCGGCAAAGCCGGTTTGCCCGGCCTGCCAGAACATGATATTACAAGCGCCCTGGTTTTTAACTAATACCGCGGCAACCGGTGCCACGGGTGATGCGTCGTACCCTACAACTTCGGTGCCCGGTGCAAATGAAATGGATTGCGCCTGCACCGGCGATGGAGTAATTTCAGGTTCCGGAATACCAAAGTCGCCGGTTATCGCTTTTGCGGTATCACCTGCATCGTTCGTTACTTGCGTTATTACCGGCGCCCCGTTATTCTTTTTATGGAAACACGAGCTCAGCAATGTTGCAAAAGCAAATAATATCCATAAGCTGCAATGCAGATATTTGCGCATAACGAAGGTTATATACGTATTTAAATTTATTTTACTGCGCCCCGTCGGTTTTTTCTTTAAAAACCCGCTTGGTGCCGCTGTACATTTCGTACTTAACAAACCTGCATTCCAGGTGCCCGTTTGCAACCGGTATACGCCGGCTCGATTTCAACCCAACATATTTCAGCGCTTCCATGTTCGAACTGATAATCCAGCAATCGTACCCGGTAAAGCGTTTTTTAAAAGTATCGCCCATGCTGGCATAAAGCTCATTGCTGTCTTGCATATTCATACGCTCGCCGTAAGGAGGGTTCATAATTACAACACCTCCGCCCTCGGGCGCTTCAAAATCTTCCATGGCACACTCGCGTATTTGCACCATATCTTCTACCTTGGCCAGCTTTACATTTTCTTTGGCCTTGCGCGCTACATTGTGCGAAATCTCACCGCCGTATATGCGTGGACTTACTTCAACAATGCGGTCGATAGCGGCGTCGTAAATTTTTTGCCAAAGTTCAGGGTCGTAAGCCAGGAAACGGTTCCAGCGCATAAAACCAAAATCATCTTTATAATAACCCGGCGGAATGTTGGCCGCAATCAAAGCTGCTTCAATTAAAATGGTTCCCGAGCCGCACATGGGGTCAATTAAATTACTGCTCCGGTTCCATCCGCTCAACAGCACCAAACCGGCTGCCAGTACCTCGTTCATCGGGGCCAGGTTAACCTGGCTGCGGTAGCCTCTTTTATGCAAACTTTCGCCCGAGCTATCCAAAGCCACTGTACAAACGGTACCATAAACATGCAGATGTATGCGCAAAGTTGGTTTAGCCAAATCTACACTGGGCCGTTTATTGTGCCGGTCGCGAAACTGGTCGGCAATGGCGTCTTTGGCTTTTTGGGCTATAAAAAGAGAGTGCGTAAAAAGTGGCGTGTTGAGCACACAATCAATACCCAGGGTGTCATCTACGCTCATGTATTCTTCCCAATCTATGGCCTTAATACCATCATACAGGCTTTGTTCATCCTGCACTTCAAACTTTTCAATGGGCACTAATATTCTTAAGGCGGTGCGCAGGTGTAAGTTGCATTTATAAATCAGGCCCTTATCGCCGGTAAAACTTACTGCGCGGTTGTGCAATTCAATATCCCGGGCCCCTAATTTTTTAAGTTCGAAAGAAAGTACTTCTTCAAGTCCGTAAATTGCTTTGGCTGTAAGCCTCAGTTCATCGGGCGATTCATTCATGGGCTAAATTTAAATAAAATCCACGGCCGTAACTTCGATTGCCCCATATCTGCCATATTGGCAAATAATGCATGCTAAGAAATGATAAGCAATGCTAAGGAATGTTAAGGAATGCTAAGCCTTTTCGGGAATTCGTATCCTTAACATGGACATATTGGCGAGTAATAGCACGGATTCTTAATTACCGGCTATCGATACCAATTGGAACCAATCGATACCAATCGATACTTTTCGATACCTGTTTTGAATCGCTTGGGTATCGATATGTTAAAAAGGGGCTCGGTCAGGCTCCTCCCGAACTCAATTTTTAAGCTCCTGCATTTTATTAAAACCTACAATATTTCAAAGAACAATACCTGCTTAGCTCAGTTCCAAAACCTGGTTAACCGGTATTTGATTGTTAGCCGGCAAAATAAAATTTATCACCGGCGTTTTCATGCCAAAGGTAATCAAATTTAATTTTTAAAAGGAATTTAGTTTATTAAAGAAGTTATTTTTAACAATTTTGTGGGTCGGTCAGGTGCACAAAATGGGTCAGTGCCTCGCGTATCACAGCCACTCCCGTCTGGCATATCTGCCAACCGTCTGGCATCTGCTAACATGGTTAAAAACATAACTTCCGTCAGTATTTCTCAATTATTGCCAAAACAAGCGGTAAGCTGCGCGATTTACAAAACGGAGTGCGGTTTATACCTTAGCTTTGCATCTCCCGAAACAATAATATCCAAACAAGATGAGTTCGTTTAACAAAGAGCAATTACTTGAAGACTTAAAGAACTGGAATACAACACTTAAGAAGTACCAGATTCCGAACACCAGGAAGGCTGTTATACAGATAGCCAATAGCTTTAGCTTTTACCTGGCTTTACTGGCGCTGCAGTTTTACCTGTTCGATAAATCGGTTATTGCTTCGGTGGCCCTGGCTATTTTGAACGGGTTTATTTTAGGCCGCATTTTTATTATTCAGCACGATTGCGGGCACCGTTCATTTACCAAAAGCCAAACCGCCAACGACATTATAGGTATGGTATGTAGCCTGTTAACTTTCATACCGTATCAATACTGGGCTAAATCGCACAGCTTTCATCATGCCCACAATGGCCAGTTGGAGTACAGCGATATTGGAGATATTGAATGTTTAACAACCGACCAGTATGCGGCACTTAGCCTTAAACAAAAAATCTGGTATCGCATTTACCGTAATCCGCTTTACCTTTTTACTATCGGTGGCTTTATTTACGTGGTAATTTATAACCGCTTTGCCTTTTTAAAAACAGACTACTTTAAAAAAGTAAGAAAGAGCGTGCTTATCAGCAATGTAATATTCGTTTCGCTGTATATTGTTTTTGCGTGGTTGCTGGGTCCTACCCGGTTTTTAGTGGTGCAATTTGTTAACCTGTTGTTTTTTGGCACGTATGCACTGTGGTTCTTTTACATACAACACCAGTACGAGCATATTTACAAAAGCGGTAAAGACAACTGGAACTATGTGGTAAGCGCCGTTAAGGGAAGTACCTATTACGATTTACCGGGTGTGTTTCACTGGTTAACCGGTAACATTGGGTACCATCACATTCACCACTTGTCACCGGCCATTCCTAATTACAATTTGCCGGCCTGCAACCGCGAGAATCCTGTTTTCGAAAAGCATACCAACGTCATTACCTTCTGGCAAAGCCTTAAAACGGTACAGGCTAATTTGTGGGATGCACAAAGGCAAAAAATGGTATCGTTCAGCGAGTACAAAAGGTTGAAAAAAGCAGCTAAGGCTTAGTCTTCATTCCTTATCAGTTTAATTGCTTTTTCCGGACAGGCTTTTACGCAGTAGCCACATGCATGGCACTGATTGGCGTTAACTACAAATCCTTTTTTGTGACCGTGTACAAATGATTTAATACGCTCTTTCAGATTAAAGCCTTCTCTTTCCCCGGGGCTTGCTACTCTTATTTCAAAAACATCATAAGGACACACATCGGCACAGTCGCCGGCGCCCTCGCATTTACCCAGGTTTATCAAAGGCTTCATGATTTCCGGTTCACGGCAATCGTTGTCTGGCTTGCTCATTAACACTTGTTTTTTTATTACCCGACGAATGTGATGAATGAATATTTTAACTTTGGAAACTGATTCGAAATTATGGGCAGAATAAAACTCGACCTGCACGATATTTATAACAATAGTAAAGCCATTGATAAAGCGCTGGAAGAAGCCTTTGAAGAAGCGATTGAAAATAAAATTCGCGAAGTAGAAATTATACCGGGAAAAGGAAGCGGACAATTGCGCAAAAAAGTAGAGCGCTTTTTGCAACTACCGCACATAAAACCCCTGTATCATCGTATCGAAAACGACAGCAAAAATTTTGGAAGGCTGTTCGTGTATTTTAAATTCCCTTAATGTTTTGTGGCAGCAAATTTATTTCACCTTCGCCATTTCTTCCTTTAGCTTTTCAATCTCCCCCTTTTGCTCAAGTATCATTTGCTGTTGCTCCTGCATAGCCTTTGTAAGTAAAACGGTTAGTTTGGAGTAATCAATGGACCATAAATCTTTGGTTTCATCCTGCGGTTTGTGCACCGCTTCCGGAAAAAGCCGGTACACTTCCTGCGCTAAAAAGCCGGCTTGCTTTTCGGGGTAAGCATTGCTTTTTATTTCGAGTTTTTGTCCGGGCTCATAGTTTATGGCACTATAATTATAGGTAACCGGGTTAAGCTTCATCACTTTCTCCAGCATAGGCTCTTGTATCTTTTCAATATGTTGTTTAACCCGTTCGTCGGAAAGGGTGTTGAAAGCATAAGCGTTAGCGCCCCCACCGGCACCGGCAAATTGGTTTAAGGTTAAGTTGCCGCTGCCATCAAGGCTCATAACTAAGTTTTCGGCACAAGCACCACCGTTATCCTGAAAATTGCGCCAGTTAAATCCACGGTTTGTGTTTCCCAGCGCCGCAGCGCCATTATTGGGGTCGGCATTATTCCAGAAATCGACATTACTGCTGCCTGCATTCCGGTTCATGCCTACTACTAATGAGCCCACACCACCTATCCATGAAGTTGTAGGCGGATTAGCGTGTACGGCCGGGTCGTTATTAAAGCTGCCGAAGGAAACAAAGCCACCTACCGTAGCTAATTTCATCAGCGGGTCTTCGGCGGTGTGCGTTCCGCCGCACTGGTTGGCAAACGCAGTAGTGCCAATGCGCACATTGCCCCCGGCGGTTAAACGCATGCCCTCGGCATTATTGGTGCGAAACGCGAAATCCTGGGCATCGGTAGTACCAGCAAAATTTGTAGCCGGGGTAGTACCCGCATTACCGGTAATTTTCCAGTATAAACCATTGCCGTCAGTAGGTGTCCATGAAGTTCCGTTCCAAAGTAAAATGTCATTGGTTGCCGGGGCCGTGTTACTCACTGCGTTTCCCTGCAAAGCCACCACGGTGGGGTTGGGATAATTGCCGCTTAAATCTCCTCCGGCGGCACCTAACGGACCGGTTGGTCCGGTTATTCCCTGTATACCGGCGGTACCTGCAGGACCCGCTACTCCGGCTAAACCGGTGGGGCCAGTTGCACCGGTTGCACCTGCAATGCCCGTGGGGCCGTTGATACCGTTAATCCCCTGTACGCCCTGTGCACCGGTTACACCTGTAGGACCCACCGGCCCTGAAAGTTTGCATAAGGATACCCACTGAGCTGCGGTGAAATAGAAAAAGCATCCGGAGTCGACATCAAAAACAAGTAATGCATTGGCCGGAGCCGCAATACCCGTACGTTGCGCACTTGTAAGCCGGGGCACCAGGAAACCGGTATTTTGAGAGTTGAGCTCAAGAATTGAACTGGCATCAGGTGCCGGTGTACCAATGCCCACGTTATTTTGCGCAGTAATAATGGTGTAATTGCAAATAAAGCCAAGAAAGAGAAGGATACGTTTTGTCATGGATTTGTCATATTTCGGGGAGATAAATATGCCGATGAATATACGCCAAGTTTGCGAAACCGGGACTGCGGACCCTATAATACTGCCGGCTCTTTTTTGTTAATCGGTATCTTACCTGTTGATAATGCATCATTTATGAAATAACAATCGGGCTTCCAACAATTTTAAAAAGCTTCTTCAAACTTGTAAAAAAATAACTCAATCAAACATCCGGTCGGCTTACTTGTTTTATTGTCTTATTTAAACCGACCATTGGTTACTCAACATGACCCTTGTCAGGTAGTCAGGCCACATTTTTTTCCTAATTTTACACCCCTAAAACAAGCCTTAATTATGAGAATTATTTACCGCAGTTTGCAGGCAACTTTTTTAGTTATTTCTGCAGTTTTAACCAGCTTAACCGTTAGCGCCCAGCTTACTGAAGAGCAAAGAGAAGAAATACGGGAACATGCCAGGGAGGCACGGGCCAACTTTTCGGGTCCACGCCAGCAGGTACCGGTTACCAAAGAAATTATGCAATTACCGGCACCCATTGAAGTAAACTTTACTGAGCGCGCCAACTGGGATTTGGCTCACCCTAAAACAGATTTTACCAAGCGCAATGCCGAAGACCATGATGGTGAGGAATTAAAATTTGTTCCCCAGGTAATCAGGCCCGGTGCAAAGGTTTGTCCTATTCCCCAGGCCCGTGGCAATAACGGTAATGGAGCAGGTAATGATATGAAGACCGCTTCTCCGGCCCCTATATTATCTTTTAATGGCGTTATGGGCGATGGCTCTGTAATTCCTCCGGATATTAATGCTGCTGCCGGACTTACCTATGTGATGGAAACAACCAACCAGTCGTTTGGCATTTATAATAAAACTACCGGGGCTTTAGTAAGCAGTGTGGATATAACTACCTTTTTCAATGCTTCAGGTGGCAACGGTTATTTTGACCCCCATATTTTATATGATGCAGTACATGCCAAGTTTTTGGCGGTAATTGATGGAAATACATCAACTGGTCATGGCGGCTTGTTTCTGGCAATTTCTAAAACATCCGACCCAACAGGTGCCTGGTACGTGTATACTGTAGATGATGGAACGGCTTCATCTGAATTACTTGATTTTCCTGAAATGGGATATAACGAGAACTGGGTGGTTTTAACCGCCAATTTGTTTGTAAGCAATAGTTCGGTTGTAGATGAGATTTACGTTATGGACCGTGCCAGTTTATATAGCGGCACCCAGGGTACTATTACACATTTTAGCGATGCTAACAGCTTTTGTATAAGCGCTGCGCAAACCATGGATACTACTACGCTTACCGAATGGCTGGTACAGGATGCCAATGGTAATAGTGGTGGTAATGGTTATATGCAGGTGGGTAGTATTACCGGCACTGTTGCTGCACCAACTTATAATGCAGGCAGCCAGATAGGCGTTGCACAGCCATGGAATGAAAATGCTGTGCAGGCAGCTCAAAAAGGCTCAAGCAATCTGATAGACAACGATGATACCCGGGTGTATGAATCAGAGTTTATCAATGGTTCTATGTGGTTTGCACATACAGTTTGGTTACCCGCATCAGGCACAGCTACATCAAGCGGTGTGGACTGGTGGCAAATTAACCCATCCAGCTTAACGGTTCAGCAATTCGGCCGTATTTCTACCGCCTCAACTTGGTATTACTATCCTAATATTTATGCAAATGCAGGCGGCGATGCGCTGTTAGGTTATTCAGTTTCTTCATCCAGCGAATATGCAAGTGCGGTTTACTCATTCCATGCAGCAGCCGATGCAGTTAACACGATGGAAACACTCTACGATTATCAGGCAGGCGTATCGAGCTTTGCCCCTACTGGCTTTGGCAGCGATTACCGTTGGGGTGACTATACCGGTGTTTCCATTGATCCTACCGATAACTCATTCTGGGTATCGGGCGAATGGGCTAATAACAGCAACCTTTGGGCTACTCAAATTGCGCACGTAGGGGCCTCTACTATTGCACATGTACCACCGGTTGCCAGCTTTACCGCTAACGTTACCACCAGTTGTACCGGTAATATCCAGTTCACCGACCTTTCAAGCGGTACGCCTACTTCGTGGTTATGGACTTTTGGCGACGGAACAACCTCTACGCTGCAAAACCCAAGCCACTCGTACCTAAGCAACGGCACCTACACCGTGTCCTTAAAAGCCACGAATGCTTATGGCAATAATACGTCAACCCAAACTGCTTATATAACCATTAATGAACCTGCAGGTCCGGCAGCCACAGGGGCTTCACATTGCGGTTCTGGCACTTTCTCATTATCAGCTACAACAACCAATCCTGTAAAATGGTACGATTCAACCGGAACGCTTCTTTCAACCAGTAATCCGTTTGTAACACCATCACTTACCCATACTACTACTTACTACGTTCGTGATAGCATTATTTCCCCAACTGATTCAGCAGGCCCGGTAAGGAACACCACTTTGGGTACGGGCGGTTATCTTACCACAACCTATGGTCTTAACTTCAACGTTCTAAAGACCGGTGTTCTGGAAAGTGTTTATGTATCTGCTTCAGCAGCTGGTTCAGTTACTATTACTATGGCAAATTCGGGTGGTGTAACTGTAAATACGGCTACGGTTAATGTACCTGCTGGCGGAAGCCGGGTAACGCTTAACTTTCCGCTTACGGTTGATACCGGGTACCTGATGACTTACACCAGCACAATTGAGTTATACAGAAATAACGCAGGTGCGGTATATCCATATACCGATGCTGATGGCATAGTGAGTATAACCGGAAATAATGCCGGTACCGTGCCAGCATATTATTACTGGTTCTACGACTGGTATGTAAAGGAAACCGATTGTAACTCTCAAACAACAGCTGTAACAGCTACTGTAACGGCCGGTTTAACCAATATTACATCCAATGTTACCAATGTTGTCTGTAACGGAGGTACAACTGGTGCTGCAACTGTTACGCCGGTTGGGGGAACACCATCTTATACCTATACCTGGAGCAACGGGCAAACAACAGCAACCTTAACGGGTGTTGCGGCGGGTAATTATACAGTCACTGTTCATGATGCTTCTGGTTGCTCAGGCACGGCAACTGAGTCCATTACTCAGCCAAACGCGCTCAACGTTTCAATTACACCTACTAATATATCCTGTGGTTCAGGCTCGGGCAGCGCCACAGCTTCTGTAACCGGCGGAACTTCGGCCTACGGATATCTGTGGAGCAATGGAGCAACAACAGCTACTGCTACAGGCTTATCGGCAACTTCATATACACTCACTGTAACCGATGCTCATAGTTGTTCGGCAACTTCCTCAGTTACTATTACCAACTCGGGCCAACTCAATGTTTCAGTTACGCCAAGCTCAACTAATTGTTCGGGCGGGTCAACCGGTGGTGCAACGGCAACTGTAAGCGGTGGTGCAACACCATATACTTATACATGGTCGAACGGTACTACTACGGCCTCAATTTCGGGTGTGGTGGCAGGTACTTATCATGTAACGGTTGACGATCATTCAGGTTGCTCGGGCACAGCTTCGGTTGTTATTACAACGGGTGGTAACTTTGCGGTAACTACCTCTTCAACCAGTGTAAATTGCTTTAACGCCAGCAATGGTTCTGCCTCGGTTACCGTAACCAGCGGAACTTCTCCTTACGTTTATGCCTGGAGCAATGGTAGCTCGGCAAGTTCTATCCATGGTATTAGTGCGGGCAACTACGTAGTTACAGTTTCTGATGCGCATAGCTGTGTATCAATTGACACTATTGTTGTTAGTCAGCCTTCGTCTATCACCATATTTGTTAGCACCGTGCCACCTACCTGCGCGGGACTAAGCAACGGTTCGGCCGGCGTAAGTGCTACCGGTGGTACACCTGGCTATTCATATGTTTGGTCTAACGCTTCAACATCGCTTAACATCAACAACCTGGCAGCGGGAACTTATTCTGTTAGTTTAACCGACGCCAACTCGTGCTCATCTTCTGCTAGTTTCAATATTACCGACCCTGCTGCCGTTACGGCGTCGGTTGTTGCTAATGATGACTCGTGCCATGGCGAAAGCGATGGTAGCGCAGCAGTTACCCCAGGCGGTGGAACCGGACCTTATTCGTTCTTATGGAGCAACACCAGCACATCTGCAGCCGTTACAGGTCTTGCTGCCGGAACTTATGCAGTAACAGTTACCGATAATCACAATTGTTCAATCACAACTTCAGCAACGGTTAATGAACCTTCCCAGGTAGCCGCTACTACATCAAGCACCAATGCTACCAACGGACAATCGAACGGATCTGCTACGGTGAACAGCGCTACGGGCGGTACTCCGCCATATACAGTTAACTGGTCTAACGGTCAAAGTGGTAACACCATCACCGGGCTGGCTGCAGGTACCTATACGGCAACAGTTACTGACCATAACGGCTGCCAGACTACAGTAACCGCAGTGGTTACATCTACTGTAGGCATTGTCAATGTTAGTGCCGACCTGGAGTTTACCCTTTATCCTAACCCCGCAAAAACAGAAGTGACTGTAGATGCAGGTAACCTTGATAAAGAAACGACCCTGTTGCTGGAAGATGTGCTTGGTCAGGCGCTGGTTACAAGAAATATCAATGCACAGGTTACTACACTTGACCTGTCTGCCTTTGCAAATGGCGTTTATTTTGTAGAATTAAGACAAGGCGGAAAAAGAGCAGTAAAGAAGTTTGTTATAAACAGATAAGATTGTCTTATCCTTAATTTAGCCGGCGCCATAGGTAATACTGTTGCGCCGGTTTTCTTTTTGAGCGAAACATGAAAAAAATTCATGTTTGACAGGGTTAAAATTCTTTACCTTAGAGTATCAGCCTTAAAACTGGTTGACGCACTAAAGCCATGCGGGTTAAAACAAGTTTCTCTGTCATTTTATTAATCTTTTGCGCTGTCAGCACCTACGCGCTGGAAAAAACTGCCTGTAATTGTAAGGACGCTGTTTTACTTTCTATGCCCCGGTCTTTTCATTTTGGGCCAACCACTGCTACCGGCCCATATAATGGCTTACAGGAAATAACCACGAGCGATAAGAACAGCGAAATCGCCTTTAACAAAGAGCATAATCCCGCCTGGTATTTGCTGGACATTCAGTTTGAAGGAGAACTGGCTTTTGAAATTATGCCTGTAGATACCACAAACGACTATGATTTTTTGTTATATCCCTATTTAGATTCCAATTTTTGTAATGCCCTTGCCAGGAAATCTGTAAAACCGGTAAGAAGCAATATTTGCAGTAGCACTGAACAAAAAGGATTTACCGGGCTATCAACAAGTGCCACCCAGGAGTATCATAAACAGGGACCGGGCGATCCTTTTTCAAAATCATTGCATGTAAGAAAGGGTGAAAAGTACATGCTGGTGCTGGATAACGTAACCCCAGAGGGGCAGGGACATACTATTTATTTCCATGCTTTGTCAAAACTCGAAATTAATGGCCAGGTTGTCAATGCTGACAGCGTTCCGCTGGTTGCGGATGTGCAATTGTCAGATATGAAAGGTAAAACGCTTTGGCAAAGCAGTACCAACGCGAAAGGCGCTTACCAGATAAAAGCGGCAGTAGAACAGAATAAAAATTACAGTCTTACTTTTTTAAATGACAGTTCATTTGTAGGCACTGAAACGATTACGCCTGCAGATTTTAAAGATGTCCAGGTTTTTTCAGTCAAAAAAATGGTGTTGCCTAAACTGGAGGCCGGAGGGAAGTATAACCTTGGTAATATTAATTTTTATCCCAGTTCAGCGTCCATTTTACCGCAGTCATTTCCATCAGTTGAAGCCTTGTTTAAGCTGATGGAAAGAAATAAAAAAATGGTGATACAGGTTGAAGGGCATGTAAATGCGCCCAACAATAATGAACAGGCTAAAGAACGAATCCCCGGCGAGTTCCAGAAACTGTCTGATGAGCGGGCTGCCGCCATTCGTGATTATTTAATCACTAAAGGAATTTCAAAAGAAAGAATCAGTGCCATCGGCCTTGGGGCTAGTGGTATGCTATTTCCGGATGCGACAACCGAAAAAGAACAAATCGCTAACCGGCGGGTAGAGATAAAAGTAGTTTCAATTCGTTGAAGGCAACTGTTGGTATAAATTTAAAAAAGCGCCACCGGTATACCGGTGGCGCAATCATTATGCTGATACCCCGTTTGGGCAAGGTATATGCGTTTTTATCGCTTCGCCCTGTGTTTGGGTATCGGGTTTCTTGTTTGTCAGTGCCTTCATCAACAGGTTAAAAACAGCTATGGTTGCCCTGATGAAGACTGGTGCTAATGTCATCATACCTCATCTTTTAACGTTTTAAAAAAAGGCTACAAGCTATTTATAGCCCTGTGTTATCCATCCATTTTTACAATACGCGGATAGAATGAACCAACTATGTCAACCAAATCGGTTTGCGCCTGCATTACCGCATGTATATCCTTGTAAGCATGGGGGGCTTCATCTAATCCCCCACCAAATAAGGTTACGCCGTGCGATTTCAATTCGCGTTTCAACGCCTCGTGCGTTATGTTTTGCAGAGCTTTGGTACGGCTCATCTTTCTTCCGGCCCCGTGCGATGCTGAATTGATAGACGCCTCAACTCCTAAACCACTTACAATAAAGCCCGGTGCAGTCATTGAACCCGGAATAATACCCAACACCCCTTTACCAGCGGGCGTTGCGCCTTTACGGTGTACAATTACCTCGCGGCCATTCAGCATTTCCTTCCATGCAAAGTTGTGGTGGTTTTCAACCATCGCTATCGGTTTTTCCCCTATAGCCTTTGCCAGTTTTTGATGAATAATGTGGTGGCATGCCGAAGCGTAATCTCCGGCCAGGTTCATAGCCAGCCAGTATTCCATCCCTTCCTGCGTATCTAAACCTAACCAGGCTAAATGCTTCGCTTCCGAAGGCAGTTTGGTTTTTTCCATCGCTATCTTGGTATAGTAACCCGCAATGCTGGCCCCCATACCACGCGACCCGGAATGTGACAACAAAGCCACATACTTTCCTGCCGGTATCTTCAAAGCATTTTCAATGCCCGGAATATCGGCAATACCCCATTCTACAAAGTGGTTCCCCGAACCGGATGAGCCTATCTGTTTGGCTGCTTTCATTTGCAAACCCTTCAGGTACGATACCTCATCAAACTCTTTACGGTCTAATACTTCGTGGTTATAAGTTTCCTTAAACTCGCGACCGGCGCCAAATAAAGTATTTTCATGCAGCTCGCGCTCGAAAAACTTGTCACGGTTTCTCAGTTCGCTCGCTTCGATATTGAAAATACTCAGGCACATTCGGCAACCAATATCTACGCCTACCCCGTAAGGAATAACAGCATTATCAGTAGCCAGCACCCCGCCAATAGGCAAACCATAACCCTGGTGCGCATCAGGCATTAACGAGCCTGCTATGGATACAGGTAAACGAGATGCAATCAGCATCTGGTTTTTAGCACCATCTTCAATGTTCCCGGCACCGTAGGTGCTGAATTCAATACCCGTTTCATTCAATTCGTAAGGGTCGCCCTCAACACGCGGCTTTTCAATTAAAAAGTCGGTAATAGACGACAAGACCGAATCCTCAATATACTCAGCCGGATTGGCCAACACACTTTTCAAAATCTCCAGCGCTTCTTCCAGCGTTGAATGCTTGAATTTTTTCTCCATTACATTCATGGCTACGCTTATTACGGGCCCTTCCGGGTATCCTATGTTGCGCAGGTCTTTTCCTCTTAATTTCAACTTTCCCATTTTATTGGTTTTAATACTATTTGTAATTTAAAATTTAATGTTTGGCCGGCCCGCAGGACCCCCTCCCGCGATATTGCGGAAGGGGGTTTCATCGTGTCAGCCTCTTTGGTTAATCCAGGAATGCCAGGTTCTTTCTGCTCAATGCCTGCGCTTCAGTATTCATTACCACCTTATGCCATCCATCTAAAAAGATAGTTGCATGGTCGTTATGCTTTACTCGTCCGCGGGCAAATACTTCAGCGTTCCTGTTCATCATGGTAAATTCCGCTTTTCGGTTAGGGTTTCGGGTAATTATTTTTTTATACCCTTCTTCACTAATCCCACGTGGAAATTTACGTGATACAAATACCTTTTCACCCCCGGTACGATATACTTCATCAACCATATGCGGCTTGCTTCCGGCTCCCCTGCTTAAAGGTTCATTTTTAAAAATCAACAATTGAACCGGGTTAAGTTGCGGCGCAGGAACAAAGAACCATTCGCCTTGCCTTACCCTAACCTTATTTCTTCGTTTGTTTTTTGCTTTACCCGGCAGGCTTTTTTCCTTCCACAAAACCTCCCATGGCTTCAATGCCTCTTTAGCGTCGGTTACATTTTTTACCCAGGTAAATGCTTCGGGTATAGCCGCAACAAACCAATCTCTTTCATCGTGCCCAAGCAGAAATTTATGTTTTGCAGGGTTTCGGTTCGTAGCTGGTTCGGTTACCTGTAGCAAAAGATGTTTATCCTTAACAGCAAGACCAACAACCTTCATATCCACGCGCTTTCCGCACTGTATTCGGAACATTCCGTTTCTTACATCTATGCTATAAGATATCTCTGTAGCTCCTGGTTCAGTATTTAAATCTGCACCTAATAGGGCCAGCGATTTTTTAATTAATTGTGTTTCCATAATTTTTGTTTTTTGGCTTTCAGGTTATGAAACCTTGATTCAGCCATTTAATTATTCATCTTCCGGTTTCGGCGGCGTATTATATCCACCAGTGATTAAAGCCTGCATCATGCATCATTTCCTGTTTTTGCTTTTCAATCTCACGTACCCGCGAGAAGTTTAAAAGCCCGGTTAGTGCTTTCCATAGGCGTTCTATGCCTGCGAATGAAAACTGCAATCGCAGCTCAATTCGCTTCTGTTGTGTTGTGATGGTTATCATGATGTTCGGTTTTTTAGTTTTAATGAATTCTGTTTACCTGCCTTGATTTGCCGGGAAGGCAATAAAAAACCCGGTTTGCTTTTACACGAACCGGGTTAGTTATCTGCAGATAAATTTCTTCATCGCATACATCTGTGCCTGGTCCGGTATTTGGTTAAGCGCACATCCATGCCGCCCTGCTCCGACTTATAAGCCGGGCAATTGCCGTTTGTTGTTGTGCTAAATTTTATGTGCGCTGGGCAAATCATTTTGTTCACTGCGTTTTTAACTGGTTAATAATTTTATTTTCTATTACTCATTTTAAGCGTTGCACCCTTTCAGGTATTGTGCTCCGTCAGTTTAATTCCAACAAAAAAGCCCGGTTAAATGCCGGGCCTTTGTTTATAGTTAAAGCTGAATAAACAGCATTTAATCTAAGCAAAAGTCCCGAAACACACGCCCGCCATCATTTGGCTCTAGCGCCTTGAATGATGTTTGATATGTGCATGTGCTTTTCATTTTTTTTGTGCTTCTTTTTTCGTTTTGTTGACGCAAAGATATGTAGATGTATTTTATTTCTCCAAACTTTTTGCAATAAAAAATAAAATCATCTGCTGAAACGTTGTACTGGCAAGGCTTTCATGGGTCAATTTATAATCAGTCTAAAAAAGGATAATGTATGCGTGCAAAAAATGAAAAGCCGGATCAAAGAGCTCTTTCGCTCGTTAGCGATAATCAAACATTTTTTTGTGGATATAATTATGGGGCTCAACACCTTACCTATGACCTTACCTTTGGCATTTTCAGCTATTTTCCGCACGTGAAAAAATTATGGTTTTTGCCTTTAGTGATTTTGGCCATTGCAGCCGCTTTCTATTTTGAAAGTAAAGGCAGGTCGCACCCTCCTGTTATAACGCCACCCAAACAAAAGGTGGTCGACACTCCTTCAAAAAAAATGCAGTTACTACATACGGAGCTCGATTCATTCTTTACAGAGCGAAGCGTAAAGAGTGGTTTCAGCGGAAGCGTACTAATTTCGGTAAGTGGTAAGCCGGTGTATGAAAAATGCTTTGGCTACTGCGATTACCGGAATAAGGATTTAATGCACGACACGGCAGCTTTTCAGTTGGCCTCCGTTTCGAAAAACTTTACGGCAACTGCAATTTTATGGTGTGCTGAACATGGCCTGTTATCTCTAAGCGATACCCTGCAAAAGTTTTTCCCGAAACTGCCTTATAAAGGCATTACAGTCCAGCAATTGCTTTGCCATCGTTCGGGTTTGCCCAACTACCTCTACTTCTGCAATTCAAAAGTGGTCGACCAAACCAAATACCTTACCAATCAGAATGTGATTGATGTAATGATAAAAACGCATCCCCCGGCTGCAGCCTCGCCAAATAAAAAATTTGAATACTGCAATACCAACTACGTGCTGTTAGCTTCTATTGTGGAATTGGTAAGCGGCAAAAAATTTAAAGATTTTATGCGCGAAACCTTTTTCGTTCCGCTAGGGATGACGCATACTTTTATTTATGATTTTACTGACAGCACTGACCGGAGAATAGCCATTAGCTACGATGCGAAATGGAAAATTCAAGCCGATGATTGTTTCGATGGTTCGGTAGGAGATAAGGGCGTTTATTCCACCGTTACCGATATGTTTAAGTGGGACCAGGCTTTTTACCAGGGTAAACTTTTGTCTCAGGACATGCTTAAAGAAGCCTATGCCCCGCGTAGTTTTGAAAGACCGGGTGTAAGAAATTATGGCTACGGTTGGCGCTTGTTAAAGCAACCGGACGGCAACTACCTGGTTTATCATAACGGCTGGTGGCATGGCAACAATACTGTTTTCTATCGCAACATTCAGGACACTACCACGGTTATCATACTCTCAAATCACTTTAACAATGCCGTTTATAAAATACAACCCGTTTGGGATATTCTTTACGGTTTTAAGAAAGACACCCTTGGGTTTGGGGATGAGTAAGGCTAATCTACGGGTTAAGGAAAGCAAAAGGCCACTGTAACTTTCAGTGGCCTTTTGTTATTTTATTTTAGCGGGATAAAAACTACGCATCTATCCTCGCAAATTTAGCGTGGCTTTCAATAAACTCTCTGCGTGGTGGAACTTCATCACCCATCAACATACTGAAAATCGAATCCGCTGTTGCCGCGCTTTCAATGGTTACCTGGCGCAGGGTGCGCGTGTTAGGGTTCATGGTTGTTTCCCAAAGTTGTTCGGCGTTCATTTCACCCAAACCTTTATAGCGCTGTATGTTTACTGAGCTTTCGTTTCCACCTTTTGCCAGCTCTTTTACTGCCGACTCGCGCTGTAGCTCATTCCAGCAATAAATGCCGTCTTTGCCTTTTTTCACTAAGTAAAGCGGAGGAGAAGCAATGTAAATGTGGCCATGCTCAACCAGCTCTTTCATATAACGGAAGAAGAAGGTAAGAATTAGCGTAGTAATGTGCGAACCATCCACGTCGGCATCACACATAATAACTATTTTGCTGTAGCGCAGGTTGCTAATATCGAGCGCTTTGTTGTCTTCAAGGGTGCCTATTTTTACGCCGAGGGCTGTAAACATATTACGAATTTCCTCGTTTTCGTAAATCTTGTGCTCCATGGCCTTTTCCACGTTCAATATCTTACCTCTTAAAGGAAGGATTGCCTGAAAATGACGGTCGCGGCCTTGTTTGGCGGTACCACCTGCCGAGTCACCTTCCACCAGGAATATCTCGCTTTCATCGCGGTTTTTGCTGGCGCAATCTGCCAGTTTTCCAGGCAAACCTCCGCCGCTTAAAGCACCTTTACGCTGCACCATTTCGCGCGCCTTACGGGCTGCATGGCGGGCGGTAGCTGCCAGGGTAACTTTATCAAAAATTATTTTAGCCTGGCGCGGATTTTCTTCCAGGTAATGTTCTAAAACCTCACCAAAAATCTGCTCAACGGCACCCGCAACCTCGTTATTACCCAACTTGGTTTTGGTTTGCCCCTCAAACTGTGGCTCGGGAACTTTAACTGAAACAATGCCAGTCAAACCTTCTCTAAAGTCATCGCCGCTGATTTCAATTTTCAGCTTCTCAAACATTTTGTTCTTCTCGCCGAACGATTTAAAGGTCCGGGTTAATGCACGTCTGAAACCCGCTACGTGTGTTCCGCCCTCAATGGTATTGATGTTGTTAACGTAACTGTGTACGTTTTCGGTGTAGCTGGTGTTGTATTGCAAAGCCACTTCCACCATAATGTTATCGCGGCTACCCTCCACCCAAATAGGTTCAGGTATCAAAGGCTCGCGGGTACTGTCCAAATATTTTACAAACTCAATCAACCCGCCTTCCGAGTAAAAATGCTCATGCTTAAAATTACCCTCAGCATCCTTATCGCGCTCGTCTATAATATCTAAATGAATGCCCTTATTCAAAAATGCTAACTCGCGCAAACGGGCGGCCAGGGTATCAAAATTGTAAACTGTGGTAGTAAATATAGAGGCGTCGGGTTTGAAGGTAATGATGGTGCCACGGTAATCGGTGGTCCCCATTTCTTTTACCGGCTCCAAAGGCTTTCCTTCGGAATAGTTCTGCTCATACCATTTTCCCTGGCGAAAAACCTGTGCTTTTAAAGCGATAGATAATGCGTTAACGCAGGATACGCCCACCCCGTGCAAACCGCCAGAAACTTTGTATGAATCTTTATCGAATTTGCCGCCGGCATGCAACACGGTCATAACCACCTGCAAGGCACTTACACCTTCTTTTTCATGGATATCAACCGGAATACCCCGGCCATCATCTTTTACGGAAATCGAATCATCAGGGTGAATGGTAACATAAATGTTTTTGCAGTAACCAGCCAAAGCCTCGTCAATGGAGTTGTCAACCACCTCATAAACAAGGTGATGTAAGCCTTTCATACCCGTGTCGCCGATATACATGGCGGGCCTTTTACGCACCGCCTCTAACCCTTCTAATACCTGTATACTACTGGCAGAATAGTCTGCCTTATTCTTGGTTTCTTCCATAATTATTTCCTCAGTTGCGCCGCTCATAAGTTTATTTTAGAAAAAATAGTGGCACGAATGTAATGAATTTATGCCTTTCTGGCGTGTTTTAGGGCTTTATTTTTCCCCTTTTTTGACATGATTGTTGAAAAGTGTTGACCAAGGTTATTTTTCGCCTTTTAAAGGGAATTTCTAAAAATGTTAAAGGGTCCAAAAAGTTCAATTTTTTACGATTGGCCCCCATCATTCATTTTGCTTACTACAGCCCGCAATATTTTGAACCTGTCAACGATAACCAAAATCAAAAAGGTAAGTGCTGCCAAAAATGCCAGCGATACCACCAAACGCAAATAGTAGCTGATGGTCCACTGCAAAGCAATTTTAATACGGGTAGCCAGGTTTGCTTTGTGGGGTTTAGCGCCTTCGTAAAGCGAAAAACGCAGGGTACAAAATTCGTTTTGGGTATCAAAGTTGCCCAATTCCACACCCAGTTCCTGCAACTTTTCTTCTACTTCCAGTATTTTATCGTGCAGCGATACATAATCATTAATGCTGCCGCTGCGGCTTTTAAGTTCGTTGAGAGAGGCCAGGGTTTTTTGAAGCGAGGTTTTCTTGGCATTTAGCTCGCGGTACTCATTGGTTTTGTCGACCTTGGTTACCGAGCGCGAGGAAACAAGCCCGACGGTTTGAGTTACCGTATAAAAGGAATCGAACAGTGCCGGGTTTACACCTATAATTAAATGCAGTACCCTGTTGCCTTTGTTGCCCCTGCTCTGTTCGTATTGTATTACTGCATTAAATCGTTGGGTAGCATTTTTGATATGCGCTTCTTCTTTTTCAAACTCGCTGCTGCGCGAATTGACGGAGGCGGTTTTTTCATATTTCTGGCCGGTAGCAAAGGCATCGCTTCCTTCGCTTTCTTTTGAAGCATAAGCTGAACCCGAAATTTTTTCGGAGGCGTAATTTTTTCTGACGTTCTGGAGATTATCGAAGAAACTTTCACTGTAATCTGCCTGTTCGCCCATATCCGATACGCTATAGCCGTAAAAAAGCCTGAACAGGAACATCAGTATAAAAATGGCGGCCAGCCACAAAAACAAACGGCTGAAACGTGACTTGAAAGGAATGCTCATGCAAGCGATTTTAGATGAAACGAACGAACGGGTTATTTATATATGATGCTTTAGTTACCATAGTTCCACAAAAAATATTTGCGCGTAATTTTTTAGCCTTTTATTGAATTAAATATTGTTCAGGGTTCTTTTAAACGGACTTGTTAAAACGGTAACCTTTCAAAACAGTTGACGTAAAATACAAGCGTTATGATAACAGCCACAAACAACAGGGTAATAAAAATAACCAGGGAGCAGTTGCGTAACGTGGTATTTCAAAACTCAGCCGGGTGTTTTACCGATGGCGAAGTAAGAAACCAAAACCAGAAACTTCATTTTTCAATTTTGCTCGCTAACCAATCGGGCGCTGAAATAAAAATTGTGTTCAACACTACACTTGGTTACCGCGAATTAAACGCCGCGGTTTGGGGTGCCACCGAAAAATTTATCCTGTTACAAGGCGGTACCTTTTTACCACTCGAATGTGTAGCCTATATCGAACAAACTGCCTGACTAACTACTGCCTCCGCAAATCGTATTTCTCGATTTTATTATACAAGTGGCTGCGTTGTATATCCAGCATCTCGGCTGTTTTCGATACATTCCAAACAAACTTTTTAAGCTTGTGTTCAATAAAGAGTTTTTCAATATGCTCTTTAAAATCCTGGAACTTATCAAACTGCTCAAACAAGTCAGTAGGCGTATCTTTAGCCTGCGTATTGGTTACAAAGTTGCGCACTTCATTTTCAGTAATCTTCTGGTCAGAAAGAATGACGAGGCGCTCAATAACGTTACGCAACTCGCGGATGTTACCTTCCCAGTTCATGGTCTTTAATTCTTCCAGCGCTTTTGGCGTAATTACTTTTTTGGGAATGCCGTAGTCTTCGCAAATTTCTTTCACAAACTTATCGGCCAGCAAAGGCACATCATCGGTTCTTTCATTCAGCGAGGGCACATGTATCAATATAACACTGATACGATGATAAAGGTCCATCCTGAATCTTCCTTCTTCGGTTTCTTTCAGCAGGTCCTTATTGGTAGCTGCAATAACACGCACGTCCACCATAATATCGCGGTCGCCGCCTACGCGGGTAATGCGGCTTTCCTGCAGGGCGCGCAGCACTTTTGCCTGGGCCGAAAGACTCATATCGCCAATTTCATCCAAAAACAAAGTACCTCCGTTGGCAGCTTCAAACTTACCAATGCGTTGTTTAATAGCCGAGGTAAAAGCTCCCTTTTCGTGGCCGAACAGTTCGCTTTCAATCAGCTCGCCGGGTATAGCGGCGCAGTTTACTTCAATTAAAGGAGCATTAGCCCGGTTACTCTTTTCATGTATCCAACGGGCCACCAACTCTTTACCGGTACCATTATCACCGGTTATCAAAACACGGGCTTCTGTTGGTGCCACGCGTTCAATGGTTTCCTTTATTTTTTGAATGGCGGGCGAATCGCCAATAATTTCACGGGTTTTGCCGGCTTTTCTTTTCAGCACTTTGGTTTCGGTAACCAGCGATGATTTTTCAAGCGCGTTGCGCACGGTAACCAGCAGGCGGTTTAAATCAGGCGGCTTACTGATAAAATCATACGCACCTTTTTTAACGGCTTCAACGGCATTTTCAAGACTTCCGTGACCTGAAATCATGATGATGGGAGTAGCCGCATCGGTGGCCTGTAATTTTTCAAGCACCTCCATGCCATCCATTTTCGGCATTTTAATGTCGAGCATAGCGCAGTCGTAAGCGCCGTCTTTCAACATTTCGAAGGCCTTTGCCCCATCTTCTGCTTCATCCACTTTATACCCTTCGTACTCAAGAATTTCGCGCAGGGTTTTGCGGATGCTCTTTTCGTCATCTGCTACAAGAACGTTTGCCATAGCTTAAAAATTTATCGGTGTCGGGCACCGGTTTATTGTTTGTGTGCGAATTCTCAAAAAAAGCTGCCTGCCTGTAAGCCGGATTCTGTTCTCCGATAAATCGGAGCACTATCATTTATCTGCGATACCGGTTGCCCGGTACCTGTTACGCTCAACCCCTCTGCCCATCCCGCCAAAGCGGGATTCCTCGCGCGAGCAGCGCTTCGGGTCAGATATACGTGAGCTTTCAATCCGCAAGGTTTGCCCCCAAACTAACTTCCATTAGTCTGCCGTGAGCTCTTACCTCACTTTTTCACCTTTTCCGTCCTGCCTTAAAGCCCCCTTCGGGGATTTAGAGGCCGGGCCGGTAGTTATTTTCTGTGGCACTATCTCGCCCCCGAAATTCCTTTCGGAGTGTCCCGAAGTTATCGGGATGCGGTGCTCTGTATTGTCCGGACTTTCCTTCCCTCATTAAATGAAGAACGATAGAACAGCATGCAGCCGTAGGCGAAAATAGACGTTTAATTTTATGGACGCACTGTTATTTTAACATTATTAGCGAATGTGGAAATTTGAGCTTTTAATGTGGATAGCGAAGAAAAGACAACCGCAAAGACGCTAACAAATGCGGAAGTTTAAAATTAGAACTGATAAAGACATTTTGTATTCGCATTTCTTCTTTGGTTATTTTCATTCTTTGCGACTTTTGTTTCATCCTGCCTTTTGCGGGAGCGGTTAAAAAATTGTATAACAATGACTTTACGCTGGAAAATTGCTCAATGGTTCGAACTACGTTGGTGGAAGCAATACCTGCGCGATAAAGACAAAGCCGGTTATTTAGCCTGGAAGAAAAACTACTGGCAAAGTCTTTTGCTGAAAATTGAAGGAGATATAAAAGTTGACGCTGCGAAATCTGTTATTGACCTGGGTTGCGGACCGGCCGGCATTTTTATA
>Ga0364894_10105_pt1 | contig 46348 bp, 37 predicted proteins | sample ExccelJu500001D4_FD_206942 | JGI IMG/M metagenome (GOLD analysis project Ga0364894, IMG submission 206942) | Enriched cells from Trout Bog Lake Hypolimnion, Wisconsin, USA - BchlTB.July16.5000.01.D4 | ecosystem: Environmental > Aquatic > Freshwater > Lake > Hypolimnion/Profundal zone | place: USA...
CAACTCAATTTACGCTCCGCTTATTAACTACGGGTTTATTAAGGTTTTGTTACAGGTACGCAGTTTGTTCCTCTGTAAAAAGCCAAACTAACCGCACTCAACCTAAAACATCTTTTATTGTAGCATGCCATTAGCAACTGCAGCTTTTCTTGTGGCAATTGAATTTTTATAAGATTAAAACCTGTCATAAATAATCAAATATATTTACGCAAGCTAATGTCCCTAAAGTCATTAAAGTCCCTAAAAACCAACCGAGGATGCCCGATATTACAAACAACGAAGGCTTTATACCTGCCCACGGCGGTTACCGCAATTTAATTACCTGGCAAAAGAGTGAAATAATATACGACGGCACTGTTTATTTTACCCAACGTTTTTTTGAAAAGCGCGACCGCACCATTGACCAATAGGTGCAGGCAGCAAGAAGCGGAAAACAAAATATTGCAGAAGCAAGCATGGCTTCGGGCACATCAAAAGAAACAGAAATAAAACTAACCAATGTGGCCCGCGCAAGCCTCGAAGAACTTCAACTTGAATACGAGGATTTTTTGCGTCCAAGAAACCTGGAATTATGGGATATAGGTAGTAAATACACCGAACGCCTTGGGCAACTGAACAGAACACCCAATGCTAACTATAATACATTTAAAAAAGGCATAGAAAATGCAGACCCTGCAATATGTGCCAATATACTTATCGGGCTTATAAAAATTACCACTTACTTACTCAGCCGCCAGTTAAAAGTGCTTGAAGCGGCTTTTCTATACGAAGGCGGTCTTCGAGAAAGGATGAAAAAGGCAAGGATAGCCCACCGGAATAAAGGAAACTAGTGTTTAGGTATTGCCTGTTAGAAGGATTAACACAATAAATACAGAGGTTGTGGTTGAGATGTTATTCGGAGCAACTGAATAACTAAATACACCCAGCGTTACGGCCGGGTGTATAAAATATAAATGTATAATGCAATCCCCCTAAAACTTCATCACGCTGGTTTGTAAAGGCGTGTGCGCCGTGCGTAACACCCTTACGTAGTACATACCCTGGGCAAGGCCCTGCGCGGTAAAAGGCAACAGGTTATCCCCTTGGTTTATGGCGGCAGAAAACTGTTTTACAATAGTACCCTGCATGTTAATAAGCTGTACCATGCCTTTGCCCGCGTATTTGCTAAACACCTGCACATTGGCTTGGTTTACCAGTGGGTTGGGCGTAATGCCTATCGTTTCCTTTAACGGCTTGCCGATAACGGCAATAATTTCGGTAACGGTATTGGCGGTATCCTCAAAATCGCTGGCCGTAACGCGGTAAAACGATATACCGGTATAGCTGTTGCGGTCGGTAAGCTCGTAGTGCGTTTTATGGTATCCCCGGTTTTTGGCATACTGGCTGTCGGCCTGCATAAAAGCCGCTACCTTGTTTGCTTCGGCAAACAACGCAAAGCTGGAGTCGGCCGGTTGGGTAATATCGGCGTTTTCGGTACCGGTGGCAAAAACACGCTCAATGGTAAGTGTGCGGCTGGTATACTCGTTTTCTGTTTCAAAAGCCAGCTTTACAGCACCTTCGTCCTGCCTTTGGGCTTCAAATTTTACAAAAGCAAAATTGCCGTGTGGTATGCAGGCAGCCTTAACCAGCCGGGGCGTTAATTCAGTAAGCTCATATTCTTTTGGGGCAATGGCGCTCAGTTGCACCGGTTGTGTAAGGCTTTGTATGTTGGTGCTAAAGCCAGCTGCAACATCCTGCCCTGTGTATATGGCCGGCAGTTTTATTGGCTGGGCGCATAGGCTGGTTGCCATAACCGCCATTACGCATAGGTGGACTATAATTTTTTTATATACCATACAATGGTTTTTAAAATAATATAAAAAATTACAGGCCTGTTGGTATGCTTAGGTTAGTTAAAGCAACGTTCTTTATAAAATCCCACCCGGTTACCAAGGGCGCACCAAATGAGCCGTCTGGCTTTTGGGGTTTGTAAGTATATTGTATTTGGCCGTATGCCAGGCTAACTTGAAAAGTGTTGGTACTGCCTGCCGCAGCCGCCTCGTCAATCTCAAGCACCCTTACATCACCCAGAGATATGTGGTAGTAATTAGCACCAGATGAAGATCCGCCTGTTGCCTTGCGAAATACAAAACAAACGCTGCCTGTGGTGGTGGATTGTTTAAACAGCATGGTTCTAAATTGCATAAGTGCCTGGCCGTCGGTAAGGTTAAAAACAAATTTACCGGGGGCAACTTTTCCGCCAGTAGGCGTAGGCGAAGGCGAAGGTACCACCGTGCAAGTGGCGCAGGCGGCGGTTACACCGGCAGAGGACAGCTCGATTAACTGGGTGGCGCCGCCCGTTGGCAGGCCCGGCCAAGCAACCTGGGTGGATCCTTTCACCCCATCAAACCATAAATAAATGCTTTGTGCTTTTAGGGAGGATGTTGCCGTTGCCAGGATGATTAACAACATGGCGGCAAGTGTATGCAATCGTTTCATATAGAAGGATGTTTTTGTGTGAGCGAATATAACAATAGATTATGACTTTGGCATTAAGTAATTATTTATACTTTCACAATAACTACAGCAGGTTTCTTTCAAATGGCGGTACAATGGCATGCATGATGATTACACTTTAATGTAATTGTAAACATTAATTTTTTCTATATTTGGCTAACTGGTACACTAACATTTATACCCAACAATAACGCATACATGGCAACAAATACTTTTACTGTAACGATACACATGGTGTCAAGCCTCGACGGCTATATTGCCAAAAAAGACAATAGCATTTCGTGGTTTGAGTCAGCCAGCAACTACGAGAAAGGGGTAACCGGGCAGGACGCCGCGGAATTTCTTAAAACGATAGACTGCTACATTATGGGTGCAACCACCTACGAACTGGCTTTGGAACTGTCAAAGCAATACGGTTGGGTGTACGGAGACACGCCGACTATAGTATTAACCCACCGAAACCTGCCGGTTGACAGGCCGAATATTGAAATCTATTCGGGTGATCTTAACAAACTGGTAGACTATAGGCTAAAACCAAACTACAAGAATGTTTGGCTGGTTGGAGGTGCCAAGCTTGCCAAAGATTTTATTCGTTTAAATCTGGCGGATGAGATAAGGCAAACCATACTGCCAATTATTTTGGGTGAAGGATTACTTTTTTTTGACCAGATAGGGGTGGAGCAACCGCTAAACCTAAAAAACGTAACAGCGTACAAAAACGGAATGGTGGAACTGCATTATGAAATAAGAAAATAGCACAAGTATATAGCCAGACCTTTTTAAGCCGCCCCGCAACACCTTGTTTTCTGGAAGGTGCTGAGAAGTGTTTTTATTACGAATCATGGCCCGCAACCCCAAAACATTTTTTAACTGGATGGTACCTTATAAATGCGTTCTAAATAAAAGAAGCAGCCCCGTTTTAGGGGCTGCCTCATGTTGTACTTAATATGCTGGCCTATGAAATGATATGCTATTTATTATAAATATACTGTGTGTTCTGGTATCCAAAGCTGGTATTATAATACCAGTCGTTATACGAAATACCGCCTGAGCCTGCCCAATCAAAGAAATGTAAGTATGGCTGGTTTACCGGCACTGTTTCTATGGGGTACTGCCATGGCCCTATGAAGCTTAATCCCCAGGGGTGGTTGTCTTTTGTTACATAATATATCCCCTTTGATGGAACGCTCGCGTCGTTTTGCGTACCAAACAAAGCTGTGTTTGCCAGTACGGTAGGTGCGTAGTTTGGCAGGTGTACCTCATAACCCCTGCGCATATTGCTGATGGCGAATGGGTTAAAGTTTGCGACACCGAAAGTTGACGATGACACTGGGTTGGTAAACGACAGGTAAACAACTGATGTGTCGCCGGTTACCTTCGGCTCGGTGGTAAGCGTGTTTACAAATAAGTTGCCGTCGAAATTGTGTATCAGGTTGCGTACATTGTCAAAAGGTATAATTACCGCGTTTGTCTGCCCGGCCTCGGTACCATTTGAACTTTGTTTTATATAGTTGTTTTTGAGTATCTGGCCGTTTACACTGCTCACCAAACTTTGGGCAAAAGGCAGCTGTACACCAAACCCGTTGCTAAAGGTGGCACCCGTTGCAACCGGCGCAAAACTGCCGTAAAACTCAACCACATTGTTTTGTGCGTTGCTTACAATTTTGTACTGGTAGTTTACCACAAGGTCGTTCATATCGTAGTCGCCAACCGCAGGCCAATTGTCTTCAAAAGCCACGGTGCCCCATGCATTTTGCGCAGGGTAATAACTGATATAAGCCCTTTTTGCATCGTTGGGGAAGGCATCCAGGTAATCAGGCACGCCGTCGCCATCGCTATCCACGGCGGTAGTTAATTGCGGTATGTTTGTTTGCTGTATGGCCGTAACAGGGTCGGCGGTGGCATAAAAAATTACGTCATTAAAATCGTTGTCAGAGCCATTTTGGCGGTTTAAGTCCTCAAAGCTTATCAACGTTAAATTTTGGTATTGCAATAAAATGGCGTGCTGTTGCAAGCTAGGGGTAGTTTCGGGGTTAAGCCAGCTGTCTGTAAAAAAATCACCCTGGTTGTTATAATAGTTAATGTTGTTATAGCTGCCGGCCCAAGCGTTGGCAAACACAACAAAACCGATGGTGGTGCCAGGCGTAAACTGCCCTATTTGCACTTTGTTGCCAGCCGCAAGGCCGCCGCCATCGCCAGTGTATTTACAATTGGGGAACACAAAATGTATGGAATCAATATCGTTGATGGTGGCTGGGGGGGTACCTGTTTTATATTTATACCAGCCCAACGAGTTATAGTAACCGGCGCCTTCATACGCAAAGCTTAACCAAACGTTGGATGTTTGCGTAACAACAATATCTGCCGATGCACTGTTTTTAAACCATGACGGGTTACGGTTGGGTTCGTTAATGGTTTCGGGCAGGGCTGCGTTCATATCCTGTAAAAAAGTGGCGCTTAAAACATCTGATGGCGAAACCAAGTATTTGGGTACACCGTTTGAAGTACAGCTGCCCATTACCGAAAGGTTGGTTTTGGATGAAGCGCTGAAACCGTTGGTGTTACCGCCTGGGTTGTTGCGGTGTTGCGTGCCATAAGGGTGTAGGGGCAAAAGCGTGTTGCCACTCAAATTTAAGCTGGAAACAACATCGCCGCCAAAGCCAGAAGCACCGCCAAACACGGCATTTACAGCCGAGCCGCTGATGGCTGCCTTGCCCAGCCGCAGCAAACCTATAAATGCCGGGTCTATAACCACTGTGTCGCATGAGGCCGGAACGGTTACCATGGCGCTAAAACTGCCGTTGCTGGTAGTAATGCCTTTAAACACTGCGGTTTGCAAGGTGTCGGCAGCATATGTATATACTGTCATCATAACACCAGCAATGGGCTTGTTGTCGTTGGTTAGGGCTGATGCGGTTATCGTAATGTTTTTGGTGGTTGCAAAGTTAAAGCCAACCGGTGCAATTTGTGTTACCTGGGTGGGTGTGCTGGTTGTGCCGCCTGTTGGTGTTTTATCTGCTTTTGTGCAAGAAGATACTGTTGCAGCTATTAGAGCAGAGATTATGAAAACGCGCATTGATTTCATGTTGGATTGTTTTGCTTAACAAATGCCAATTTGGTGCCAATGCGGTTTTTGGGATATAATATGTTGATAATCAATTGATAGAGTATCTGTTTGTGTTGAAGTGATTTCCGATTTACGGATAATTGTCCAAAAAATGGAACGCATCGTGTTGTCAGGCCTGCATGAACTTGATTATTGCCTACCCTTTGCTAATAACGCAGGTAGGAATACGGAGCAGATATTTCAAGCGGTACAACAAAAAATCACATAAACTGGTGATTGATTAGTTGGATTTTTTGCAGCACTTTTACAACAGATATCAACCAATACGCGGGCGTGTTAAACTCTTTCAAAAAAAAATTTCAAACCCTTTCCCTGAGGCGGTATCAAATAGACTTGTTCTATTTGATACCGCTTTTTATTTATTTTATCGCTGCAACCAAACAAAATTAAAAAAGAGAAAACAACAGCGATACGTGCCATTAAGCAAAAATATTGCTTCACTTTTTTCTAATTAATCTCCCAAAACCAAATGGTAGTTGAATCCATCATTTGGTCGTAATAAGGTGCCATAATAATATTTTCATTCCAAAGATCAACATGTACATTGTTTGCCGACCTGCTGGGCGCGGTGGTGTCATCGCCATAATTTTCATTATAATACTGAAAGAAAATTATACCCGTTTTGCCATTCAGCAGTGTTTCGCAGTCATCCTTGGTTCCATCGTATACAACCGGCTGTCCAAAAACCTCGCGTTTAAGGTAATTAGCTAAATTAAATGCCCCAGCTATGCACCCACTGTCCGTATAAACATCCCCGCCCGGGTTGGTTATATTCGTTGCCCCGGCAAGGCTAATCCCCGAGCCTTCCAAACACATGCTCATTCGTATGGCGCACTGGTTGTAATACAAAAAGCTGCTTGGGTTGTCGTCAGTCACCGGCACGTCATTGTTTGCCGGTGTGCGGTCTGGCCTGTGTTCGTATGGCAGCGGGTAGTTAGCCAAAATGGTTGCAAATGTTGCGGCAGGTTTTTTAATGGCGTTGGTTTCGTTAGGCATATTCTTTAATGTTTGGTGTTAAATAACAACAAGGTAATATTACCGCTCCTATTTGTATCCATTTGTATCTTAATTTTTTTATGCCACGCGAAATTTCTATTTTGTTATTTTTTTAAGGGTTTAAGAAAAGGCTAGATCCAATACTGACAATTTTGATTATCCATAGTTTTGGCCTTCTAAAAATTGAAATTATCGGAAAGTTTTACAGGGGAAATCATTTGGAATTTGATATCCAACTACGAAATTGAGTTAAAGGCAACGCAAAAAAAATTGTGTATACCCATTAACGATAGGATATACAAGAAAATGTCAGCAGGCATTTAATTCTCCGGCATCAAGGTGGAGGATGGTACGATGGCGACGGTAATCATGGATATATAGCCTCACTTTTGGCGGATTTAAACCTTAACAATTTGAATAATTTAAGCCGGAAGGATGAAATTTTACAATGGTTTGTGGCAAATAGTACACAGGAGGATTTTATTATTATAGATTATGATAAATCTTTAAACGCATTGCCTGAAACATTAAAGAAAAATTTGGTTTTGACCATCCCTTTTGTCGAGCTCACTGACGAACACCTGAAAGAAGCAAAAGAAATTATGAAGACAGATTTGCAACTGTATTAATCTAGCCTTTACCTCAGAAGTATTATTAAAAAAGGCGGCCCGTTTCCAAGCCACCTTTTTACAATATTCAACATTAGAAACACATTAAACCAAATCGAAGCGGTCGAGGTTCATCACTTTGGCCCAGGCGGCAACAAAGTCGTGCACAAATTTATCCTGGCTGTCCTCGCAGGCATATACTTCGGCAATGGCCCTAAGCTCGGAGTTAGAGCCAAAAATCAAGTCGGCGCGGGTGGCTGTCCACTTCAGTTCGCCAGTTTTACGGTCGCGGCCTTCAAATACATCCTGTGCATTGGAGGTTGCATGCCAAACCGTGCCAATGTCAAGCAGGTTTACCATAAAATCGTTGGTAAGCACTTCGCGCCGTGTGGTAAAAACGCCGTGTTGGGCGTAGCCAACATTGGTGTTCAGCACACGTAAACCACCTACCAATACAGTCATTTCTGGTGCTGTTAGGTTTAACAACTGTGCTTTGTCAACTAACATTTCCTCTGCTGAAACCTTGTGTTTGTGCTTAAAGTAGTTACGGAACCCGTCTGCATTAGGCTCCAATACAGCGAAAGATTCCACGTCAGTTTCTTCCTGCAGGGCGTCAACGCGGCCCGGCGTAAATGGCACATGCACTTCATGCCCGGCATTTTTTGCGGCCTGCTCAATTGCAGCAGCACCGCCCAACACAATTAAATCGGCTAACGAAACCTGCCTGCCGCCGGCATGGGTGCTGTTAAATGCCTGTTGTATACCTTCCAGCGCTGCCAATACCGTTGCAAGCTGCGCAGGGTTGTTGGCTTCCCAATCCTTTTGGGGTGCCAAGCGGATGCGTGCACCATTGGCACCGCCGCGCTTGTCGCTACCACGGAAGGTTGATGCCGAGGCCCAGGCGGTTGATACAAGCTGGGACACGGTAAGCCCCGACGCAAGTATCGAACTCTTTAATTCGGAAATATCTTCGTCATTTATTAATTCATGGGTAGCAGCTGGCAGGGGATCCTGCCATATCAGCACTTCCGCAGGTACTTCGGCCCCTAAATAGCGTACAATAGGCCCCATGTCGCGGTGCGTTAGTTTATACCAAGCACGGGCAAAGGCATCGGCAAATTTGTCGGGGTTTTCGTAAAAGTGCCTGGAAATTTTTTCATATACAGGGTCAGCGCGTAAAGCTATATCCGTGGTAAGCATAAAAGGCGCATGCCGCTTTGATGCATCGTGCGCATCTGGCACCAAGCCCTCGCCTCCATTATCTTTAGGTTTCCACTGGTTGGCACCTGCAGGGCTTTTGGTCAATTCCCATTCATAGCCAAACAGGTTCTCAAAGTAATTATTGCTCCATTTGGTGGGCGTGGTTGTCCAGGCACCTTCCAGGCCGCTGGTTATGGTGTCGCCGGCATTACCAGTGCCATAGGTGTTTTTCCAGCCGAGGTCTTGCTCCTCAATACCCGCACCTGCCGGTTCGCGGCCAACATATTTGCTTGGGTCGGCGGCACCGTGGGTTTTGCCAAAGGTGTGGCCGCCTGCAATAAGGGCAACCGTTTCTTCGTCATTCATCGCCATACGGCCGAATGTTTCGCGGATGTCGCGTGCCGAAGCAAGCGGGTCGGGCTTGCCGTTCGGGCCCTCTGGGTTTACATATATCAAACCCATTTGCACGGCTGCAAGCGGGTTCTCCAGTTCACGGTCGCCGGTGTACCTATTGTCGCCCAGCCATTCTTTCTCGGCGCCCCAATACACGTCTTCTGCTGGTTCCCAAACATCGGCACGGCCACCGCCGAAGCCAAAGGTTTTTAGGCCCATGCTCTCCAATGCGCAATTTCCTGTAAGTATCATCAAATCGGCCCATGAAATTTTCTTGCCGTATTTTTTCTTGATGGGCCAAAGCAACTGGCGCGCTTTGTCAAGGTTGGCATTATCCGGCCAGCTGTTTAGCGGGGCAAACCGTTGGGTGCCGAAGCCGCCGCCGCCACGGCCGTCTGAAATACGGTAGGTGCCCGCGCTGTGCCAGGCCATCCTGATAAAGAACGGGCCGTAGTGCCCGTAATCGGCCGGCCACCATGCCTGCGAGGTGGTCATCAACTCAAAAATGTCTTTTTTCAACTCAGCCAGGTCCAGGCTTTTAAACTCCTCAGCATAGTTGAATGCCTTGCCCATGGGGTTTGACAGTTCGGAGTTTTGGCGGAGGATGTTTAGTTTTAACTGGTTGGGCCACCAGTCGCGGTTCCGGGTGCCGCTGCCTGCGCTTTGTTTTAATGCCCCGCCGTGAAACGGGCATTTCAGTTCGCCATTGGCTTCATCGTTCATTTCCCCTACAATACCGTGGTGTGTGTGCTTTTCCATATTTTTTGCAATTGTTTTCTAAAGGCTAAGCTATGACAATATCCATAAAGTAGTTACCTAATGCTGCTAGATAAATATTTTATAACATCATGATGGCTAAATGTAAAGGTATCTGGGCTTTGGCGTTAAGCCCATACGATAAACGCCATTAATACCCAGGGTTGGTTTGACGGCATAAGCATTTCTTCTTGGCTGGCGTTTTGGATAAACAATTTGAAAACTGGCTGTGTAAATGGCAATGATGCTCGTGCATGCCATCCAGTATTTTTGTATCATCTCATATTTGCAATCAGCAATTTTGCATCTGCAACAATGAAAATTACTCTGCTTACTTTTTGTGTTTTTCTAATAGGCATGGCTAAGGGCACTGTTTATGCCCAAACGGTCACAAGCCCAGTAACAATAGCTGTACCAATTATTTTCAGGATAAAATTGGGGGTTTTAGTTTATTTGGTTAGTTTCATATAATCAAAAAAAATAATTAATTTTAGGAAATGGATTTTATACACATCCTGTTAGCTGACGACGATGCTGATGACAGATATTTTTTTAGCCGTGCATTTTCAAAAGCGTCGATAGCTGCAGATGTAACCACCGTGGAGGATGGCGAGCAACTCACCGATTTTCTTCACAAAATTACTGGCCCGCCACCGCCGGACATTATTTTTCTGGATATTAATATGCCCCGTAAAAATGGCAAGGCCTGCCTTCAAGAAATTAGGAACGATGCAAAATTTAACAAGGTTCCCGTAGTAATGTTTTCCACTTCCACCCACCACAAGGATATACAGGAAACGTATAAAATTGGCGCAAACAGGTATATAAGCAAAAACGATTTTTTTGGCAACGAGGTTGATATCCTAAAAAAATTATTTCCGGCTGATTGGAAAGAATCCATCTTTAACAAAACAACGGACGAATTTGTTCTATAACAAGGATAATGTGCATGTTTTATGCGCATACACTTTGATTTTACCGCTATTCAATAAGCCATCGGGGCGCAATTTTAATAAACAGGTAAATAAACATAAAACGTTGCACCTTTACCCGGTTCGCTTTTTACAGTTATAAAACCATTGTGGTTATCAGTTATTCTTCTGCATAATGCCAAGCCTATGCCGGTGCCACCATATACTTGCGGACCGTGAAGCCTTTGAAATATAGTAAATATTTGTTCTGCATACTGTTGGTCAAACCCTATTCCATTGTCCTTAAAGGTAATCTCCGCATAGTTTACAGCGTTTTTCGCGCCAGGCGGCAATGTCAAATTGGTATACGGCACTGTGGCAGATGAAATAACTATTTCGGGGTTTTGTTTGGAAAACTTGAGTGAGTTGCCAATAAGGTTGTAAAACAATTGGGTTATTTGTAAGGGTATGCAGTTTATAACAGGCAATTGGCTAGAAGTTATAACGGCATTTTTTTCGGCTATTAGTAAATCAAAATCCGCTTTCACATTTTCAAGTATCAGGTTTAAATCTATAGTCACAAACTCGCCCCCGTCTTTAGATAAACGGCTATAATTCAAAACCGCTTTTATTAATTCACTCATTCTTTTGGCAGAATAATTTATTTTGTCAAAATAAGTTGCTGCGGTTTTGGGGTCTCCTAAATTTTCTTGCAACAGCCTGCTAAATATCTGTATTTTTCTTAATGGTTCCTGTAAATCGTGGGAAGCTATATAGGCATATTGGCCCAATTCGTGGTTTGATTTTTCAAGCTGTGCATTGGTTTCTTTCAGTTCTCTTGTTCTTTCCTGCACCATTTTCTCCAGCTTATCTTCCAATGTTTTTTGTTCTGTTACGTCAAGCACCGTACCGTACATTTTAAAAGGAAGGTTGTTGTCGTCATAAATAACCTTGCCGTTCAAGCGAATCCAATGGAGCGTACCATCCTGCCAAATAAAACGTAGTTCGTAAAAAAGCACACCTGTGTTAAAAGCTTCTTCATGGGCTTTCAAACGAATTGCATTGTCATCTGGGTGAATGAGGCTTGTAAAGCTTTTTTGTGTGAGGCCTATGGTTTCGGTATAGCCAAATATTTGGGCGAGCCTTTCTGAATAGATAAACTTATTGGTGTGGAAAACCCATTCAAACGTACCCATTTTGGCTGCATCTATGGCCAGCTTCTGGCGGGCTTCGCTATGTTCTATTTGTTTTCTGGCATCAACTTGTATCGTAACATCGTCAGCCAGTGCCATAATACCTGATATGCGGCCGTCTTCATCCCGCAAAGCCTCGTACACTAACTTAACGTATATTTTTTCCTTGCCGCCCTTGCGCTGGAGTTCAATGGGCAAATCATATGCAACAAACCGCTGCCCGGTATTATACACATTTTGCAATATCTCTTCAAACCCTTGCCCGCTGGCGTGCGGCATGGCTTCAAAAAGAGGTTTGTTTAAAACGTCCCCTGCCTTTTTACCCCATAATTCGAGCATCTGTTCATTGGCCAGTTCAATTAAAAATGTTGGGCCTTTAAAAATGCAAATGGCAATGGGTGCCTGTATAAAAAGATTGCTCAATTGTTTTTCGGCATGGTCTCTTTTCTTTGATAGCGATATTTGGGAGCGTACACGGGCTACCAGTTCCTTTGCTGAAAAAGGCTTAACAAGGTAATCATCAGCCCCTAATTCATACCCTTCAATTTTTGCCTCTTCGCCTGCCCGCGCTGAAAGTAGTATTACGGGTATGCGCGATGTTTTTGCATCATTTTTTATAAGGTGTAATAGTTTAATGCCGTCCATTACTGGCATCATCACGTCACTAATAACAACGTCGGCTGGGTAAATGTCAAGTACTTCCAAAGCTTCTTTTCCATTGGCAGCTGTTGCAATATCGTATTCTTTCTGCAACAAGCTTTTGATATAGCTTTTCATATCCTCATTGTCGTCTACAATAAGCACCCGCGCTTTTTTGTGTACAAATACGGCTGTGCTTGTTTCATCGGCAGTTTCTGTATCGTTGAAAAAATCCTTTTCAACTAAATGATTAATTTTATTGGCATACACATCCGGCAACACATTGGTAAGATACGCAGCCTTTTCCGCCACCTGGCTTTTTGGAAGGTGTTCCTTCCCCAAGGGTATGCTTACCGTAAAAATGCTGCCTACCCTTTGCTTACTAGTTACGGTAATACTGCCCCGGTTCAATTTAACAAGCTCGTGTACAAGCGACAAGCCAATGCCAGTACCTTCATGGGTGCGGCCTTCACTATTCTGTACACGGTGAAACCTTTCAAACATCCGGGGTAATTCCGCCTCCGGTATACCCACACCAGTATCAGTTACTTTTAATACCGCCTGGTTGTTTTCCTCAAATAGTGTTACGGTTATGGTTCCTTCCAGTGTATATTTAAAAGCATTAGACAGCAGGTTGAATATAATTTTCTGCCACATTTCTGTGTCTATGTATATCGGCTCGCTCAATCGGCATTCAATAACCAACTTTAAGCCCGCCTTTTCAATAATTGAACGAAAATTACTGGCAAGGTTAATGGTATATTCCGCAAGGTCGATGGGTTGGAATTTTGCCAGCATTTTTTCTGATTCAATACGGCTAAAATCTAACAGCGCATTAACAAGGCGCAATAACCTTAATGCATTACGGTGTACAGTTTCAACCCCGGCTTTATAGGTTTGTGGAAAATCATTTGTATTAATCAAATCTTCCAACGGGCCTAGTATAAGTGTAAGCGGCGTGCGGAACTCGTGGCTTATGTTACTAAAGAAAACGGTTTTTGCTTTATCAATTTCAGCCAATGCCGCAGCCCTTTTGCGCTCTTCCTCGTAAGCGTGTACATTTGCAAGTCCCGTGGCAATTTGGTCGGCTACTAGTTGAAAAAAGCTTGTATACTTTTCATCCAACGGTCTGTAAGGGTTTATGCCCACGCCCAATACAGCATAAGGTATTTTTTGGCTGGTGTGCTTTACTGGCATAATTAAAAACTGGCTGCTTGGCGCATCCCAATAGGCACCTTTAACAATACCAAACTGTTCTGCCAAATGGTTTACTATGCCAGCCTTGCCGGTTTCTACAACCTCGTACAGTGTTGCCAACTCGTTTTTCCTGTTAAGCATATCAATTTCAGCGGGCAAAAACGATGCTGGTAAATCGCTTGGGTAGCCGCCTGCCATTGTAAGCGTATTGCCTGTTTCATTAATTTCATACAAGGTGAAAAAGGGGAAATCCTGTGGGTTTTCTTTCAAAGCCCGCATGGTAATTTCGTACACATCATTGTTGGTTTTACAGTCAATAATGTATTTGCCAAGGTCCTTTAAAGTGCGCAACTGGCGTTCCACAATTATCCTTTGTGTATCATCGCTGTTTGCGCAAATAATGCCATCGGTGCCGCCGTCGTCGCCTGGCACAGGGCTGTACGAAAATGTATAATAGGTTTCTTCGGGGTATCCGTTTCTGTGCATTATTAATAACAATGCCTCATCATAAGTGCCTTCATTTTGTTCCATCACAGCCGCCGCCCTGGGGCCTATTTCGTCCCATATTTCCCGCCAAACTTCTGACGCAGGCATACCCAGTGCATCGGGGTGCTTCCCCCCGATAATGGATAGGTAAGCGTCGTTATAAATATTAATTAGCGACTTACCCCACCACACAAACATCGGCTGCCTTGACGTTAATACTATGCGTACACAGGTTTTTAAGCTTTGCGGCCAAAATTTTGGGTGTCCTAAAGGGTTTAACGTCCAGTCTTTTTCCCGTATAAGCTTGCCCATTATACCGCCACCGGAAAGAAAATGTTGTTCTGGTTTAGTTTTGTTAGCAGGCATTTATTGTATATCAATTACGTGTTAAAAATTAAAGACCCCTTCAAGTATTTTTATTAAAGGCTCAATGCTGGTTTGTTGTACGATAAAACAAACGGCTCCTAACTTTTTTTGCTTCAATCTTTTTTTACCTGCGTTCGTAGAATACGGTTTAACAGGACACATTTTTGGGCACCAATTGGTCTTCACTCCAAGTGGCCTCCCCGGTAGTAATTACCTGTTTAATAAGCGGGTAAATGATGTGCCAAATTTCCGGCCAGCACTCTTTAGCTTTTTGCCCAAGCGCACTTGGGTGTTTGCCATTATTGCCAAGACTTGGGCGGTATGCATCGTTGTAAAATTGTATTAAATCCTTACCCCACCACAAAAACATGGGGAATTTGCAAGAAAGTAAAAGCGATACCGTATTGCTTAAGCTGGTGGGCCATTTGTCCGGTGTGCCCAATGATGTTTTTGACCAATTATGCACACGGGTTAAACCACCCATTTCACCACCGCCTTTCAGGAAGTAGTGGGCTTTTTGTGGGGTATCTATTACTATCTCCAAAATATAGCTTTTATTATTGCAATAAACTGTGGTTAGACAAAAAGCATACCACCTAACCCTAAATAAGTCTGCAAATCAAAGCTTAAGCTATTAAAGACTGTAGTATATTTTTTAAATCGTCTAATTTATCAGGTTTGGTAATAAAACTATCCGCACCGAGCTCTTTTGTTTGATTAACGATAGTAGAATGCGACGAGGTTGAGTAAACAATAACCGGAATGGCCTTAAGTTCTTCGTTTTTCTTTATTTCTTTTAAAAACTGCTGGCCGTTCATAAGGGGCATATTAAGGTCTAGGAATATTATGTCAGCATTTATAATCTTCGCCATAAGCTTTTGCAATGCCTCATGGGCACTGTTAAGGCCAATAAAAGCCACAGATTTAGACACCATCTCTAAAGCAGTCAAAAAAATCTCATGGTCATCAGGGTCATCATCAATCAACAAGATCTTTTTGTATGGCATAAGGGATAAAATTTCAAAATTACCTGCAATATATCTCATTTAACAATATCAGCATCAACAGATTGCCCTTGGTTTTAAAACGGATAAAATTAATACTGCTTTGCGCAACTAATTGATTTATAAGTCAACTTATCGCCTTGTGAAAGCAAGGGTATTCGCTCGTAATGTAAGATAGAAAAAGGCAATTACATAAATTTGGAAAGCCTGTGCCCAGGCTCTAGTTATGTTACCCCCTGTTAAAAAACTGTAGTGTTTTTAAACATTATTGTGCTAAGCTAAATCAATTGTGTGTAATTTTTTCTACACAATGGCGTATTTAACCCATCTTTGAATGGGATAGATATTAAAAAAAAGCGTTTTTTCACATAAATCGCTTGATAAAAATTGTTTTCCACTTTAAAACAGGTTTGGTGTTTGTTTTGCAGGTAACACAGTACTGTCAAAAAAAAAGGCCTATTTGTTATTTAAGCGTTTTGCCTTCAATTTTTTAAACATACAACATGAAAAAGATATTAATTATTGATGATGACAGGGATATGTGCCAAATTTTAAAACATTTTTTAACCCGCAAAGGTTACGATGTTACCGAAATGTATAACGGTAAAAAAGCCCTGGAATACCTTGAGGACAACCAGCCAGACTTAATTTTAAGCGATTTGCGCCTTGAAGACATGGATGGCATAGACCTTTTAAAGAAAATAAAGGCAAAGTATGCAGACATGCCGGTTATAATTATGACTGGCTATAGTGACATTAAAACATCGGTAAATGCTATTAAAATTGGTGCATACGATTATGTTACAAAGCCATTGTTACCTGACGAAATTTTAATAACAATAGTCTCTGCCCTGCAACATAAAGACAAAAGCCCAAAAATAGCAACATCAGAAAACGGCAAAATTGCCCCGCATGAAAAAAGTAACAATGTTATCCATTCCGGCCAATATATTTTTGGCAATACCGAGGCCTTTGCAACCATACTAAAACAGATAAAACTTGTTGCCCCTACCAACTACAGCGTAATAATTTATGGTGAAAGCGGAAGTGGTAAAGAGGCTATTGCCCAAGAAATACATAAACTTAGCAAAAGAAGCGACAAGCCATTTATACCCATTGATTGCGGCGTATTGTCGAAAGAGTTATCTGGCAGCGAACTGTTTGGCCACGAAAAGGGTGCTTTTACAGGGGCTTTAAATAACAAAATTGGGAGTTTTGAACTTGCCAATGGTGGAACAATTTTTCTAGATGAAATTGCCAACCTGTCTTATGACGTACAAATTTCTTTGTTGAGGGTGGTACAAGAAAGAAAAATGCGCAGGGTGGGCGGCACAAAAGACATTGAATTGGATGTACGTATTATAATCGCCAGCAACGAACTTTTATGGGAGGCCGCTAAAAAGGGCAAATTTAGGGAAGACCTTTACCACCGCTTTAATGAGTTTAATATTAATGTGCCACCGCTTAGGGAACGGAAGGAGGAAATAATGCTGTTTGCACACCATTTTTTACAACAAACCAACGCCGAACTGGATAAAAAAATAAAAGGATTTACGCCGGAAACAGAGGCTATTTTTAAAAGCTATGTTTGGTACGGCAACCTACGTGAGTTAAAAAATGTGGTTAAAAAAGCTGCCCTTTTAACTGAGGCGTTTTATATAGAGCCGCATGTATTACCATTCGAGATTTCAAACTTTACCAGGCTTCAGTTTGCAGAGGGGCCAAAGAGCAACGCTATAAGTCATACAGATCATCCACAAGCCAGCGAAGCAAAACCTGTGACCACCCCAAAAAGTGCCATATTCGACGGGGCATCACTAAAAGAAGCAAGTATTGATGCCGAGTACGAAACTATTATGCGGGCATTAAAGCAGGTGAATTATAACAAAAGCAAAGCCGCAAAAATTCTGCAGATTGACAGGAAGACACTTTACAACAAAATGAACCAGTACCAAGAGTTTAAAGACTTCTAACTTAATTAAATCCTATGGAAAACGATGTTCAAAAGGAGCCTTCAAATTTGTTTAAATTGTTTTTTGGAACAAGTGGGATTAATGCAGACCTGCAACAAAAAATAAATGACCTTGTACCCTCCATCATATACATTTATGATGTAAATAATAAGAAGCTTAACTATGTTAACAAACGGATTACAGATATTTTAGGGTATGGGTTTGAAGAGATAAACACTTGGGATGACCATTTAGCGGGGCTTGTTTTTGTTGACGACAAAGAATTGGTAAAAAAAGAATTGGAAAGAGTTGCCGCCCTTAACGATAATGAAACCCACACCTATAACAGCCGGCTTAACCATAAAAAAGGGGATTGGCGATATTTTAGAACCACTGGCAGCGTATTACGACGGGGCAAAGACAGCACACCTGAATCATATTTATTTATTGCAGAAGACATTACCCATACGCTTGAAAGCGAAGCTGAAGTAAGAGCGGCGGATGAGTTAATAAGCGAAACAGAAGAGCTTTTGCAATTTGGCACCTGGAGCCAAGATGCCGTAAACAATAAACTTTATTGGTCAGCGGGCCTTTATAAACTATTTGGCTACACCCCACCGCAAAATAAGGAGGAAATAAGCCTTGACTTTTATTTAAAGCATGTATTGATAAGTGAGGTTGATGCATTAAAACAAAAAATTACCAGCAGTATTGAGCATAAAACTGACTTTGAACATATTTATACAATTACAACAGGGGCCAACCACGAAAAAATTGTGTCAACAAAAGGTAAGGCCGTAAAGGACGAAAATGATACATTGATAAAGTTTATTGGCACCACACGGGATGTTACTGAACAAATAAACGCATACAGGCAGTTATATAAGTATAAGCAAATAACGCTGGAGCGAGAGCGCTTTCTGGAAAGTGGCTCCTGGGAAGTTGACGTACAAACTGGGAAAATTACATGGTCAGAAGGTATGTACAGGCTATTTGGCTATGAGCCACCCGAAGACATTGCCGCATCCTCGCTTACCCTCGATTTTCTTGCACTGCACCAATCGCCCGAAGAGGCCAAACACGGCAAAGAAAAATGGGCAAAAAGTGTAAAAGAGAGCAACAATTTTATTCACGAACACAGCATTACAACTACCGATAATAAAATTAAACGGCTGGAGACTTACGGCAAAATATTGCGTGGCATTGATGGAAAAGCGGAGAAGGTAATTGGTATTACAAAAGATATTACCCAACTTAAAGATTATGAAAGGCAACTGGAAAGAAGGTTGGCAGAGCTAGAACGATCCAACAAGGAGCTGGAAGAATTCGCTTACATAGCATCCCACGATTTGCAGGAGCCTTTGCGAAAAATATCCACTTTTGGAAGCAGGATAAAGGCCGAAGGCGATATGGGCGACGACAACAAAGCTTATTTAACAAGGATGTTGGTGGCGGCTGAAAATATGAAGGTGCTTATTAATAATTTGTTGGAGTTTTCGCGTGTTACGCAACGGCTGAATGATTTTGAAAATACCGATATTAGTAAAATATTGGAAGATGTAAAAACTGAGCTGGAACTGGAAATTGAAGAAACGGGAACAGTAATAAATGCTGGCTCCCTCCCTTGGCTTGAGGTGATACCATTACAAATTAAACAGTTATTTAGTAATCTTATTTTAAACGCCATCAAATTTCGCAAGCAAGGAACACCGGCTATTATTGGTGTAGACAGTATTTTGCTAACCGACCAAGAAAAGACATTTTATAATCTGCAAGTAGATTGGGATTATTATAAAATAAACATTACTGATAACGGTATAGGCTTTGAACAGGAATATGCAGAAAAGATATTTAAGATTTTTCAACGCTTACATGGCAAAGCTGAATATCCTGGTACGGGGGTTGGCCTTGCTATTTGCAGAAAAATAACTGATAATCATTTTGGTAAATTATTTGCCACTGGCCTGCCCGGCCAAGGCTCAACGTTTACTGTAATACTGCCGGTAAAAATAAAATAATATTTCCCTCAAATGAATGTATTTGCACCGATAAGAATTTTAATTGTAGATGATGATGAAGATGATTTCTTCCTCACCAGCGAGTATATAAGAAACATTAAGGGTTCGGCATTTGTTATTGACTGGTGTTACAGATATAAAGACGCATTAGAGAGAATAAGCGGCAAAGAATATGACATATATTTTATTGACTATAGGTTAGGGGCCAAAACAGGGCTTGATTTGTTGAAAGACGGCCTTGCCCAAAATTGCGAAGAACCTATGGTATTGCTTACTGGTAATGGCAACCAGGCCATTGATATGGAAGCCATGCGTGCCGGGGCCATAGACTACCTTGTTAAATCGGAACTTAACACCGAAAAGCTTGAGCGTTGCATAAGGTATGCGCTTGACAGAACAACAGCCTTAAAGCGTTTGAAGGCCAATGAAAGAAAATTTAGGAATATTTTTGAAAAATCGAAAGATGTTGTTTTTATTGCCGACGAAGATTTGTTTTTGTTGGATGTAAACCACGTGGCTGTAGAGCTATTCGGCTACAGCAAGGATGAACTTTTAAAGATGAGCCTATACCAACTGTTGGCCAACCCTGATGAGGCTTCCTTTTTAAAAAAGCAGCTATATATACAGCAGGAAGTAGACGATAAAGAATTGGAATTTTTAAAAAGCAATGACGAGAAAGTGTCTTGCATACTTTCGGTTTCTAACGAAGTAAATATTACCGGCGAAAAATATACCCAAGGCATTATACACGACATTACCAACTTAAAAAAGGCAGAAAAAGCCACCCTGCAGGCAGAAAAGCTTCGCGCTGCCGGCAGGCTGGTAAGTACTTTGGCCCATGAGGTTAGAAACCCACTGAATAATATATCATTGGCTGTTGACCAGCTATATTCTGAAAGAAATGAAGATACGGCAAAGCTTTTTCTTGATATTATTAGCCGAAACGGCAAGCGTATCAACAGCCTTATAAGCGAACTGCTTTATTCCTCCGGCCCCGCACAAATAATGTTGCAAAAGCACATTTTGCAAGCAATAGTTAACGATACGGTTGCAATGGCTTCAGACAGAATGACACTGAAAAATATTCAGATGGCTCATAGTTTTGATGAAAATCCTTTGTATATACTGGCCGATGCGGAAAAATTGAAAATTGCATTTCTCAATATCATAATAAATGCCATTGAGGCAATGCCTGAAGAAAAAGGCTTATTAACTATTTCAATAGTAAATGAAGGGCCAACACACAAAGTAATAATTCAGGATAATGGCAGCGGTATAACGGAGGAAAATTTAGCCAAGTTATTTGAACCCTATTTTACCTCTAAAAGAAATGGCATGGGCTTGGGCCTTGCATCTACGCTTAATATTATACAGGCACACAAAGCTTTGGTTGATGTACAATCTCAGGTAGGCGAGGGCACTACCTTTACCCTATCATTTATAAGTGAGTAACAATGTCAATGTTTTTAAAGGTTGCAGTACGCATAAACAGGCCATGTAAGCTTTAATTTACGCATATTTACCCTTTGTAATTATTTAAGCCCCTAAAACAATTTATCAAGCTCCTCAATACTAATTGGCTTTTCTAGTATCCTGAATATCTGTGCGCTTGTTTTTGGTACATGGTGGGCGGTAATTAGGTTCAGCTGGGTTTCGGGGTAGTTTTTCAAGATAAATTCCGTTTTTCCCCATCCCAAACCATCCGGTAGATTGTTATCCAAAAAAATAAAATCAGGTTTAATTTCCTCCAGCGCCTTCATCCCATCTTCAATGGTGTACGAAACACTAACATCGTATTGCTTCTTGGTAAAGAAGCCCTTTAACAATAACCCGAAATCTTTTTCGTCATCAATTATCAATACTTTCTTTTTCATGCTTGGGGTGTTAAATTATAAAGGGTGTAAAGAAAAAAGCTTGCCAACTATTTAAAAGAATTTATGTCACACTATACCACTCGGTGCTGGCTTAAAAATCTAACACATACATATTGCGGTATTTTTTACTATTATCGTTATTGGGGCAATGGCAATGTTTATGTTATTTGCAATTACACATCCGTTCTTAACACAAATTATCCGCTCACCCCAAAAATAAATTATATTTTTAAACATCGGAATTGTGCCCAGATTACAACGCCAGTGTAACTTTTTTTAAGGATAGTTTCTTTAGCCCGAACCCTAATAAGCTTAAATTTTTAACTGTTTAACTAAACCCATACACAAATTGTTGAGGAAATTCCACAACTTCTTTAAATAATCAAGTCTTTTTGTTTTAAGCTTCTTTCTTAAACACCCTACTTTTATCGGTTTAGCTGCATTGCATTTCAAATTGGCTGGTATTTAAGCCGCCATGCTATCTCTTTAAGCTTCAATGCCACGCAACGCGTCAAAATCCCCTCACACCGGTATGTTTTTTGAGCTAATAGTTAGCCGTAGCCAAAAACCTGCCTTTATGAAACCTTTTTTACGCTTTTTTCGTTTTTCACACCTATCTCTAAAGCAGCGGCTGCCATTGCTTATTTTTTCGCTTTTGTTGGCGGTTATTATTTGTTTTAGTTTAATTTCTTACATAGGGGTTAAAAATGCTTCTCTGGTGGTTGGGCGCGAAAGGCTGTACACCCTAACTGACCAGCTGAGCAACATGTTTTCGCAGTCATTCAATACGCTAACTACGGCAACGCATTCCGCCGCATTAACAGATCCAGTTAAAAAATATTTACTTTCCGGGGGCACAAAATCACGCTCCGAAGCATTAAAGGAATTAAACAAACTTCAAAATGATACCCTATGTGTGTATGCGGAATTGGTAGATACCCAAAAAACAAGTTTGCTTAGCACATCCAACAGCCTTGAAATAAATGTTAACATGGATTCCGTGTTACCAGCTACTGCATCCACGCCTGGCTATACCGCGGTAGGTAAAATGTTTTTGGTAGGTAATACCATTTATTACCCGATAGTTGCGGCGGTGCCTAACAACAATGCAACCATCGGATACATTGTACGCTGGCGGCGATTATTAGCAACACCAAAAGCCATTGCACAACTTGGGCAGTTGATTGGTGCTAATGGGGTTTTATATTTTGGAAATGATGACGGCAAATTTTGGACAGACTTGATAAAGCAAGTTCCAATACCCGCAATCAACATGCACAATATTCATAATGTTGTTGAATATTCGCGCAAACAGGGTGACCCGCTGCTTGCTTCGGCGCAAAGCGTGCCAAATTCCCGCTGGCTGGTCTTGGTGGAATTCTCACAAAAAACAATTTTGGAAGCTTCCCAGCTTTTTTTACGATGGATAATTTTTATAGGGCTTGCATTTGCCTGCGCAGGCAGTTTTATTACCTGGTTACTTAGCCGTAATATAACAAGGCCCTTAAAAAAGCTGACAACGGCAGCAACCGACATTGCCGAGGGTAATTATACAGCTAAGGTAGCAATTGAAGGCAACGACGAATTGGGTACGCTTGCAAAGGCCTTTAACAGCATGGTTGTGCAGGTAAGGAATGCACAGCAGGACTTGGAACAAAAAGTATTTGATAGAACCTGTGACTTAGAGAAGGCTAACAAAGAGATGGAGGCCTTTTCATACTCCGTATCGCACGACCTGCATGCACCGTTGCGCATCATTAAAAACTATCTATCCATATTATCCGAAAAAGCTGCTGATAAATTGGATGGAGAAAGCACGAGGATAATTGGCTTGATATCAAACAAAGCAACGCTGATGAGTGGCTTAATTGATGAGTTGCTTAAACTCTCTTACTTTGAGAGGCAAGAATTATCAGTTGATATGGTGGATATGGAAAAAATGGTCCGGTTAGAAATGGAAGAGCAAACAACCATGCGCAATGCTGCAGTACGTATTAATATCAAGCAGCTTTTGCCCGCACAATGCGACGGCATTCTAATACGCCAGGTGTGGAGCAACCTTATATCAAACGCCTTGAAATATTCAGCCAAAAATGAACAGCCATGTATAGAAATTGAATCCTTTAAAGAAAAAGAAACTATTGTTTACTCAATAAAAGATAACGGTGTTGGGTTTGATATGAAATATGCCGACAAACTTTTTGGGGTGTTTCAGCGCATGCATGGCAAAAAAGAATTTGAGGGCAACGGTGTGGGCCTTGCCCTTGTACAACGTGTTATACAAAAACACGGCGGAAAAGTGTGGGCAGAAGCAGAAGAGAACAATGGTGCGACATTTTTTTTCAGCTTACCTGCCGAATAATATTTTTATTTGATTGAAATAAGGCAGCCTCGTTATTTAAAGGCATTATAAAAATATTTTGAGCTACAGTAAAGTCGTTTAATTTTACCCAACTCCTAATTTTAAAAGGGTACTACCACGCTAATTGTTGCGTTGTTTACAAATTTCGATGTTGTGTTACAGGCAATATCACCATAAACTTAGAACCAACGCCAGGCTTGCTTTCTGCAGTAATAAATCCGTTGTGGTTATCCACTATTCTTTTACAAATGGCCAAACCCAGGCCGGTGCCTTGGTAATTGGTATTAAGCCTTTTAAACATGCCAAATATTTCCTGCAAGTAGGTTTCTTCAAAGCCAATGCCATTGTCTTCCACGGTAATTTTATAGTAGTCTTCCGTTGAATTTACCGTTGGGAACACTTTTTTGTCTAAAATTAATTCAGCATAAATCTTAATCAAAGGCGCCTGGCCATTTGCCTGAAATTTTATGGAATTACTTATAATATTTTGAAATAATTGTTCAAGCTGCAATTTGTTGGCTTCAATTACAGGCAAAGGGCCCACTTCTAGCTTTGTTTGGGTTGCTTGTATTTTCAACTCAAGATCACTGATTACATTTTGTATAATAATATTTAGATCTGTTGCTTCAAATAAAGTTTCCGGTTGTTTTACCAGTGAAAAGCTCACCAAGGCATTTATTAGATTGCGCATGCGCTGGCTCGACAGTACCATCTTTGAAAGATACTCATGGCCTTTTTCATCAAGCATACTTTTAGCGTGGTCCTGTAACAACATTCCGTAAGTGGCTATTTTACGTAAAGGTTCTTGCAAGTCGTGCGATGCAACGTGCATAAATTTCTCCAATTCAAAATTACTGGCTTCCAGCTCTGTTGTCTTGGCTTCCAAGGCCTGCTGCGCATGCATAATCCTTGTTATATCATGTGCAGTGCCTATTATTTCAATCACCTCATTATTTTGGCCCAAAACAACATCCGCACGAGAATGCAGTACCTTAATTTTACCAGTGGCTGTAATAACGCGGTGATAAAACTCATCAAAAACACCTGTCTTAAGCGCTTTCTCTAAGGAGAGTAATGTTGCTTCAAGGTCTTCATCGTGTATATGCTGAATGTATTTCTCGTAGGAAGGCTGCTCCGCAAATTCAAACATCCTTTTCAAATTTTCACTCCAAAACAACTCGCCGGTTACAATATTCCAGCGCCAATGCCCCAGGCCTGCTATTACTTCTGCCTTGGTTAGTTGTTCATTTTTATCCTTTAACTCTGATTCTGTTTTTTTTCTTTGCTCTATTTCTCTCTCAAATTCATCATTGCTTTTTAAAGAAAAAGCAAAAGGCAATAAACGCAGCAGGCTAAAAACGGTGAGCCAGCTAACGACAGCCGTTATAAGGCGCAACAAGGCGCTTAGCCTGTATGCGGGAAACCAAAACATGGCAGCATCCATAAAATGGGTTGCCCCGCAGGCCAGGATGAAAGACGCGAATAGAAAATAGAGCCTTATAAATTTTGCGTGCTTTTTTCGGCTTATGTACCGAATGATTATGATGGGTATAGCAAAATATGCACCCCAAATTAGCAGGTCGCTTATAATGTACAACCATCCATGAAAATTTGTCCAATTCCCACAATGCCAGCGCGGCGGCCAATCTGAGGTATCAAATAGTTTTGTAAAAAAATCAATAACTTCACCCATAGCAGCAGAATGCTTTCGTTAAAATAGCCCACTCAAAACTAAAGTAAAATATTAATCTAAACTATCCAAAGTGATGCCGGAATTAGGCGGGAAGGATTGTTTTGAACATGCTTTGCTAAAAAATAATCCGCAAATTGGGTGAGGCAAAAACTAGTTGGCTGTATGCAGTAGGGGCTTGGCAGGCCCCTCCCGATAAAATCGGGATGCGCTACCCCGCAGCAATCAAAGCCTCGATGTATTTTCTTGACTTCATCTTTTTTATCGACAGCTCAAAACGCTTCGCCTCCTGCAATGACGGGAACTCTTTTGCGAATACTACCTCCCATGGCATGCCGAGTGCCGTAAATGTTGAATGTCCGGAATTGTGCTCGCGCAACCGCCGGGGCAAGTCGGTACATGCACCAACGTAATATTTGTTTAGTTTTTGGGAATATAAAATGTAGGTACAGGGCATAATAAAAAACAGCCCGCATTTGCAAGGCTGTTTTTGTGATTCCGTTGGGACTCGAACCCAAGACCCTCCCGATAAAATCGGGATGCTCTACCCCGCAGCAATCAAAGCCTCGATGTATTTTCTTGACTTCATCTTTTTTATCGACAGCTCAAAACGCTTCGCCTCCGGCAATGACGGGAACTCTTTTGCGAATACTACCTCCCATGGCGTGCCGAGTGCCGTAAATGTTGAATGTCCGGAGTTGTGCTCGTGCAACCGCCGGGGCAAGTCGGTACATGCACCAACGTAATATTTGTTTAGTTTTTGGGAATATAAAATGTAGGTACAGGGCATAATAAAAAAACAGCCCGCATTTGCAAGGCTGTTTTTGTGATTCCGTTGGGACTCGAACCCAAGACCCATACATTAAAAGTGTATTGCTCTACCAACTGAGCTACGAAATCATTATTTTATTCAATCTGAACACCCCCGCCTAATTAGAACTGTTTTACTACCTGAGGTAAGAAACCGTTCCTTTTTTTTCGGAGTGCAAAAATAGGGGAAAATGGCTACGCACCAAATTTTTTGCAATATTTTTTAATAATAATTCTACCGGTTGTCAACACCTTATAAACAAGTTGTATGTATTACATTTGTCGCGTAATTTATTATAACTCATACGCATGTCTTATTTTACTGATAAAGTAGTAGTGGTTACAGGTGGTTCAGACGGCATAGGCAAGGCCTTGGTTGATGCGCTTTTGTTGCAGGGGGCCAAGGTTTCCACCTGCGCCAGAAACTACGATAAACTGTATAGGCTTAAAACAAGTTACCCCGATAAGCCTTTTATTGTGCATTCAGCCGATGTAAGCAAAGAAGCCGAATGTAAAAATTTTATTGAGGAAACGGTTGCCGTGTTTGGCAGGATTGACATTTTGATCAACAATGCCGGGGTATCTATGCGGGCGCTGTTTGAGGAAACCAGCCTTGATACCCTGCACCGTGTAATGGAAATTAATTTTTGGGGCACTGTGTATTGCACAAAATATGCCTTACCATACATTAAGCATCAAAAAGGCGATGTGGTTAGTGTTTCCTCCGTGGCAGGATACCGGGGGCTGCCAGGCCGTGCCGGCTACAACGCCTCAAAGTTCGCCATGCAGGGCTTTATGGAATCGCTGCGTACCGAAATGCTCGATACCGGCGTTAATGTAATGTGGGTATGCCCCGGCTTTACCGCATCCAACATACGCAATGCTGCCCTTACCAAGGATGGCAAGCCCCAGGGCTTTACAACCCTGGATGAAGGCCACCTGATGAGTGCCGAGGTGTGCGCGGCCTTAACATTAAAGGCAGTTGAAGCGCGTAAACGCACCCTGGTGTATACAGTAGCCGATAAAAGAACCATACTTTTAAACAAGCTTTTTCCGGGGCTGGCTGATAAATTGGTGCACAAATTTTTTTATAAAAATGGGGAGCTGGTTAAATAATACCCACAAATTCCTGATAAATTTTACCCATGCCGATAGTTACCCTTTCAACAGATATTGGTGAGGCCGACTATATTGTGGGGGCCATCAAGGGGCAGTTACTGTCGGCAGATGCCGCCAATAACATCGTTGACATTACCCACCAGCTATCGCAGAACAACTACCAACATGCGGCGTACCTGTGTAATAATGCTTTTAAGCATTTTCCACAGGGTACATTTCATATTATCATAGTTAACCTGTTTGAAAGCCCGCCGTCGTACATGCTTATAGCAGAGCATAGGGGGCAGTATTTAGCCTGTCCGGATAATGGCATACTCACCACTATCTGCGGCATAAGGCCTGCCAATGTGCTGGCAGTGGAAGTAGACACCACCCACGGTTTTGGCGTGCTGGCCTGTACCGGGGCGCTTGCAAAAGCCTTTAAAAAGTTAAACGACGGCTATGCCATACAGTTAATAGGGGAGCCCATCAACAACATAAAAGAAAAATATCCCTTGCGCCCTGCCATAGGCGCGGACTGGATTGACAGCCAGATAATTTTTATTGACGCCTTTGAGAATGTGGTGATAAACATAACCAAGGAAGAATTTGAGGAGCAGCGCAAAGGCCGAAGCTTTAGGATAATTTTTACCCGCAAGGAAATGATTGAAAAGTTAAGCGACAATTATGCCTCGGTGGCGGCGGGGGATAAGCTGGCCTGGTTTAATTCTGCCGATTATTTGGAGATTGCCATCAATAAGGGCAATATGGCAGGCTTATTCGGGCTAACCGGCTACACCGAAAGCAGCCTTAAACAGGCCGCAATGCACAATAAACTGCTGTATCAAACCGTAAGGATATTTTTTGGGGAGTAGTTATTAGCGGTTACAAAAAAATGCCGCCCAGCATAATGTGTAATACTTATCGCAGGCTACATATTGTTAGTTAGCTGTACTAAAGCCGTCGCGGTTTACATGCAAATTAATTTTATCCTGCCCTATCCCGTGGTAATATTTCATGGCACCATCCCCGCTCAATATAACAACAGAACATAAATAAGTTTTTAAAACCTATCAATTCCGCTTGAATATAACTGGCAATATGACAATTTCTTTTTTGTTGAAGGATATCTCCAAAGCAGTTTCAATAAATAAATCTTGGAGGCAACGGGTCACCTGATTCACAAAAATCCGGTCATATTTCTTTGCCACAATTACCATCCCCATTATTTACCACCCCGCAAATGTTCAATTTCCTTTTGTAGGTTTATAAGGGTTGCCTGTATGGAAAGTAGTATTTCCGACTCTTTTTGTTCTATGTCTTCTTCCTCTTTCGAGTCACCCTGAATTTCATCAACATTCTCCTGTATCTCATCCACGTTTTCCTGTATTTCGTCCACATCTTCCTGTATTTCGTCAACGTCTTTTTGTATTTCTTCAATATCAACCCCAATTTCTTCAAGGTCTTCGCCCAACTCCACAATGTCTTCTTGTATGATGTCAATTTTTTGATTGTTCATATTGATAGACATCTGTATGAAAATAGACAGGTATATGGCTTCCAGCGACACGATGGTGGTTAGCACCAGCAGCATCCTGTCAAAACTTACCAGGCCCAATATTGGCATAAGAAAAGAGATGATAAAAAGCAATGTGTGTAGCATCACAGAGGTGGTGGAGCCTATCCAGCGGGAGATGTTGGATGCCCCCTTTTCCATAATGGCTTTTTGTTTTTCGACGATGCTCATTTTTACGACTTTAAATAGGGTTAATAGAAGATAAATTAATCGAGTGCCATATGATTTTAAACAATGAATAAGCGTCGGCGTACCATGTACTTGAGCCAGCCAATTTATTGTGTAGGCAACCTTTTGCCTTTATCGCGGGCAAAATAACATCATTTAAAACAATTGTTGCCGTAATGTATTTTTAAAAAAAAGTTACCCACCTGCAGGTAAGGTGGGGTATATTTTACATCAGTTGGTATTCTTTGCCGGTGCCGGATGGCGAAACGGCTGGCCGCTTTTTTAATGCACCGCCGCCCGCCATGACTTTACAGCCCCTCCGCCACTTTTTCTTTTACCAAGCCGCTTATATGGCATACATTAGCCTGTTGCAATATTTGTTCTCCATACTCCAAAAAATACATATATGATTACCCTTTTAGTACTGTTTGCAGTGTTACTGCTTATTGCCCTGTTTACCAGGGCCCGTTTTGTAAAAAACTTTAAAGAAAACGGCCATGAATACCTTAAAAACTGGATTAAGATGGCAGGCATAGCTGCCTGGGTATTCGTGCTGCTGATATTTATTACGGCTGCATCAAACTCCTTTTACTCTGTTGATTCCGGCAACATTGGCGTGGAAAAACTGTTTGGCAAGGTGCTTGACGAAAGAGTGCCGGAAGGACTTAACACCATAAACCCGTTTGTTACGGTGGAAGAAATGACGTTGCGCACCCAAAGCTACACGATGAGCGCTGTCTCCAACGAAGGCCAAGTGAAGGGCAACGATGCGATAGACATCATCACTTCCGACGGTTTAACCGTTACTGTGGAACTGTCGGTGCTGTTTAGGCTAAACCCCAACGCGGCGTCCTGGGTATTCAGGAGTTTCGGGCCGGAATATGTGAGCCAGATTGTACGGCCGGCCATACGAAGCAGCGTGCGCGACATTTTTTCCAAATACAACTCGCAGGATCTTTATTCGACCAAACGGGAGGAAGCCACTCAAAAAGCCCAGCAGCATTTACAGGATGCCATCGACCAGCTTACCAAGCGCAGCGGCTATGCCATGGAGGCTATTTTGGTGGAAAACGTACTTACACGAGACATCAAGTTACCCGATGCTGTTAAAATTGCCATTGAAAACAAGATAGCCGCCCAGCAGCAGGCAGAGCAGATGGAATACGTGATACAGAAGGAACAAAAGGAAGCGGACAGGAAGAGGGTGGAAGCGCAGGGAATACGCGATTTTCAAACCACCGTATCACAGGGCATAAGCCCGCAGTTGCTGCAATGGAAGGGTATTGAGGCCACCACAGAGCTGGCAAAGTCAACCAACGCAAAAGTGGTTATCATAGGCAGCGGCAAGGACGGCCTGCCGATTATTTTTGACGCTAAGCAGTAGGGGAGAACCCTGCTTGGTAAATTGTTGATAGGGGAGTTACATACAGGAAGCCCCGCTCTGTAGGGGTTTCCTTATGTTGCATAGGGCATTTGCCAAATATTACGCTTAAAAATATTGGTTAGCGATTTAATAAATGCCCAAACTTTCGCATAAATTGTGCTGCAACATTCAAGCACCCACAACCATCACTACCATGAAACCATTGCTTATAGCCAGCCTGCTGTCCATTATCCTTTGTAGCTGCAAACCAAAGCCACAGCCGGTTACCAACAAAGTAACCATCGGCACCATAGACAGTATATATTCCCCCATACTTAAAGAATTTAGGAAAGTTTGGGTGTATGTGCCCAATGAAGTGGATGCATCCAATTATAGCAAACAAAAATACCCGGTGGTGTACCTGCTTGATGGGGATGCACATTTTTCCTCCGTGGTGGGCATGTTGGAGCATTTGAGCAACAACGCCGTTTGCCCAAAAATGATAGTGGTTGCCATACCCAATACCGACCGCACCCGCGACCTTACCCCCACCCATGTGGTGGGCGGGCTGTATATGGACAGTGCGTCTAATAAAACATCCGGCGGCGGCGAGGCATTTATGCAGTTTGTTGAAAAGGAACTGATGCCGCATATTGACTCCCTTTACCCCACCGCCCCCTACAAAATGCTGATAGGGCATAGCTTTGGCGGCCTAACGGTGATGAACACTTTTGTACACCACAACAATCTTTTTAATGCCTATATGGCCATAGACCCCAGCATGTGGTGGGATAAGCAAAAGCTACTAAAAGAAACGCAAACGGCGCTGCAAACAAATAACTACAAAGGCAAAAGCCTGTACCTAGGCATTGCCAATACTATGGAGGAAGGTATGGACACCGCCCGTGTAAAACTTGACACTACCGACGGTACCATGCACATACGCAGCATTTTAAAGCTACGCGACTATTTAGCACAAACCAAGGACAAGAACGGCCTGCATTTTGGCTACAAATATTATGGGGACGATAACCACGGCTCCGTACCATTTATTACTGAATACGACGGCCTGCACTCCATCTTTGATTTTTATAAGTTAACCCTCCGCAACAGTTATTACTTTGATTCAACGTTTAGGTTGGATTCTATGTTTGATGCGCATTACAAAAGCATATCCGCGCAGTTTGGCTTTACCGTAAAACCGCCCGAAGACATGGTAAACCAATTGGGCTATAATTTTATACAGCAAAAACAGTTTGGTAAAGCCGGCCGCCTGTTTGCCTTAAACGTTGCCAACTACCCCGAGAGTTTTAATGTATATGACTCCCAGGGTGATTATTATGCTGCCATTGGTGATAAAGCCAAAGCTTCGGAATGCTACAAAAAATCATTATCGATTAAAGAAGTGGCGGGTACGAGAAAGAAATTGGATACGCTGGGGAAGTGAGGCAATTTGCGAGATGCAGGTTGCTGGATGCAGGTTGCAGGTTTCCAGTAAAGGCTACTATCCTTTCCACTTCAATAATCCACCCTATAATCTTTTTTAACACCTTGCCCGCCCCAGGCTTTTTTGGCCGTCCAGTCGGCCGCAGGCGCAGTCCAAAATTCATTGTTAGCGGGCAAACCCAATGCCATAAACCCCAGGGTGGCCATATATAGGGAACCGGTACTGGTATAGGTGTCGGCCATGTCAAGCTGGTGGCCCGCCAAACCCAATTGCAGCCACCCGTTGGCATCAAACGTGCCGGGCATATCGAATATATTATGCATTACCTTGGTAAGCGCACAACGTGTTTGGGCGGGGCTTACGCCAGCCGGCAGCTTTTGCAGCAATGCCACCAGCGACAGCGGTTGGAAGGCAGCCGTGCGGTACGTAAGCGAACGCCCGATAACAGGGTAGGTACCTTCCGGCGAAATCATCCTTTCCTGTAGTTCTGCATACCGTACCATCCGTTTCAAGGCAATATCATAATCATCTTGTTTGGCCATATTTTTCTCCACCATCACTTTTACCATGTCAACCATCATCGGGTGTATAACGTAGGCGTTATAATAATCCATGGCAAATTTCGGCCCGTCCATATACATGCCGTCGCCCACATACCATTCATTCATTTTCTTAAAAGCAATGTCAATGCGCAACGGGTCGGCCTGCTCGCCGATGCTCAATAAAAAAGCCTCGGTAATGCCTGAAAATAGCAGCCAGTTGCTGTAAGGCACCTTGCGGTTGCGCAGGCTTTTAAATTCGGTTATGAAGCCTTGTTTAGTGGCATTGTCCAGCGGTTGCCACAACTGCGCCGGGGCCCGCAAAAAGGCCTGGGCTATAAAAGCCGCGTCTACAATGGGTTGCGACTCTGAACGGAAATTCAGGTACTGGCTGTCAAGCGGGTTAACCAGGCTGGGCAGGCCTTTCAGCAAATCGGTACGCAATGTTTTGCGGAGTTGTCCTTCTTCGGTGGTGTCGTCCGGCAACGCGAGCCATGGGGCAATACCGTCCATGGTGCGCCCGACCGCCTCTGTATAGGTAACCTTTTCAAGGTTCAAGCCGTAGCCGGGGCCTTTCTCCAAAGGCATGTCTTTTTTTAAGGTGCCCATGGCAATACTATGTACCACCGGATAGGCTATTTTATACAGCGTTTCGGCCCAGTATTTCCGGTCATCCGCCCCTGAAATTACAGCGGGTTGTTTTTGCAACAATGTATGTTTTCTATTTTGGCTATATCCATTAATGGCGGCAAACAGCAGCAGTAATATCACCATAAAAACACCAGCGATTTGTTTATTGGCTAAGTATTTCATCAACAATATTTTTCATTAGCAAACATACTGTAGTAACAGTGTTGTATTGGCGGCAATACTAACAAAGCCGAGTATAAATATTTTTGTTGCCGGCAACTGAATGAACAGTGGGCTACAGTTGCTAATGGCCTGGAGTGCATCCGAATTTTAAAAAATAAAGCTGGCATTTATGGGTTGGGAAGATGTAAAAATATAACCTGTTTTTTTGATAATATAAGCCCTAATAAAAAAACCGGGCAGCCAGCTTTATGCCAACCACCCGGATAAAAATACACATTAATCAAACTTATCTACTTAGCGGGTATTATATCAATAATAACCGTTCTGTTGTAAAAACGTTTTTCTGGGTAATTGTTTTCAAAAGGTGCAGCACCTTCATCCTCGCCAAACCCATATGTTTCAAATTTAACACCCTGTTTGCCTGCGGTTAACAAAGCACGCTCAATAATTTTCTGCGTTTCGTTTGCCCTTTCGCGGCTTAGGGTAAGGTTGTATTTTTCATCGCCTATTATGTCGGTATGGCCATGTATAATAATGGTGCCATTTTCTGGGATAAGCGGGGCTATGATGTCAGTAAGAAACTTTTCATAGCTGTCTATGGTTTTTGATTTGTCAAAATCAAACAGTATGCTGTAACGCAAACCTTGTTGTTTAACATCCTCCACCTTAACTAAGCTAACCGAACTTTCCCTGGTAATGCTTTTGCCGCTTTTTGTTTGGCCCACCATCTGTATTTTATAGTTGCCCTGGGGGCTGCTGCCCAAAATCGTTTTGCCCGAAACAGAAGCCTGTTCCTGCGTGTAAGGCCCGTAGTGCTGCACATTGCCTTGTTCATCGGTAATATTTACCGACCATGAACTCAACAAGTCATTTGCGCCGTCGGCAGTAAAAACTACGTGGCTGTCCATAGGGTCTTCCTGTACGGCTTCAATTTCAACCGGCCTTAAAAACGGCTGCACGGTGCCGCCAACTTGCAATAGCAGTTCGGGCGATGTGCTAACTATGTCCACTCGGCGGTCACCTTCGCGTAACAAAGTAAGCTGTTTGGTGCCACCGGGCTGTTCGGATGGAACGAGGGGCTTGTCGCGGCCTTCGGTGGTTATCCTTGCGCCGTCAATCCCAAAGGTATTTACAAGGTATTGTTTTACATTTTCAGCCAATACTTTGCCTTCGGTGGGGTTTTTGTCGGATGCGCCCGACAGTGCGATTGTGCTTTGCGGGTTGGCGCGAAGCCTGTCGCCTATAATGTTTAGAATGTTGTAGTAAACCGCCAATTGCCTTGCTGAACGGCCGTTGTTTAAATTGTTTGGCTGGCCCTGTTGCAATTGCGATTCTTTAAACAGCACCGCGTCGGGCTGGCTTAACAACACGTAACGGTTGGGTATGTCGGTTGAACCCATGTCGAAAAACACGGAATTACGCAGGGGGAAGGTTTCTTTAACCTGCCTGTTAAGCGGCACCACTTTGGGGCCCCGTACCGAAAATTGCAGATCTTTTTCAACAATGGTTACCGGTGGGGGTGGGGCCAGTATGCCTATAGCAGTAGGAGTAACGGGTGTTGCTGGTTTCGCCCCTGTGCCAACTTTTAAAGCAATGCCTGTACGGAATGTTGCCAATGACCATGACTCGGATGAGCGTGGGTTGTGGCCGAAATCGGTTTGGAAAGAAGCAAACGGCGAAAGTGTCCATTGGGTTGCATTGGTACGTGGGGAAATAGGTATGTCCACACCCGCGCCAACCTGGCCGGAAAATACCGTTTTGCGCACATCGCTCCAGTCGTCGCGTACGTCGGCCTGCTTTTGCTGCAGGTAGGTAAAGCTTCTGGAAATGTTTATGCTGATGGTTGGCCCTGCGAAAATGTAAAATGAATTTGAAAAAGGCGCAATGCGCAGGCTGGGCTCTATGGCCACATAACTCATGTTGGTTGATAAGCTGGCCGGGCAATTGCAAGGGGCATCAACCCCATTAAATTTGCCGCCCCTGTTGTCAAAGGCTACATTCAGCATGGCACCAAACACTTTTTTTGGCCTGTACTCCACCAAAATGGATGCATAAGGCTTAACCCCGCGCCCTTTGTGGAATGCCGTTGGAACGGTTAGGTTGTTGTTGAGCATTTGCGTGGTGCCACGGTAGTAATTAAAGTTTAACGCGCCAGACTCGCCAAACCACCAAACGGGTTGCGGGCGCATTGTTTTTTGTGCATGGGCTGCAATGCCGGCAAAAATCAACGTCAGCAGTATGACAGTAAATTTTTGTTGTGCCTTAAAAAATGGTAACATAAAATAATATTTTTAAATTTATTGTGCTTTTTTAAAAGCAGGCATGGCCGCACTGGCCATACCTGCTTGTTTTACATTGTTTAGCTTTAACTATTGGGGAACGTTAATGGTGGTATTTACCATGGTAACCGATGCATTAAGGGAAATAGCCCTGCCGTTTAACACTGTTTGCACAGCATTGCCTGCGGTAGAAAAACTAATCCCTGCCGAAGAAAGGATATTACCCGTCATAGTACCGCCGCCGGCACCGTTAATGGTGGCTGCGCTGCCAACATACCAAAATACGTTATTGGCCTGGGCACCGTTTACGAGCATAACGTTACGGGCGCCTGCCGGCCCTGCAACACCTACCGTAAGTGAGGTTGCTGTTTGAAAAATCCAAACGGCGTTCGGGTCGCCCTTGGCATCAAGCGTAAGGTCGCCGTTGGTTATTTTAAAACTGCCGCCGGCTGCTTTGTACACGCCCGGGGCTAAGGTTAGGCCACCCAATTCGCCTGCACCGGGGTCGCTGCCGCCTGGCTTTGAAGCCGGTGAAATACTGTTGTAAGCAATGTTTGCATCAAGCAAGCCCTGTGTTGCAATGGCAAAAGATGCTGCATTGCCTGGGGCTGGCGGGGCTGTATAAATCCTGCCTGTAACATCGCCAACATTTAAGGGGGTTTCGGTATAAATATCACCGGTAGTGCCGTCATGAAAACCGGTAATCAAGGTCGATGCGCCCGTGGTGCCTATACTGCCGTTGTTTATAACCGTGTTTAAACCTTGGTTGGTAATGCCCGCGCTGCCGCCAAACGACCCGAATAAGGCTGCTGTACCCAATATGGGTGGCGTTATGGGCTGTTGGGTTGTAAAATTCCAAACATAGTCGCTGGCAAGGCCTGTTCCAACGGTGTTTTTAGCCCCAGTGGTTATGGTAGCAGTATATACTGTGTTGGCTGTAAGGTTTTGCGCCGGTACAAATGTTGCAGTGGTGCCTGAGTAAGATATAACACCTAACACCGCGTTTGCACCTTGCTTAACCGTGTAGGTTACGCTGTTAATAGTTAACGGGTCCATCGCAACACTAAAATTTGCCAAAATCTGCTTGTTCAGCAAAACGTTTGTAGCGTTGTTAACCGGGTCGGTAGAAACAACAGTTGGCGGTACAGGTGCTTTTACCGTTGTAAAACTCCAAACATAATTGCTTACCATTACATTGCCTGCAAGGTCCTTAACACCTGTTGTTATGGTTGCTGTGTACACCGTATTGCCTATAAGGTTAACCGACGGAGAAAATATAGCCGTAGTGCCAGAATAGGATACCGTGCCTGCAACGGCGTTTGCACCTTGTTTTAGCAAAAATGTTGTTGTGTTAACCGACTGTGGGTTTAACGGTTCGCTAAAAACAGCCGACACTTCTTTGTTCAATGCTACGTTAATAGCATTATTCAATGGGTCGGTTGCAATTACGGTAGGTGGTATAATATCTGGCGCAATACCTGTTGTAAAACTCCATGTATAATTGCTTGCCATTGCCGTGCCTGCCGTGTTTTTAACAGCGGATGAAATGGTGGCCGTATATGTTGTGGTGGGTAACAGGTTTACCGAAGGTGAAAACGTAGCCGTTGTTCCGTTATAACTCACCAGCCCTGTTACTTTAACACCGCCAAGTGTTGTGTTAACCAAGGTAAAGCTTGCTGCCGTAATGGTTAAAGGATCCATCGCGTCACTAAAAGTTGCCGACACTTTCTTTGAAAGCACCACTGCCGTTGCGTCGGACGTGGGGTCGGTTGACGTTACAATTGGCGGCACTATAACTGCGGCCGCGCCTGTTGTAAAACTCCATACATAATTGGCCGCAAGCGCATTGCCGGATAGGTCCTTGGCACCAGTTGTAATGGTAGCCGTATAAGTGGTACTAGGCGACAGGTTTGCCGTTGGTGTAAACGCAGCTATTGTTCCGCTGTAACTAACCGTGCCGGCAATTTTGGTGCCCCCCAGTGTGGTGTTAACCAGTGTAAACGTTGCTGTGGAAATGCTCATGGGGTCCATGGCTTCGCTAAACACCGCACTAATATGCTTTGTAAAGGCAACGCCGGTTGCCAGGTCTGCAGGGTCGGTAGAGGTTACAACGGGCGGTACAATAGCTGGCAGCATGCCCGTGCTAAAGCTCCACACGTAATTGGCTAACAAAGGGTTGCCCGCAAGGTCCTTAGCTGCGGTGGTAACAGTAACGGTATAAGTTGTGTTTGGTGCAAAAATGCCCGCAGGTGAAAAAACAGCGGTGGTGCCTGTATAAGCAACCGTACCACTTACACTAATGCCACCCAGGGTAGTGTTTGCCACTGAAAAACTTGAAGGGGTAATGGTAGCGGGATCCATCGCTTTACTAAATGTTGCGGTAATTTTTTTATTAAGCGCTACATTAATTGCGTCTTTTAAAGGGTCGGTCGCAATTACTGCGGGTGAAATAATATCCGGCAAAGCACCGGTGGTAAAACTCCATGTGTAATCACTTACTAGCGCGTTGCCTGCCAGGTCCTTGGCACCTTTTGTAATGGTGGCAGTGTAAGTGGTGTTAGGCAGTAAATTTACGGTTGGCGCAAACATTGCCGTGGTACTGTTATAGGTAACCAAACCGGTAACGGGCGTGCCGCCCAGCGTTGTGTTGGCTAAGGTAAAAGTTAACGCAGTAATGGTTAATGGGTCCATCGCCTCACTAAACGTTGCCGATAGTTTTTTGTTGAATGCCACACCGGTTGCTGCGTTTACAGGGTCGGTTGACGAAACGGTAGGCGGAACAACATCCGGGCCTGTACCCGTTGTAAAATGCCAAACATAATCGCTTACCGATTTCTATGATTAAAAAAAGTATTTTTATGTTAATTCAGTTTATTGGTTATTAACATCTTAAGCTGCTTTATACACATGGTTTTCCTCATACTCCCGGTTTTCTCTTAGTACTGCGGCAATCCTTAGTAACAGCTTGTTTTTTACTGCATTTAGCACGCTCATTTTATTTTTTCCATCTTTTACTTTTCGCTCATAATACTCTTTTAATTCGGTGTCATATTTTATGGCAGACATGGCACCCATATGCATAAGCGACTTGAGCTTTTTATTGGCAATGTGGCTTACCCTGGCTTTGCTCCTGACGCTTGTGCCCGACGTACGTTCAAACGGTACCACCCCGCAATAGCAGGCCAGCGACTTGCCACTCTTTAAATATTCAAACCCATTGGTGAAGGCTATGATATACCAGCATATTACGAGGCCCACACCCTTTACTGACTGTGCCAACTCTGATTTGCTTTTCAGTTCTTCATTGTTGTCAACGACCTCTTTAATGGCTTGCTCTATCTTAATTATACTGTTGTCAAGCTGTGTGATTACGGGCTTTTGGTACCTCTCTAATTGCGCCGCTTCTTCCACCATCCCCTCCTGCCTCATTTCTTCCAGTGGCACCAGCAGCCTCTTCCTGGTGTCAACCAGCCTTTCCCGTTGCGCCAGCATGTCCTTTATTTTTTGCGCGTCCTTGTCAACGCTGTTCCATACCTTGGTTTCATCCTGGTTGCGCCATGCAAACGTGGCGATGCGTTTTGCATCCAGCTTGTCGGATTTGTTGCGCTGGAGGCCTAAAGACTGCTTTATGTGCGCTGCCATCTCTACCCAGATGGTTACCCCTGTCTTTTCAAGGAAATTTAATAGCATACGGTTATAAAGGCCCGTAAATTCCATGCAAACAAGCGTCTGCCTGTCGGTGACGGCGCCTGATTGCTTTAGCCATTCCAAAAACTCTTGTATCCCTTCCTCTGTCTTTTTAAATTTCCTGTAACGGATATTATCTTTTAAACCATTGAGAATAACCGCAACGTCAAAAGTCAGCTTCGATAGGTCTACGCCTACAAAATTCGTGTACTTTTCCATTTTTGTTTGTTTAATTGTTATTACTTACCCAACCATAAGAACTGTCCTCTAAACCTTAATAATGAGTCGGGCCAAAAGGCCGCTCTAATTTCTATATGAGTCTTGTCGGTTCAAATAAATAACTGTGGATTCAATCGGATAATGAGTCTGGCTAACTCTGTAGAGTTGCTTAATGCGCCACGGTTATCTTGAGTTTATTTAGCAAGCTTATGAACATATTCACATTGCTGACAAAGAAAAAGTAGCAAAAAGAAATAAATAATAATAGTAATATATAATTTATTGATAAATACAAAATGCAAATCTAAAGGGTGAGTTGCCCGCAAGGTCCTTTACCCCTTTGGTGATAGTGCCGGTATAGGTTGTGTTGGGTTTTAAATTACTGGTTGGCGAAAAGGTTGCTGTGCTGTCAGTATACGTAATAAGCCCTGCAACAGGGGTGCTGCCCGCCATTATGGTAAAAGTTACCGCATTGATTGTTGTAGCATTGACAGGCTCGTTAAAAGTAGCGCTGATTGTTTTGTTAAGACTTACACCCGAAGCGGTGTCGGCCGGGCTGGTTGACACAACTTTAGGGCAAACACCTGTTAGCCCTGTTTGCTCAATAACCTTTTGGCAGCCTGCTGCAAATGCAAAAAGCAGCAATAGCATTAACCATTTACTGTAAAATAATTTGGGATGGCTTTTGAATACGTGCAAAAGGTTATCCCTTCCGGGGAGAATGTGTTTTTTCATAATTTAGATTTACTTGTGTATTTTTTTTATTGATATAATTATCAATACACAAAACTATGTTAACAGTAATCCGGCATTGTTATACAATTATTGATAATACTTATGAAATTCACAGGTTATAAATTTTATGCATATGCACTTGCAATGCATAATACGCTAAATATCAGTTGCTCTTTTTTAAAAATTACTTGGTGATTATGTGAGGCTGTCGTTAAAAATAATAGTAAACATAAACCACATAACCTAGTTGACAATAACGCTCCAATATGTATGTATTAAAATATACTGGTTGCAGCCACCGCATTGAATAGCTTGTTGCTCACGGCCGTGCATAACTAATAACACCCGTGGTCTAGCGCGGCTATTTAGAATAACTTTGGGTAAAAATGAAACAGCCACACCTAGGGCGTGGCTGTTTTAAAAAAACATTCATTCAAAAAACGATACTGAAAATATTAAGCAGTAGCGTTAATGCAAATACAACTTAGTGTTGTGTGGTATCAGCTTGCACTGCAACCGTTGCAGGGGCATATTTATACAATTTTGCTTGCTCGTCTGCTATCTTTCTTTTTAAATCATAAATATCCTTGTTAAGGCTTTCCAAACGGCTTGCCTCTTTTCTCGAGAATCTGGCATCGCTTCTGGCATCACCGGCTGAATTGTCTGCTTTGCGCGCTAATTTTTTATCAGTGGGGTTATCAGTTAATTTTGATGCGGCATCGGCGTTATCATTGGCTGATTGTTGCGCCTTGGTTGCAGCATTTTGTTTGTTTTTTGTTTTCTGCTCCACTTCATTTTGTAGTTTACCAAGTTTCAGTTGGTCGTCGCTAATCTTTGCCACCAAGGCAAGCGAGTCGGTGTTTATTTTTTGGGCGAAAGTGCTAGCGCAAATAAATAGCATACCGATAGCAGTAAGTAACAGTGTTTTTTTCATAATAATTTTATTAGGCTATGCAATTGCTGGCAACGGCATCGCAGTGATAGTGTATATAGGCAAAGTAAAGTTTGTATTTTAAAACTTTTTCTAGGCAGTATTTACATGTAGAAAGAAGTAACTTTTTAGTAAGTGGCTTAAGGTGTCGATTATTCAGTACTGTTTTGGAGATTAAGGAAAGAAGCAGAGTGATATATATGGGTCACTGTAAGTAATTCAATATTCTCGTAATAACACAGTGAAGATATGATTATTACTGATATAAAATACAATGCATCAAAATATAAAAAGTTAAATCGTTGTCTTTAGGCGTTTGAAAATGATTTGCTATTACATGCGTTGGTTATAATTATAATATGGAAAACAAACACTTGTTTTGTTTTACCAATACATTTTACCTAGGTTGAATTATTTGTAACACATACATCAAACCACTTTTATATTATACTTTGCCAACAATCCCGGCAACCCTGCCATGGCAAATGATGCTTTTTTAATATTGTTCAGTTCGGGGTCAATTAAGTAATTGAAAGCCGTTATAAAATTTGCCGATGACAGGTCGGTTTGGTTAAAAATAGTGCCTGACATATCAGTATCTTTAAAAATTGCACCCGATAGTTTGGTTTGTGTAAAGTTTACTTCTTTTAAGGAGGTTTTTGTAAAACTGGTTTTTGGCATTTTTTTACCCATAAAAGAAGAGTAGTCTAACACACAATTCTCAAACCGTACCTGGAAAAGGAAATCATCGCATTCACGAAAATCAACACCCATCACTTTACAGTTATTGAACACAACATTATTGAGTGTTGAGCTGCCAAGCTTTACCATGGATAGGTTGCAAGCTTCAAACGTACTGTCAACAAAACGGTTGTTGCAAAAATCGCTGTTTGAAAGGTCGCATTTTATAAAGGTGCAATCCTGGTATTCCTTCCAATTAACCTTAGTATCAGTATAAACAACTTTCTCAAATGTTTGGTCTTCGTATGATTGAGGAGGCATGTAATTTATTTTGTTTTTTTACCATAGCGTTTTTGCACAGCGTTCACAAGGTTAATAACAACTATTTCTCACATTATTGAAAAAGCTAATTGTAAATAATAACATGAGCAAAAAAACTCCGTGCCACCCTGTGCAAATAACTTCTTCAACGCTTGGTTAAATTGCAACCTACAATATTTCGTCCCATTTGGTCTTGTCCTTCAACAAAACTTCCCTTAACAATCGTATAGATGGCATACCATTGTCCAACATAAGGTCGTGGAATTTTTGTAGGGAAAAATTAGCGCCTTCCTGTAATTGGTAATCGTTACGCAATTTTAATATCTGTAATTTACCAAGTGTATAAAACAAGTAGCCTGGGTCAAACGTGCCGCGCAGTGCTTCCTGGCGGCTTGGTTTGTCGCCTTGGTACCAATTGTCCATAAAAAACTTAGTACCCTCGTCAACACTAATGCCCTGGCAATGTGTTTTTATGGAGACGCACAGGCGGCAAAGTCGCAGCAAAGCGTCGCCAGACTGTGCTATACGGTATTTTGCAGTTGTTACAGAATCGCTGTTTGCGCCATAGCCCTCATCGGCCATCATTTTTTCGCAGTAATGCGCCCAGCCTTCCACATACGCATAGCTGCCGAATATTTTTTCAATTTTGGTGGCGCCTGATGCATTTAAATGCAAAAACTGTGTGTAATGGCCGGGGTACACTTCGTGTATGCTTACATTATCGGTGGTGTAAAAATCAAATTGGTCCAGCCAGTCTTCTTTCTGCTTGGCTGTCCAGGCTGGGTCAACTGGCGTAATGTAATAGTATGCCTCTGTGGCTTTTTCCTCAAAAGGGCCGGGGGTATCCATACTCGCGGTGCTGGTGGCACGTGCATATTGCGGGGTTTCTTCTACATGCACCATTACCTGGCTGGGCATGGTAACAATTTTTTTGTCTGCCAAAAACTGCCTGATGGCTTCCAGTTTTTTTCTGGCAAAGGGTATCAGGCTGTCGGCAGTTGGGTGTTCTTTTTGAATGTCATGATATACATCAACCGGTTTTTTATTCGGGTTTATAATATGTGCTGCCGTGTTAAAAGCATCTTGCTCTTTCTTTAATTCCTTTAGGCCAATAGCCAGAATATCATCTGGCGACATGCTTATGTTTTCTTCATACAGTAGCATTTTACTGTACTTCTCCTTACCCAGCGCGTAGTGGGTATGTGCCTTGGGCAGCTTCTCCTTTTGCAGGTAGCTGGCAAAAGCATTTATTTGGTCGATAGCTGTTTTGTTGGCTGCTTTAAAGGCCGCCATTAGTGTATCGTTTTTTACATCTTTTAGGGCAACCACCAAGTCGCCGCCCAAAAAATCTGTAGAACCTTTTGCTATTTCAATGGCGGTTTCTACATACGGTTTTGCCAGTGAGTCTGCCAGGTTGGCCCTTGCGGCTGCAAATACTTCTGCAGCCTTGTTTTCAATGGCAATGATTGATTTTAATCGTTCCTCCAGCGGCCCAAAGTTCCGTTTCACGTAAATGCTCACATCAATAGCACCCGCGTAAGTCATGGGGTTTTGGGTAAAGATGGCCATATCTTCAAACCTAAAGATTTCACTTTTAATGGCAGAGCGCAGTATACGGTAGTCGTAAAACATTTTGGCGCTTAAGGCTGCCGTATCAAAGGAGGCCAATTTTTGGTCGTAGTCCTTCAGCCTTGCCAATTCTTTGTCCAGGTTGGCCTTGCTATAATCGGTTATTTTACCGTCGTATATGTGTAAACCCAGACCAACCCCTTGCTCTGGCCGGGCGGCGAGGTAGCCGCTTATAAAATCTTCAGACAGTTTTTGGAAAGTTGTATCGGCAGTGCCTGTAGTGGCTGTGCCGTTATTGATACTGTTACAGGCGGTAAGGGCCATCGCAAAAATTATAACGGTGATTAAGTTGAATATTTTCATGTGATAAGCCTGGTGGCGGTTTTGTGCCGATAAAAATACAGAAGTATTGATATACATTCACTGAGATCTAGGATTATTAAATATAACACGCGTTTATACTACAACAACAGTAAGAATTAAGTTGGCGCTACTAATGTGTCTATTAAACCCTCAACGGTTTGCTGGTCGTTTGGCTGCAGGCACTTAATTGCAGCCAGGTAATGTAAGGCGCTTACCAGTTTGTTTGTGTCGCTTTCTGTACCAAGGTTGCCCAGATATGCAGGTAAGATAATGGCAAGCGGTTTTAGCTGTCTGGTATTACACCAGTTATCTATAAGGCCGTCCAGCGCTATGTTGTGCTGTATTGTAACATTAGTTCGTTTCAATCCTTCGCTGATGCACATTTTAATCATTTCGCCATATTTACCGGCGGGTAGGCTGCTGCTACATTCTGCCGCCAGGGTATAATATTTTGCAGCCTCATCATAGTTGCCCAACGTTTCGTACGACTTTGCCACATTGAGGTACAGGCTGGGGTAGTAAGGTTTTATATCGTCCTTACCGGTTGCTATGGCCAGCCTTAGCGCTTCTTTATTCCAATGCAACGCGTCATTGGGGTTATCTTGGTTTCGCGCTACGTAATGTGCGGCTGTAAACGCTTCAAAATCATCCGCTGCAATATCCCATGCATGTTGAAAACACTGTTTTGCAAGTTCAATATTGCCCTGTGCTTCGGCATTCATGCCTTCTACACAAAGCTGTACCATTTTATTGTTTGGGTCGTATTGCATTGTGATGTTTTATAGGCAAAGTTCTTAATAACCCGACGAGGGTATAAAAATGTTATCCAGTAACTGTTGACAAACTGCTTGCGTTAAATTGGGGTGTTTGCCACAAAAAAAATCCCCTTTTTCGTTTTCGCGAAAAAGGGGATTGGGGTGTTGTCATAAGCCTTTAAAACATAGGTTGTTTTATTGTGCCGTTTTTAATAGGTTATACGTTACTAAGGTGTTGTTGCCACTGGCGGGGCATACTTATTCAGTTTTGCTTGTTCGTCTGCTATTTTATTTTTTAGGTCGTAAATGTCCTTATTCAGTTTTTCTAACCTGCTTGCTTCCTTCCGTGATTTTCTTGCATCACTTCTTGCATCACCGGCTTTATGGTCGGCCCTGCGCGCTAATTTTTTGTCGTCTGGGTTGTCGCTTAACTTTGTGGCTGCCGCTGAATTTTCATCGGCAGACTGTTGTGCTTTTGCGGAAGCATCTTGCTTGTTTTTTGTTTTTTGGTCAACCTCATTTTGCATTTTGCCGAGTTTTAGCTGGTTTTCGCTGATTTTAGATATCAGTGCCAACGAGTCAGTTTTTACCTTTGGTGTTTGGGCTAAAACTCCCGAGCAAATAAGCAGCATAGAGGCTGCGCACAATACTAGTGTTCTTTTCATGATTATTTTTTTAGTGATTACGATGATATGGAGCAGAAGCTGTTTATGCCCAAGCCTGTGCATTTATTTTAAAGGCTCGTGCGTTGTATACCAGCGCCAGTAATAAGCAGCTGCTGCCAAATTGTTTATTACTTTATGGTGATTTAAGGGGGAAGTATTTTTTTTGAAAACCTTTCGCTTTTTATCATCCCTGAGTTTCTGATAACAATGCAAAGTTACATCAACGGCCATGGGCAGATGTTACACAAAACAGGCATTTTGTTACAAAATTCACAGGTATGTAAAAATCTTGGCGGCTGTGAATGCTGTTGCTAAAACAATAATTGGGATATTGAATGTTTTGCAATTGATGATGCAACAACTAAGCCGCGTTAACAATGGAGTGTACTATTTCTTCAAATTTAGCTTTTGTAATAGGCTTTACGTGGTAGCCAGATAACACACTATACTCTTTCGCCTTGTTTAAATCTTCTATGGTAGAAGATGAACTTACTATAAAAATGGTAGACTTATAATCTTGTTTAAAGTCTATTTTAATAAATTCATCCAGAAATTGCCAGCCGTTCATAAAGGGCATGTTAATATCCAACAGTATCAGCTCTGGTAGCTCGGGGGTTATGTCGTGGTTTTGCTTAAAATAACTGATGGCCTCTTCTCCGTCATAAAATTGCATGATTGATTTTATCATGCCTGTGTGTTCGATAGTGCGCTTCATAACCAGTTGGTATATCTGGTCGTCGTCAATAATGCCCGCTGTGGATAAAAGATAGTTCATAAATGTTTAATGTTTTTGAAAATAAATGCGGAAAACCGTTCCTTCATTTACCTGGCTTTCAACCTCAATTTTGCCATCGCAGGCTTCAACTTGTGTTTTTGTTATAAATAGGCCCACTCCGTTGCTTTCATACCCCCTATGGAATATTTTTTTGTATTTAAATATTTCGCCCCCATGTTTCTGCAAATCTATTCCAATTCCGTTATCCTGTAGAGTCAACACAATAAATTCTCCTTGGTATTTTGTTTCAATATTTACATTTGGAGTAGTTTCTTTATTGGTGTAT
>Ga0364894_10109_pt1 | contig 45225 bp, 28 predicted proteins | sample ExccelJu500001D4_FD_206942 | JGI IMG/M metagenome (GOLD analysis project Ga0364894, IMG submission 206942) | Enriched cells from Trout Bog Lake Hypolimnion, Wisconsin, USA - BchlTB.July16.5000.01.D4 | ecosystem: Environmental > Aquatic > Freshwater > Lake > Hypolimnion/Profundal zone | place: USA...
TAAAAAACACACCCAAAAGCTTTTGTTAAAAAAAATCTCCGAAAAAATTTTTTTACTTAGTGTAAATTGTACACATTTGTATCGCAATGTGTATAACGTACATCTTGCTGCCATAAATTGATTGCTTTAGTATGAAAGGTTATCCCCCAAATTTATTGTATACACCCGGTGCAGGCCCAAACTTGTTGGCTTACTTGTGTACATTATTATATATAGCAAATCATTATTTAGCTACATGCAAACTTGTGCTATCTCAATTATTTATAACAACCAGTGATTTTTTGATTCGAAAACCAAAAAACTTTCATGTATGAATTTTAAACGACTGCTAATGACGTTTGTCTTGCCAATGGCGATGCTGATAAGCTTGCCAGCCCTTGCGCAGGACAAAATAGTAACCGGCAAGGTAACTGACATAAAAGATGGTCAGCCACTTGCCGGTGCCTCCGTTCTCGTAAAGGGAACAAATATTGGAACACAAACCGGTAACGACGGCACATTCAGGCTTTCTGTGCCGGGTAGCGCCACCGCCCTAACTGTATCCACTGTTGGTTATGCCCCACAGGATGTAGCTATTGGCGTAGGGCCGGTTACTGTAGCTTTAACCCAGGTAAGCGCATCGTTGAACGATGTGGTGGTTATTGGGTATGGTACGGTGAGGAAAAAAGACTTGTCAGGTTCTATTTCTGTTGTTAACGCTAAGGATTTTCAGCAGGGTGCTATAACAACCCCTGAACAGTTAATTTCAGGTAAAGTGGCTGGTGTATCCATTACATCCAACGGCGGTGCGCCAGGTTCAGGAAGCGTGATACGCATCCGCGGCGGTGCTTCATTGAACGCGAGCAACGACCCCCTGATTGTAATTGACGGTATGCCTTTGGAAAATGCAAGCATATCCGGTGTGGCAAACCCCCTTAGTTTGATTAACCCCAACGATATTGAAACTTTTACTGTATTGAAAGATGCCTCTGCTGCCGCTATTTATGGTTCAAGGGCATCCAACGGGGTAATAATAATTACTACTAAAAAAGGCAAGAGTGGCAAACCTGTTTTCAACTTTAATACACAGGTATCCGCTGGCAAAGTAGCCAAAAAAGTAGATGTATTGTCTGCTGACCAAGTTACCGCGTTAGTGCAGGCCAATTCAGCTTCCATGGCTTCGTTACTGGGCTCTGCAAAAACCGATTGGCAGAACCAAATTTATCAAACAGCGATATCCAACGATAATAACCTTAGTGTATCCGGTGCAATAAAACACTTGCCTTACCGCATATCCCTTGGTTACCTTGACCAGAGCGGTGTGTTAAAAACAGACTTTTTGCAGCGTACTTCGTTGGGCATCAACCTTAACCCAGTGCTATTTGACAACCATTTGAAAATTGACCTAAATATAAAAAGCTCATACAGCAACTCCACATTTGCCAACCAAGGTGCAATAGGAACTGCTGTAAGCTTCGACCCTACACAACCTGTGTATTCAAGCAAATCAAGGTTTGGCGGTTATTGGGAATGGTTGGATCCTTCTTCAGCCACCGGGCTTAAAGCGCTTTCCCCTAAAAATCCACTGGGTTTGTTAGAAGAGCAAAGCGACAAGAGTACAGTGCAAAGGAGCGTTGGCAATGCCGTGATTGATTATAAAACACATTTTTTGCCGGACTTGCATGCCATACTTACATTGGGATATGATGTATCGCAGGGCACAGGGCATAAGGTGATATCTGACAGTGCAGCCTCAAATTATGACCGGTATCGAGGCGCTACAGACCCCCCGGGCGTTTTTCATGGCGGGGTTAATACCCAGTATAAGCAAACCAAGCAAAATACGTACATGAACTTTAACCTGGCCTATTCAAAAGACATCAAAAAACTCGACACGAGAATTGACGCCTTGGCCGGCTACGAGTACCAGGATTATTTAACCACTAATTACAACTACCCAGACATAACCACCGACGGAACAATTGTTTCTTCACCTACATACCCTTTTAACAAGCCAGAGAACAGGTTGATTTCCTACTTGGGAAGGGCTACCATAACAATCAAAAATACGTACATCCTTACAGGGTCAATCCGCAGGGACGGTTCTTCTAAATTCAGCCCAAATAACCGCTGGGGTACTTTTCCATCAGGTGCTTTTGCATGGAAGTTGAAGAATGAAGACTTTCTTAAAGATGTGTCAATTATTTCTGACATGAAATTCCGCGCTGGTTACGGTGTTACCGGCCAACAGGATGGGATAAACGATTACGACTACATATCGTATTACAACCTTAGCACCACTACGGCCCAATACCAGTTTGGTAACAATTTTTACCAAATGTACAGGCCTGGTGGTTATTACTATAACAGAAAATGGGAACAAACCACCACCAGCAACTTAGCGTTGGACTATGGTTTTTTAAACAACCGTATTACAGGTAGTATTGAATGGTATTACAGAAATACAACTGACCTGCTAAATAATATTGCACAACCCGCAGGTACAAACTTCAGCAACCAAATTGTTGCCAATGTGGGCAGCATGCAAAATATGGGTGTAGAGTTTAGCATTAATTACCAGCCCATCCGCACCAAAAATGTAACATGGGATGTAGCCTTTAATGCCACTTTCAACCAAAATAAAATCACCAACCTTACCATATCCAGCGATCCTAAATACCCGGGCAACCAGTATGGCGGTATTTCTGGCGGTACCGGCAACACAATATTGATTAACTCTGTTGGGTATGCAAGGGGTTCTTTTTACGTGTACAAACAAGTGTATGACCCTAAAACAGGCAAGCCCATCGATGGCCTTTTTCAAGATAAAAACAGAGATGGTATTATTAACCAAAACGACCTTTACCAGTATAAAAACGGCGACCCCAAGCAATTCTTAGGGTTTAGCACAAACCTTACTGTAAGAAAATGGTCGGCAGGTTTTGTATTGCGTGCCAATTTTGGAAACTATATGTACAACAACGTTGCATCAAGCACAGGTACAATACGCAATATCTTAAACCCGGTTGGGTTTATAAACAATGGCTCAACTGATGTGTTATATACAAACTTCAGCGGCAACGGTACAAACTACTATTTGTCTGATTATTATGTTCAAAATGCATCCTTCCTTAGGATGGATAACCTTAATGTTGGCTATAATGCAGGCAAGGTGTTTAACAAAAGGGCGACTTTGCGTATAAGCGCCAATGTTCAAAATGTATTTGTAATTACCAAATACAAGGGACTTGACCCCGAAATAAGCGGCGGCATAGATAACAATTTCTACCCACGCCCAAGAACATTTGTGCTTGGTGCAAACATTAACTTTTAAACTTTTGCAGGTACATAAAAAAAACTATCATGAAAAGGAATATTTTTAAAATAATGGCAGCCGGGCTTATTAGTGTAAGCCTTGCATCATGTTCAAAGAAGTTAGATCTTCTGCCGACGAATGATGTAACCGCTGCGCAAGTATATAGCACACCAGCCGGTTATTTACAGGCTTTCGCTAAAGTTTACGGAAGCTACGCGCTTACTGGTAATACAGGGCCTGCCGGCAACGGAGACGTGCAAGGCATAGACGAGGGTACGTCAGATTTTGTACGCTTATATTGGAACGCCCAGGAATTAAGCACTGACGAAGCGGTTTGTGCTTGGGGCGACCCCGGCGTGCCCGACTTGCACAACATGAACTGGTCGGCAACAAATCCCATACTTACGGGGCTTTACTACCGTTCGTATTATCAAATAACATTGTGCAACGATTTTATAAACCAGTCGTCTGATGCCAACCTTGCTGCAAGGGGGATAACCGGCACCAGCGCTGACTCCATCAGAACATATAGGGCAGAAGCCCGGTTTTTAAGGGCCTACCAATATTCAGTAGTGATGGATTTGTTTGGTGATGTTCCCTTTGTAACTGAAAAAGATGCACTGGGTTCAGTATTACCCCCACAAATTAAACGTGCTGATTTATTTAATTATATTACTAGCGAGTTGAAGGCCATTGAACCATCCCTGATGGCACCCGGTAAAAATGCTTATGGCCGTGCCGACCAAGGTGCTGAATGGGCTTTATTGGCGCGCGTTTATTTAAATGCACAGGTGTATACAGGTACCGCCAAATTTGACAGTGCCATTATTTATTCCTCAAAAGTGATAGGTGCAGGCTATTCCCTGATACCTGATTATACACAACTGATGCTGGCTGACAACAATTTAAATACCAGCGAGTTTATTTTAACTGTTAACTACGATGGTTTAAAAACCCAAGGTTATGGTGGTACCACTTTCTTAACCCATTCGCCGGTAGGCGGCTCAATGACGGCCAAAAACTATGGAATCGGTGGTGGATGGTCTGGTAACCGTGTAACTAGTAGTTTGGTTAAGCTATTTCCCGACCCTAATGGCAACGGAGATAAACGTGCAGAATTTTACACCGCAGGCCAAAACTTAGATATAAACAGCATTACCAGTTTTACCGACGGCTATGCTGTTACTAAATTTAGGAATTTAACCCATTCAGGCGCATTGGGACAAAGTTTGGATTATTCAGATATTGATTTTCCCTTGTTTAGGTTGGCGGAGATGTATTTGATTTATGCGGAGGCAACCTTAAACGGAGGGGCAGGCGGCACGCAAACATTGGCTTTGCAATATGTTAACATGCTCAGGCAACGTGCAGGTGCGGCAACACTTTCTAGCTTGTCGTTGCAAGATGTTTTGGATGAAAGGGGCCGTGAGTTGTATTGGGAGGGCTTTCGCCGCACAGACCTAATTAGATACAACCAGTTTGTAGAAGGCTCCTATTTATGGCCTTGGAAAGGTGGTGTGCAAACAGGTACTTCTGTTCCATCGTTCAGAAAGCTATATCCAATACCTTCTGCCGATATTTCATCAAATACAAAACTTGTTCAAAATCCGGGATATTAATACAAACCATTTAGGCCGTATTAATTACCGGATGAAAAAATACCTGATAAAATAAATAATTATGAAACCATTACTAAAAAAACTGTTTTTCATTGTGCTGGGAACGGCAGTTTTTGCTTCCTGCAAAAAGGACGCGAGTGTTGAATATTATATGGGCGGCACCGCGCCTGTGCTTTCAGCCGATGCGTCAAACAGCATTCCATTAGCTTATGCAAATGCCGACCAAAATGCGGTAACATTTTCCTGGACTAACCCCGAATACCAATTTGCATCGGGTATAAGTTCCCAGGATGTGTCGTACCTTCTTGAGATAGATACATTGGGTGCCAATTTTACAAACCCCAACAAGCAATCAATAACCATTAGTAAGGATCTTGGCCTAACAATTAACCAGTCAACGTTTAATGGGTATCTGTTAAACCAACTTGTATTAGCGCCAGCAGTACCCCATACTATACAGGTTAGAACAACCTCTACAATGGGTGGGGTGTCAAAAACAGCCCTTGTTTCTAATGTACTGCAGTTTACAGTTACGCCTTATACCATCCCTCCAAAAGTTACGCCACCTGCATCAGGTGAGTTATACATTACGGGCAGCGCCTTGGCAAGCGGTTGGACAAATGCGCCACCTTCTGCCCAAAAATTCACAAAGCTGTCCAACACTTTATATGAGATCATTGTTGCGTTGTCTGGCGGTAATTCTTATACTTTCCTGCCCACTTATGGCTCTTGGAATGACAAATACAGTATTGCGGTAAAAAATGACCCCAATGAAGTAAACGGTGGCGATTTTCAATGGCAGGGTAATGATATTCTTGCTCCCTCAACCAGCGGGAATTACAAAATAGACGTTGATTTTCAGAGAGGAAAATTTACGGTTACCAAACAATAATCATTTAAAGATAGCATTAATGGGTGCCGGTTTTCAACGGCTCTGTTAATTCAAAAATCAAAACGTTATGAAATCTTTAATAAAACTTAGTTTCTTGTCATTGCTGGTGGCGGTGGTTATTACCTCGTGCACCAAAGTGGCTGGTCTTCAAATGTATGCAAACGGCACGGCCCCCGTGTTGTCAAGCTCTACAAACACCATCGTGCCAAAGGCATCTGATTCAACATCGGTGGTGCTTACCCTTAACTGGACGAATCCTAAATACGCTACCGATTCCAGCACTGAAAAATATATTATAGAGGTTGACTCAACCAATAGCTTTACCCATGAAGTTACTTGGACGGTGAATGGCCGCCTAAATGAAACATTTACTGCATTGCAGCTTAACAATGTACTGGCTAATTTTGGCTTTGCACCGGGTAAGCCTTTTAATATTAACATAAGGGTTACCTCATCGTATGGTAATAACAACGAGCAATATAAGTCAAACGTAATTGTTGTGGCAATGACACCGTATTTAGTGCCCATTACCCTTTCTTCGTCAGTAACATCAGCCTTAACATTGCAAATTAGCAATGCAACTTCCACCGCCGCAACATTTAGTTGGAATGGAAGCCCTTACGGCAGCAATACCATTAGTTACGCCATGCAATTTGATACAGTGGGCGGCAATTTTGCCAACCCACAAGTATTTCAATATGGCACGTCGTTAAACAGTTCAATCGTTGAAAACGATTTAAACACTGCAGCCATTAATGCTGGTGTGTATGGCGGGTTAACAAAAAATGTTGAGTTTAGGATTGTTAGTTACAAAGGAACCGGATACACAACACCACTCGTATATTCAAATGTTATCAAGTTTAACCTAACCACTTATGTGCCAGTGCCAGCTAATCTGTACATTGTTGGTGACGCAACGCCTGGTGGTTGGAACAACCCAGTACCAACGCCATCCCAACAGTTTACGAGAATTAATGCAGTTTCCTTTGGGTTGATTATTAACCTAACAGCTGGAAAAAGCTATTTATTTCTGCCAAAGAATGGTGATTGGGGCCACAAATATGGCGGAGCCAGCGCAACAGGCGGCACACTGCTTGCAGATGGCCAGGTGCCGGGTTCAAATACCCCCGCACCTGCAACAACCGGAACGTATGAAATTGTTATTAACTTCCAAACCAATTCATACACTGTTACACCTTATACAGGTTCCGCGCCATCTAATTTGTATATAGTTGGCGATGCCACCCCGGGCGGCTGGGGTAACCCGGTGCCAACACCAACACAGCAATTTACGCCGATTGATAATGCTTCTTATGGTATCATACTCAACCTAACTGCCGGTAAATCTTATTTGTTTTTGCCATTAAATGGCGATTGGGGCCACAAGTTCGGCGGTGCAACCGATGGTACATCGTCTGTAGGTACTTTACTGGCCGATGGTGCTGTGCCTGGTAGCAACACGCCGGCGCCAACTACCAGCGGTGTGTATGAAATTGTAGTAAACTTTCTTGCCAACACTTATACAGTAACGCCTTACACCGGTCCAACACTGCCAGCCAACATAGTACCAAACCCAGGCACCCTGCAAACAGGCTTATGGCTGGTGGGTGATGCAACCCCGGCTGGTTGGAACAACACACCTGGAGCCCTTGCAAGCCAGCACTTTACGCAAATTGATAACGCGCATTTTCAGCTTAAGATAGCGTTGGCAAGTGATGGTGGCAAGTCGTACCTGTTTTTACCTGCCGCAGGCGACTGGGGCAATAAATATGGTGGTACTACTGATGGTACACAAGCACCTGGCACTTTGCTGTTTAACGGTGCAGTTCCAGGCTCAAATACACCGCCGCCTGCCGCTGCCGGTAACTATTTGATAGATGTAAATTTCCTAAATGGGGCCTACACACTAACAAAGCAATAAGGTAAATAAAATAGTATCATTTTTTGCAGGCCGCCGCACATTTGTGTGGCGGCCTGCCTTTGTTTAACAGTGGGCTGGTTTAAAATAATAATTGTTTTTGTGTTATAGATATACTTTTCGCGAAAGCACATGCCATGTATTTTAGCAGGTACTAATTAATGTTATACGAATTAAGTATTTGCTTAATAAAACATTGCTTACATTGCAAACTTTAAACTATACCTATGCTATATTCAATGACCGGTTATGGAAGGGCGGAACAGACGATCAGTGAAAAAACCTTTTTGGTTGAAGTTCGGTCGCTAAACGGAAAGCAGTATGATATCCGCCTTTTAATACCCTCTCTACTTAAACCTTACGAGTTTGAAGTGCGAAGCACCCTTAACGAAGGCCTTTTGCGGGGCAGCATTGAATGTACCATTAGCATAAAACAAAACGGCGGGGCTAAACCCGTGGTAATAAATACTGAGTTATTAAAAGCGTATTTTACCCAAGTGGCCGACCTTTCAAAAGAACTGAACGTGCCAATGGAAAATATTTTAAGTACGCTGCTAAAATTGCCTGATGTAATTACACAGTCAACCGAGGTATTGGGAGATGACGACTGGGCAGAGCTTAAAAACTTGCTTAAGAGGGCTATAAAGCAACTAAATGACCATAGGGTGGAGGAAGGTAAAAGCATCGAAACCGATTTAATTGAAAGGATTGATAATATAGAGCAACTGCAAGTGAAAGTGGCATTGCTGGAGCCAAAAAGAAGGGAAAAGATAAGGGAAGGCCTAAAGAAGGTTTTGGAAGATAACGTGGGAAAAGATAATTACGACCCCAACAGGTTAGAACAGGAACTGATATACTACATTGAGAAGATTGATATTAGCGAGGAAACGGTTAGGTTGAAAAACCATTGCAACTATTTCCGGTCGATATTGGCCGAAAAGGAGATTATTAAAGGCAAGAAGCTATCCTTTATTTTACAGGAGATAGGCAGGGAAATTAACACTACCGGCTCAAAAGCCTACGATGCCGATGTACAAAAAGCTGTTGTACTAATGAAAGATGAACTGGAGAAAGCCAAAGAACAAATATTGAACGTGCTTTAAGGGCCAATTTAATACTAAGGTCCACCTTTTTTTATATGGGCCTCTTTGATGCCGTAACTTTTTTGGTTGTTGCTATCACGTATTATGCCTATGTGGCTATATTTACAGCATAAAATCGTTTTCTTGAAAAAGCCGGTACTTTTTTTATTAGTGTTTACAGCTATTTTAGCAGCGCAAGGTTGCGGAACAAACGGGGTTTTTGAAAAATCTGATGTGTTGCCACACCATTCTTGGGCTTCCTCCAACCGCTTAAGCTATACTTTTAATATACAGGATACAGCCGCTTATTACAACCTGTATGTGATATTAACCCACACGGATGCGTACCATTATAACAATATATACCTTAATATAACAACAATCGCGGCCGGTGACACTGCCATTACACGGCAAAAATCTTTTCAGCTTGCCAAAAACAATTATGGTTGGCTTGGTACCGCAATGGACGATATAATTGAACACCGCATTTTGCTAAACGATAGGGGCCCCATTAAACTTAAAAAAGGCAATTATACATTTATGCTGGCCCAAGCCATGCGCGAAGACCCTTTGGCTGAAATAATAGCAGCTGGGGTACGGGTGGAAAAAGTAATACAATAGTACAACATCAAGCATACTTCAAGCCTTCCGATTTAGTCTTTTTAAACTCCGAAGGCGTAGTATTCAAAAACTTTTTAAATACCTTATTAAAATAGGTAACGTTATTAAAACCGCATTCAAAGCAGGTTTCGGCAATAGTTTTATCCTGTTGCAGTAAAATGCAGGAGCGCTGAATGCGGTAGTGGTTTAAAAAATCGGTAAAGGTTATTTTCATCACCTTTTTAAAATAGGTGCAAAAAGACGGCAGCGATAGGTTGGCAAGCGCAGCCACTTTCTGAATATCAATCTCCTCGTTAAAATGTTGCTCCACATAGGTAAATATATTTTGCAGCCGCACATTGTTTTTACTTAGCGCCGCCGGAAGCATGATTTCGGGATTAAGCAGTTCATACTCTTCCGAACCTGCCATTAGGTGTAAAATGCCTGCAACCTCTATAAAACGCTCAAAAGGTGCCAGTTTTGAGAGTTGTAGTAGTTTTTTTGTTACAATTTCTTTGGTTTGTCCTGTAAAAGCCATGCCACAGCGCGCTTTATCCAACATAGCGCTTATAGTAGCCATTTCGGGTATGGAAAGCAGCGAATTAGTTAAAACATCCTGCTTAATTTGCACTACCACTTCTTCATGCAGGGTATGGGCATTTAGGCCAAAACCGGAGTGTGGCAGGTTGGGGCCGATAAAAACAAGGTCGCCATTTTCGTAGTTACAAAAATGGTTGCCAACATGGCGGGTACCGTCGCCGGTGGGTACACAAACAATTTCGTATTCAGGGTGGTAGTGGTATTCCCAAGTATAATATTCGGCCTGCACCTTTTGGTGGATAAGCCGGAAGGAACTTCCTTCATCGGGCTGAACTACTTCAAATTCAACTTTCATTGTATTAATATAAGTAATGGCCTAAATTACACTATTTATATTAATGCAGATGAAGAAAAAGCAAATACAGATGAAGTTTGTTTCATAAGGAAATGTGAATTTTACACTGTTAATAAAATCAAAATAGAAGACACCGGTAGGTTGCTTGGATATATCAAACGTTGTATGAAGTTATGTTGCTTTGCTTGCTACTACATTTTCCAAAAAGTATTCAATATGGGTTTTCGTATCATAGGTTGTTTATAAATTAGCAGTCGTGGGAATGTTCTTTTTACCAAAGAAAAGGGCATTCCTTCTTTAGATATTGGTATTTATGGAAGAAATTGGTAAAAAAGCTTGCTATTGGTTAAATTAAATTGATATTAAAAAAATTTTTTAAAAAAATATTGTGTATGATGTACACAGATTACCTACTTTTATAACTTAAACTAAACTGCTTGTTATCATGACTAAAACTCGCATGCTAAGAGTACTTCTCTTATGCCCGTTGTTTATGCTGTTGTTTCAGCAAACCTGGGCTCAAAGCAAAACAATTACCGGTAAAGTAACAGACGAAAAAGGTGCCTTTGTAAACGGGGCCTCTATTACTGTTAAAGGCGGCCGAGGCGGAACTTCTACCGATGGTGCCGGTGCCTTTAAACTTACAGTGCCCGGTTCGGCCACTGCGATCGTAGTGTCTTATGTTGGTTACGTTTCTCAGGAAGTTAGCATTACTTCTGCTACTGATGTTAATGTTAGCTTGGTACCCGATGTTACCGGTCTTACAGATGTAGTGGTAATAGGCTACGGTACTACCCGTAAAAAAGACGTTACCGGTGCAGTTTCTTCCGTATCGGCTAAAGACTTTAATAAAGGGGCTGTAGTTTCTCCAGACCAATTGCTTCAAAATAAAGTGGCCGGTTTGGAAATTACAAGCAATGGCGGCCAGCCAGGTTCTGCAACAACTGTTAAAATCAGGGGTAATAACTCGGTACGTGCTTCTAGTAATCCATTGTACGTTATTGACGGGGTACAATTGGATGGCCGTTCTGCCAGGCCAAACCCGGGTTCTACATTTGGTTCTACGCCTGACGCAAACCCTTTGAACTTTATTAATGCTAACGACATTCAATCAATCGACGTGTTAAAAGATGCATCTTCTGAAGCCATTTATGGTTCAAGGGGTGCTAACGGTGTTATTGCTATTACCACTAAAACCGGCTCTTCTGGTGCTGCAAAGCTTGAAGCCGGTGTTAACTATGGCATCAATGCTGGTTACATGAAAAAATATGAAGTTTTAAGTGCTAGCGAATTCAGGACTGCCTTAACAAAGTACAAAGTTACTGGCCAAGACATGGGTGGTAATGTTGATGCCCTTAAGGAAATTTTTAACAATAAGCTTACACAGAATTATAACCTTGCCCTTAGTGGTGGCAATGAAAACGGCAGGTTCCGTGCTTCATTCTTAGGTTCGTCTGCACAAGGTACCGTTAAAAATTCTTCTCTTGACAGGTACATTGGCAACTTCAGCGGCTTATACAAATTTTTGGATAAGAGGCTTACATTGTCTTTCGATTTGATTGCAGCACACTCTACTGAAAATATTGTGGCAGTTGCCAATACTTCAGGCTCACAGGGTAACTTGATAAGTGCGGCACTTCAGTGGAACCCAACACAGGCGTTTACTGATGCAAACGGTACATTTATTTATCCAGCAAACGGCTCTGGTAACCCAGATGCAGAATTAAGGGGCTTTAGCGATATAGCCAGCATCAATACTACATTGGCTAACATCTCTGCTGCTTACAAAATTCTGCCAGGATTGGAGTACAAATTCTTGTATTCTATTAATAATAGCGTAGGTGTAAGAAATACTAATACTTACGGTTTTATACCAGGTATAAGCAGCACGGGTATCGGCGACATCTCTAATGCAAGATTAACTTCTCAGTTGTTTACCCACACATTAAACTATAACACTGAGCTAGCTAAGAATTTACATTTTGATGCCTTGGCCGGTTTTGAATATTTCAAATCAGACTATTCAAACAATTCATTTTCTGCCACTGGTTTTAACACAAACCTTACACAGAACTTAATTGGTATCCCTTATACTTCTATGCTGCAAGATGGTAACGTGCAAAATCTGCCTAGTGTATATGTTGACCCAACTACAGAGCTTCAATCATATTTTGGCCGGGTACAGTTTAACTACCTTGACAGGTATTTGGTTACTGGTACAGTTAGGGCTGACGGTTCAAGCAAATTTGGTGCAAACAACAAATACGGTACCTTCCCTTCAGTAGGTGTAAGGTGGGTTATTAGCAACGAAAGCTTCATGAAGAGCAACAATGCGCTTTCTAACTTATCCGTTAGGGCTTCATGGGGTTTAACAGGTAACCAGGAATTCCCTTCAGGTGCCTCACAAGAGCAATTTGCATTCGGCTCTTACAACAATGCTGGCCAGGTTAACGTTGCCAACCCTAATTTGAAATGGGAGCAAACAAAGTCATTTGACATCGGCTTAGACTTCACTTCAAAGAATGGTAAAGTATATGGTACTGTAGACTACTATAACAAGAACACTACAAACATACTTTTCCAAAGCACAGCCATCCAACCGGCTCCAGCTTCCATATATTTCATCAACCTTCCTGCAAACTTGATGAACAATGGTGTTGAATTTTCTTTAGGCTTTAACGTAGTAAGCCACAAGAGCTTTACTTGGGATGTTAGGGGCTACTTTGCTTATAACAAAAACCTGTTGAAGAACTTTACACAAAACGGTAAAGACATACAGATTGTTACAGGCCAAATTAACGGTCAAGGTGTATCTGGCACATTGGGTCAGGTTATCACAAACAACCAACCAATTGATGAGTTTTACCTTAAACCATTCCAAGGGTTTGATAAAAACGGTAACCAACAGTATGGCGCAAACCCGCAATATGCTGGCGACCCCAACCCAAAGAGCAACTACGGTATAAGCACTACATTAATGTATAAGAAATTAACCCTTGTAATTAACGGTGGTGGTTCTGGCGGATATATGGTATATAACAACACTGCAACAAGCGTAAGTAACATAGCTGGTATAGCAAACGGAAGGAACATTGATAAGGCTTCTTACAATTCACCTGAAATGCCATCTAGCCCAGTTGCTGCAAACTCACGCTTCCTAGAAAAAGGAAACTACTTTAAAATAAGAAACGTTACTCTGTCATACCCTGTTGGTAATGCTGGTAAGTACGTTAAAAACCTTAATGTGTTTGTAAGTGGCAGCAACCTGTTTGTTATCACTAAATTCACTGGTTTCGATCCTGAGGTTAACGTAGACAAGAGCAGCAATAACTACCCTTCAAGGTCAATCGAGTATATTCCTTATCCAACAGCAAGGGTTATTAATTTTGGTTTAAACTTTTCATTGTAATCCGTTAAAAAAATTGTTATATGATCAAGAATAAAAAAATTACTTCCGCTCTTCTCCTCATGGCAGCTTTTATGAGCTGTACCAAGTTGGATGAGCATCTTAATAGTACGTTAACCAATAACCAAACCGCGACAGCCTTGGGTTCTGCCGGTGTAGGTTTGCTATTATCGGCTGCTTATACCGATTTGGGTGGGCCGTTTACAGGACAAGACCAGGTTTTCTCTTTGGAAGAAAATACAGCCGATGAGTCATTAGTGCCAACAAGGGGCGGTGACTGGGATGACAACGGTGTATGGCGTGTATTACACAACCATACATGGAATGCCGACCATGGCCAGGTTTTGAGTGTGTTCAACAACTTGAACAAAATAAACTTTGATGCCACTAACGTGCTTGGTTTCAGCCCTTCAAAGCAACAAGCAGCCGAAGCACGGTTTTTAAGAGCATTGTCTTTGTATTATCTAATTGATTTGTATGGCCAGTTCCCTGTAAGAAACCCAGGCGACAATCTGTTGAATGCGCCAACTGTATATAGTGGTGCTGCCGGTGCTGCTTTTATCATAAGCGAATTGAATGCGATTATTAATGATTTGCCCAGTGATAACAACGCTACACACGCTACGCAAAACGCAGGTAAAATGTTGCTGATGAAAACCTTGCTTAACCAAGGTGCATGGGCAAACAGGTCTGCCCCAACTTTTGCTGATGCTGATATGCAACAAGTTATTACATTAGGTACGGCAATTATGGGTAGCGGACTTAAGTATGAGACTAATTATTTCCACAATTTTGATGTAAACAATGGTACTTCTACTGAAAATATCTTGACTTATCCAAACTCTTCTGGCGTATCTGCTAACAACAGTGGTCCTCAAGCACGCTGGTGTATGACACTTCACTATAACCAGTACACACCGGATAATCCAAATGCAGGTTGGAACGGCTTTTCTACCATCAGCGATTTCTATAATTCTTTTGGTACAACAGCATGGCCAATGGTTGGTGTTACACAGTTTAAAGCAGGCAATATTTCAGGTCTTTATGCTGATACTGCTGCTGATTCAAGAATTGGTGGTAAATTTTATGCTGGCGTTACGGATAAATCAGGTCAAAAACCTGGTTTCATGATTGGCCAGCAATACAATGAAGCGGGTGTTGCTTTACAAGACAGAAAGGGCCATCCTTTGGCTTTTGACCCAACAATTTCTGCTGACATGAAAGAAACTGGTAGCAACCTTGAAGTTACAGGGATACGTGTAGAGAAATATCCGGCAGATCTTACAGGCGGCGCGGCTACTTATGAAGGCCCTGCTGGTAACGACATCGTAATATTCAGATTATCTGATGTTGCTCTAATGGTTGCGGAAGCTAAATTAAGGGCTTCTTCTCCCGATGTTGCAGGTGCATTAACAATTGTTAATACACTGCGAGCAGCAAGGGGTGCTGGTGCATTGCCTTCAATATCTTTGGTTAATACTTCCAACATTTACGATCCTAACACCCTTATCTGCGAAAGGGGTAGGGAACTGTACTGGGAAACTGTTAGAAGGACTGACTTGATACGTTTTGGTGTGTACAATGTTTTATGGCAGTACAAACCATCTGATGCCGCTACTTACTTGGTATTCCCGGTACCAAGCCAGGCATTGGCTGCGAATCCTAATCTTAAGCAAAATCCTGGATATTAATTTTCGCACTGATATTTTGATATAATTTTGGAAAGGTCAATGAGAATTGACCTTTCCTTTTTTTACTTTAATACTGGATAAATTTATTTTGATGAGCCGGGTTTGCGCCTACATTGTTCTATCCTTATTTATTTTATTCTTCAATTGTTGTAAGCCTGCAAAGGACAATACGTTATTCCGGTTAATGGATAATACTGGTATTAATTTCACCAACACGGTAGTAGATGGTAAAAAGGAAAACAGTTTTTTATTCAGGAATTTTTATAATGGCGGCGGTGTTGCTATTGGTGATATAAACAATGATGGGTTGCCCGATGTGTTTTTAACGTCCAATATGGGTAACAATAAACTATTTCTTAATAAAGGCGCATTCAAATTTGACGACATTTCAAAAGCAGCAGGTATTATTGAAGATGATAAATGGAACACGGGTGTTGTTTTTGCAGACGTGAATGGTGATGGATGGCTTGACATTTATGTTTGCTCATCAGGCCACATGCCAACAGGCAACAGAAAAAACAAACTATACATTAATAATCATAACCTAACCTTTACAGAGTCGGCCGCAAAATATGGGTTGGATATTTCGGCATACACGACACAAGTAAGTTTTTTTGATTATGACAATGACGGCGATCTGGACTGTTTTATGATTGACAACAGCCCCATACCCATAAATCAATTGGGCTTTGCAAACATGCGTGACTTGTATGAAAGCAAATGGAATGTTGGCGAATTTCTTAAAGGTGGCGGCGACCACTTGTACAGGAATGATAACGGCCATTTTACCGAGGTTACACAACAGGCCGGTATACATGGTGGTCTTATAAGTTTTGGAATGGGTGTATCTGTTGGTGATATCAACGGCGACGGTTGGCCCGATGTGTATGTTGCCAACGACAGCTACGAACGGGATTACCTATACATCAACCAAAAGAACGGTACTTTTAAAGATGAGTTGGAAGATAAAATGCAGCACACTAGCTTTTCATCCATGGGTGCGGATATAGCGGATATTAATAACGACGGCTATCCCGATATATTTACCACCGACATGCTACCGCTCTCTGACTACCGCATAAAAACCACCGGTGCATTTGATGATATAAGCTTTTTTAACCGTAAAATTGAGGCGGGCTTTTACTACCACTATGTAAAAAATTGCTTGCAGTTAAACAGCAAAACCGGAAAGTTTGCTGACATTGGCAACTATGCCGGGGTGTCGGCAACTGACTGGAGTTGGGGTGCGTTGATGTTTGATATGGATAATGACGGTTGGAATGATATTTACGTGTGTAATGGTGTTAATCGCGATGTAACAGACCTTGATTTTATGAACTTTTTTGCCAACGATGTTATTCAGAATATGGTGCTTACCGGCAAGAAGGATGAAATTGATGATGTACTTAAGCAAATACCTGCAACCCCATTAAAAAACAAAGTTTACAGAAACGACCATACCCTTAAGTTTACCGATATTGGCGATGAATGGGGTTTTACGCTGCCCACTTTTTCAAATGGCGCTGCTTATGGCGACCTTGACAATGACGGGGCGCTTGACTTAATTGTGAATAATGAAAACGGGCCTACTACCGTTTACCGAAATTTTTCCCGTGAGGTAAATAAAAATAATTATGTGGGCATTGTGCTTAAAGGCAAGGGGCTTAACCCTTTTGCAGTAGGCAGTAAAATGCGGCTTTATTTAAATGGTGAAGTATTAACAAGGGAAGAAATACCCAGCCGTGGTTTTCAGTCCTCCATGGATTATAAGCAAGTCATTGGCATAGGGCAAGCTACGAGTGTTGACTCATTAATAGTTACATGGCCAGACCGTACAACAAAGAAAATTATACACCCGGGTATTAACCAGGTACTTACCATACAAAAAGGTGACGATAAGGATACTTTGATACCCAATAATGAGGTGCCTTTAACTACAATATTCTCTAAAATACCTACTGGCTTTGATAAGCACGAAGAAAATAATGTGGTTGATTTTTTTAGTGAACGAAATATACCACGGATGCTTTCCCGCGAAGGGCCCAAGGCAGCAGTTGGCGATGTTAACGGCGACGGCTTGGAGGATGTGTATATAGGTGGTACCCCACAACATGCGGGGCAGTTATATTTGCAACAACCAGGCGGAGGTTTTGTAAAAAAACAAGAAAATGCGTTCAGCCAATTTTTAGATTTTGAGGATGTGGCAGTAAGCCTGTTTGATTGCGACCACGACGGTGACCTGGACTTACTTGTTTGCCCTGGTGGTAACAACAACGAAATCAATACAAGGGAGCTGCAGCTACGATTGTTCAAAAATGACGGTAAAGGTAATTTTACTATCGATGCGGGCGCTTTTCCAAATGTGTCTATGAACATTTCGGTTGCAGCTGTAAATGACTTTAACAACGACGGGTATCCAGATGTTTTTATTGGCGCGAGAAGCTACCCCAAGCAGTACGGCGTGGATCCTCAAAGCTTCCTTTTTCTAAATGACGGTCACGGGCATTTTACTGATATTGCAAAAACGAAAAATCCGGAAATATCAAACATAGGCATGGTAACCGGCGCCGCATGGGCTGATGTTGCAGGTGATAAGGCAAAGGAGTTGATTATTGTAGGTGAGTGGATGACACCTCGGATATTTAGTTTTGATAAAGACCACTTTACTGAGGTAAAAACAAACCTGGACAGTTTATACGGCTGGTGGCAAACTGTAGCTGTTACGGATGTAAATAACGATGGCAAACCCGACCTTGTGTTGGGTAATATAGGCGAGAATTTTTATTTGCATCCGGATGCGCAAAACCCGGTTAAGTTGTGGTTGAATGACTTTGACGACAATGGTAATATTGACAAAATTATGACCTACACCGTTGACGGTAAAGATAAACCTGTTGTTGTTAAGCATGATTTGGAAATGCAATTGCCTTCCATAAAAAAGGACAACCTTAAACATGCCGATTATGCGAAACGGTCAATTCAAGAAATATTTCCGCAAGATGTTATCAGCAAGAGCGAGGTGAAACTATTTAACTATAGTTCCTCGATTGTGGCAGTTAATAAAGGTAATGGAAGTTTTGCCATACAAAAGCTGCCGCCGTTGGCCCAAATGAGCTGTATTAACTCGATATATTGTACTGACATTAATGGCGATGGTTTTGTTGACCTTTTAACAGGTGGCAACCAGTTTGGATTTCTGCCACAATTTCAACGGCAGGATTGTAGCCCGGGTGATGTGCTGGTTAACAACGGCAAGGGCGCATTTACCCGTAAAGACCCTTATGAAACAGGCATTCAGTTACATGGGGAAGTAAGGGATATTGAGAAAATTGTGGTAAATAAAAAGGATGCATTTTTGATTTTACAAAACAACGATTACCCGCTTTTATTTAAAATAAATAAATAATAGAACTGAACATGCGGCGTAAAGCACTTACATATATTTTCAGGCTTGTTGGTTTTGCTACTTGCCTTATTTCCTGCAAGGGCAAGCGGAATAATGGGGACACCCTTTTTCAATCAATGGAAAATACCGGTATTGTTTTCAACAATAAGGTGGAGGATAATGACTCAATTAACATCATCAACTATCGAAATTTTTATAATGGCGGCGGCGTAGCTATAGGTGATTTAAACAATGATGGGCTGCCAGATGTTTTTTTTACAGCCAACCAGGGTAGCAATAAACTGTTTTTAAACAAAGGCAATTTCTCCTTTGAGGATATTTCTGCAAAGGCTGGTTTTACTGATAAACAACAGTTTAGCACAGGTGTTGTGCTGGCTGATGTTAATGGCGACGGTTGGCTTGATATATTTGTGAGTAATGCGGGTAATTTAAATCACCCAGAGTTGAGAAAAAACCAACTCTTCATCAATAACCACAACCTTACATTTACAGAAAGTGCCGCACAATTTGGCCTTACTGACGACGGTGGTTACACAACCCAAGTAAGCTTTTTTGATTATGACATGGACGGCGACTTAGACTGTTTTATGATTAACAACAGCCCTATAGCTGTTAACAGCCTTAATTACCCGCACCTAAGAAACCTTGCCGCTAACAAGTGGCAGGTTCCGGATAACTTAAAAGGCGGCGGAGACCATTTATACAGGAATGATAACGGCCATTTTGTGGAAGTAACACAGCAGGCAGGTATACATGGTACATTAATGAGTTTTGGTTTAGGTGTTACCGTAGCCGATATTAACGGCGACCATTATCCTGACATATATGTGTCCAACGATTTTTTTGAACGGGATTATTTATACATCAACCAAAAAAACGGCACATTTAAAGATGAGCTCGACAGTTTTGTACAACACACGAGCTATGCATCAATGGGGGCTGATATTGGCGATATAAATAACGACGGTTACCCCGATATTTTTACCACGGATATGCTGCCAGCCGATGATTACAGGCTTAAAACAACATTGAGTTTTGACGACATTGACCAATACCGTTTGAAGGAGCGCAATGATTTTCACCACCAGTTTTTACAAAACACTTTACAACTAAACTCAGGCAAAGGCCGGTTTTGCGATATAGCCAATTACAGCGGTGTTAACGCCTCAGAATGGAGCTGGGGGGCATTGATGTTTGATGCTGATAATGATGGCTACAACGATTTGTATATATGCAACGGTATTTACCGTGACCTTACCAACCAGGACTTTTTGGATTTTGATGCCAATGAAATAAAAGAAAAAATGATAAGCACGGGCCAAAAAAACCTGGGCGAATTGGTAAGTAAAATACCTTCTATCGCAGTACCCAATAAAATGTTTAGGAACACCGGGCACCTTAAGTTTGATGATGTTGGTATGGACTGGGGCTTTACGCAAAATTCCTTCTCTAACGGCGCAGCCTATGGTGACTTAGACAATGACGGTGATTTAGATATTGTGGTGAATAATGTTAACGAGCCCGCATTGATATTTAAAAACAATAGTAGGGAAAAGAACAAAAACAATTTTATTGCCGTGCAGTTAAAAGGCAAGGATAAAAACACTTTTGCTGTTGGTAGTAAAATTGTTGTTTATAGTCAAGGGCAGCAACTAAGCCGGGAAGTTGTACCCAGCCGAGGCTTTCAATCAAGCGTGGATTATAAACAAGTGATTGGTATAGGCAAAAATGCCGCAGTTGACTCCATGGTAATTTATTGGCCCGATTTAACTTATACCACTATAATCCATCCTGGTATAAACAAAACATTACTGCTCGTTCAACCAGAGAATGGAACAAAAGTTAGCGCACTCATAACCCAGGATGTTAAACCCTTGCTTAAGCAATTAAGCACCGGATTTGACAAGCACCAACAGAATGATTATACGGATTTTTATAATGAACGAGATGTGCCACAGATGCTATCCCACCAAGGGCCGGAAGCTACAGTGGCCGATGTAAACGGCGACAGGCTGGATGATGTTTTTATTGCAGGTACCGCGTTGCATAGCGGCCAGTTATACTTGCAAACCGGTGATGGGAGATTTGCAAAAAAAGATATTCCTGAAATGGCGCAATTTGCCGGGTTTGAAGATGCCGCGGTACTTTTTTTTGATGCCGACGGGGATGGTGATATGGATTTGTTTATCGGTGCCGGTGGAAACAGTGCGCTGCCTGGTGCCAGAGAACTTCAGCACCGGTTATTTATAAACGATGGCAAAGGCAACTTTAAAATATCGTACTCCTCATTTCCTGCAAACCAGGATAACGTTGGTGTTGCTGTTGCGTATGATTTTGACAACGATGGCGACCTTGATTTGTTTGTCGGCGGCCGTTCAGTATCGTTCAACTATGGGGTTACCCCCCAAAGCCACGTATACATAAACAATGGCAAAGGAATTTTTACACAAATGCCTGCCGCGCAGTTGGCCGGTATAAATACCATTGGTATGGTTACCGGTGCTATTATGGCAGATGTTATAGGTGATGGTAAAAAACAACTTGTGATTGTTGGTGAGTGGATGTGCCCAAGGGTGTTTGGTTTTGAAAATAACAAGTTTGTTGAGATGCATACGGATTTAGATAAATATTACGGTTGGTGGCAAACGGTTACTACTGCTGATATAAACCATGATGGGCGTGCTGACCTGGTGCTAGGCAATTTTGGTGAGAATTTTTCACTACATACTGACGCGCAACACCCCCTTAAATTATGGTACAGCGATTTTGATGATAACGGCAGGATTGATAAGATTCTAACCAAAACGGTTGATGGCACAGATAAGCCTGTTTTTATGAAACGTGAAGTGGAGGCGGAGTTACCGGGGCTAAAAAAGCAAAACCTAAGACACTCGGAATATGCCAAAAAAACAATGCAGGATTTATTTACCAGCGAGCAATTAAGCAAAGCTGTTGTAAAACATATAAATTACCCATCGTCAATCGTGGCAATAAACAATGGCAATGGGCATTTTATGGTCCAGCCATTACCAGCAATGGTGCAGATGTCGTCGGTAAAATCAGTGGTTGCCGCAGATGTTAATGATGATGGCTTTGTTGATTTAATTATGGGGGGCAACGAATTTAATTTTCAGCCCCAGCTCTGTAGGTTAGATGCCAGCCAAGGTGCAGTTTTAGTCAATGATGGCAAGGGCAATTTTAATTTGTTGGATTGCGACAAGTCTGGTTTAAAATTAAATGGAATGGTGCGGGATATCGTTGCTATTCACTCAAAGTCAGGAATGGGTTTTTTGTTTCTCCAAAACGATGCGGTTCCGGTACTTTACCGATTGAACCAAACTCAGTCATCAAAAAAATGAAAAAATAAGGCATGTTTTCTCTCAGGAAAAATAAAATGGTTTTGAGTGTTTTAGGGGCATTGCTTATTGCATTCTCGTGCGGTAAACCAAAGCAACCTGTTCCGGTATTGTTTAAAACATTGAGCGACGAGCAAACGGGTTTGCATTTTACCAACAAGCTTACGCCAACAAGCCAGTTTAATATATTTCAATACATGTATTTCTACAACGGCGCGGGTGTTGGTGCTGGTGATTTTAATAACGATGGTAAGATTGATTTGTTCTTTTCGGCCAACCAAGGGGATAACAAACTTTATCTGAATGAAGGTGACTTAAAGTTTAAGGATGTAACACAGCAGGCAAATATACCTGAAGATGGAGGGTGGAACACAGGGGTATCTGTAATTGACATTAACAACGATGGTTTGCTGGATATTTATATATGCAAAGTGGGTAATTACGAAGCACTGCATGGCAAAAATGTATTGCTGATATGCAAGGGCATTAAAAACGGCGTACCTTTTTATGAGGATGAGGCTGCGCAATACGGCCTTGATTTTTCAGGCTTCAGCACCCAGGCTGTTTTTTTTGATTATGATATGGATGGCGACTTGGATATGTTTTTGCTTAACCATTCAGTACACCAAAATGGCACATTTGCGCCAAGGGCCCAGTTTTTAGGCACTTATCACCCATTGTCTGGTGACAGGATGTTTCGTAACGATGGTAATAACCATTTTACAGATGTAACCAAGGAAAGCAAAATAAACAGTTCGGCAATTAGTTACGGCCTTGGTGTTGCGGTGGCTGATATTGATTTGGACGGATGGCCAGACCTTTACGTGGGCAACGATTTTCATGAAAATGATTATTTGTACATCAACCAGCATAATGGTAAATTCTCTGAAGAGAACAACCAACGCCTTATGCATACCAGCCAGTTTTCTATGGGCGTTGATATTGCGGATGTAAACAATGATGGCTACCCCGAGATTGTTTCAATGGATATGCTTCCGGCCGACCCTTATATTTTAAAGCGCTCTTTGGGGGAGGATGAATATGATATTTTTTATCATAAAATTGACGTGGGCTATAACTACCAATATACCCGCAATAATTTGCAATACAACCGGCGCAACGGAATGTTTAGCGAGGTGGGATTGTATTCTGGCGTTTATGCGTCAGACTGGAGTTGGGCTCCTTTGTGGATGGATTTTGACAATGATGGATTGAAGGACCTGTTTATTTCAAACGGCATCCCTAAACGCATGAACGATATGGATTATGTGAATTTTATTTCGAACGAGGAGATTCAGCAAAAACTTCGCGACGATAAAATTGACGAAAGAGACACTGCGTTAATCAATAAATTTCCAGAGATAAAAATTCCAAACAAGTTTTTCCTCAATAAAGGCGATATGTCGTTTATGGATGATGCCGGTGCTATAGATGATGACAAGGCAACCTATTCAAACGGCGCGATTTACGCTGACTTAGACAATGATGGAGATTTGGATGTAGTGGTTAGCAATATTGATGCGCCAGCTTTGTTATACGAAAACAAAAGCAACAGCAACGCAAATAAATCATCTGTAGAAATACAATTGAAAGGCTCGGATAAAAATATTAATGCCATTGGGGCGAAGGTTGTAATGTTTGCCAACAATGGCATACGCACATATGAGAAAAACCCTGCCAAGGGTTTCCAGTCAAGCATGGAAACTCCCTTGCACATTGGGCTGGCCAATACAAAAATAGATTCGGCGTTTCTTATTTGGCCCGATAACACATACCAAAAAATTAGTTTAAGCAGCCAGCAGGCGCGTGTTTCATTTACTTGGCAAAAGGGTCTGCCTGTGTTTGATTACAAGAAAATTAGAGCTTACCACAAGGTGGACACAAAGCCGATGGAAGACATAACCGAACAAACAAAGCTCGGTTATTTGCACCGTGAAAATCCGTTTATCGAGTTTAACCGCGAACAGCTAATACCACACATGGTTTCAACAGAGGGGCCTGCATTGGCAGTTGGTGATATAAACCATGATGGACTACAAGATGTTTTTGTGGGAGCTTCGAAAACTTTTCACAATGCTGTTTTTATACAACAACCGGGTGGCAAATTTGCCAAAATGGACGAACCCGGCATGATGGCCGATAGTATGTTTGAAGATGTGGATGCCTGTATAGTGGATGTAAACAATGATGGCAACCCCGACCTTGTTGTGGCTAGCGGCGGCAACGAATATTATGGGGAGGATGTGCATATGCTGCCCCGCGTGTACCTAAATAACGGTAAAGGAATTTTTACCAAACTTGACAGTGCATTTAAAAACATATACATGACCGCGTCGTGTATAGTGCCGTTTGATTTTAACGGCGATGGCTTTGTTGATTTGTTTGTAGGCGGCAGGGCCGTGCCATGGGCGTATGGCAAAACACCCCCTTCTTATTTGTTGTTGAATGATGGTAAGGGTAAGTTTGTTGACGTTACAAAAAATATAGCGCCGGATATTTCGGATATAGGCATGGTAACGCAAGCCTTATGGTTTGATATTGACAAAGATGGTGATAAGGATTTGTTGGTGTGCTGCGAATGGGGCGGTATTTATGCCTTTATAAACGATAAAGGTCATTTTACGCGCAAAGTATTAACTGACAAAAAAGGTTGGTGGAATTTTATTTTACCGGTAGATGTAAACAACGATGGTAACATCGACTTGATTGCAGGCAACCTAGGCCTCAACTCAAGGTTGCAAGCCACTGATAAAGAGCCTGTACGCATGTATTATAACGATTTTGACGACAACGGAAGGTTTGAGCAGGTGCTTACATATTATCTACAGGGCAAGGAAATTCCTTTTGCCAATAAAGATGAATTGCAACGGCAGATGCCCATTGTAAAAAAGCGGTTTTTGTATGCCGGTGACTTTGCGAAAGCGACGCTTGAAGAAATATTTACCAGCGAAAAATTATCTAGTTCGCAAATACTTACGGCAAATTATTTGTCAAATGCTGTGTTAATCAACCATGGTAATCTTAATTTCTCTACGGAGGCGCTTCCATGGGAGGCGCAATTATCCTCTTACCGAGATGCCGTTGTGGTAAACGCGAATAATGACAGTCTGCCAGATATTTTGATGATGGGTAATTATTATGACAACAACATTCAAATGGGCAGGTACGACGGTGATTTTGGTACCGTTTTAGTAAATAACGGCCATGGAAAATTTGCTTGTGAAAACATAAATGGACTGACAATAAAAGGCCAAGTAAGGCATATAAAGCCCGTTGAAATAAATCACCAGCCTGCATTTATGCTTGCCCGTAATAACGATTCAGTAAAGGTTATACGATATGTCCCTTTAAAATAGCTTACATAACAGGGTAGTAAAGCTTTGTTATCCATTTGGTGGTGTCCGTTTCCAGTTGCCTGTCGGTAATCATTAACTGGTATGGTTTTGCTGGGCTGGCCCTTTTTGAATCCAAGTAGTAGTCGGTTAGTTTTTTAAGCCCTTCCTGTATGGTGTAGCTGCCACCCTTAACCGTTGTTGTTAACATATTGCCGCCGTAGGGCATCCTCTTAAGTATAATATCCGGTGTTTGGTTAACTCGTGCGCTAACAGGCAGGCCAACCATTACCTTGTAATTTTTCTCATCCAATTGTATCACATTCATCATCGGGTTATTGGTAGCCGTTACATGTTGGCTGGCCGCATATTGTTTTAGTTTATTAACTTCCTTGTATGTGTCGGTTACATTTGGATAGGCGGTAGTGGTTATTTGTGTGGCTATCAGCACAGAATCTTTTAGTTGGATTTCTTTTACTTCAATGCCATAAATGTTTTCTGACTTGTCAAGAAAGGTTTTCAGTTTGTCCATCAACCCTCCCATATTCTCCTTGAGTTTTTTTGCCTTGTTATATTGTAGCACTCTTTCTATAGGGTTTAATGATGCATCTATTTCAGTACTCCATTGTATGGCTGATGAATCTAAATAAATATTCAAGCAAACTAATGCGCTGGTCAGGTTTTCTCCTGCCGGTTGTATCTTTATTTCTGCCAGGTTGGATAGCGTGTTTTTTATATGGTAAACATATCCCTGGTAATTATAATTGGTGTCTTCTTTAACCGCAACAGTACGCCACCAACTATTAAACATGGCGCTGTCGTTTATAAATTTAATTGCAGCGTTTTGGTATGCAGTTATATACCGTACATTTGATACAACAATTTTTGAAGGGATAAAAATATAAGCACTTATTACCGTCAGCACTAAAACAGCCAATACCAAGGCAAGCAATTTTTTCATACAGAAAATTTAAATTCGTCGCAAAATAACCATTATCCGTTCAAAAAAAATATTAAATCCCAAGCAGGGCAGCCTGTTTAAATTGTACTTTAGCTTTAACGAGAATTGTAAAACATATGAAAATTAAATCAGCCTTTCTTTGTTGTGTATTCGCATTATGCTTTGTTGCTGTTGTAATGGGGCAGGCAGCCGACACATGGAAATTAACTGCGTCAAAAATTGATGCCACAAACTATTATGGTATCACTGTTGCCAATGGCATGGTGGGTGTTGTGTCATCCACTGAGCCTTTCAAAGTAAAAGACGTGGTGCTGAACGGTGCTTTTGATTTATATGGCAGGGGGCGCGTGAGCAACATATTAAAAACATTCAACTTTTTAAACATGTACCTAGAAGTGGATGGTGCACGTATTGAAAGTTTTAAGCAGGTGCAAAATTACCAGCAGGTGTTGGATATGAAGCATGCAAACCTTACCACCAGTTTTGAGTTTGACGATAAGGTTTCGGTTAGCTACACATACTATTCATTGCGCCACCTGCCTTACACCGCATTGGTTGATGTAAACATAACTGCTAAAAAAGAAATTGACATAACACCCGCCAGCGTGATGGAAGCCCCGGATATGCTAAAGGACGTACAGAATTATTATAATGAAATTGACAGGCCGCATGTGCGCATTTCGCTGCTTACCTCTACAGCCAAAAGCCCCACCGGCAAATTGTTGATGGCAGCATCAAACAGTTTTTTGTTTGATGAGCCGCATGGCAGCGAGCCGGCTGTGATACATGAAATGTGGGATAATAACATGCACCTGCTTAAATTTAAAAAGCACCTAAAAGCAGGTGAAACATACCATTTTGCCGTGGCTGGTTCTGCTATTACTTCTGCGCACGACGATGACCCTTTAAACGAAGCCGAGCGTCTTACCATATTTGCCGCGTTAGAAGGCAGGGCGAGGTTGGTGCAGTTTCACAATAACGCATGGGATTCTCTTTGGAAAAGCGACATAATTATCGAAGGCGACGATGAAAGCCAGCGAGATGTGCACAGCATGTTATACCACCTGTATTCATTTGTAAGGGAAGGAACCGCTTACAGCCTTTCCCCGATGGGTTTGAGTGGTTTGGGGTATAACGGCCATGCCTTTTGGGATACCGAACTGTGGATGTACCCCGGCTTGTTAGTATTGCACCCCGATATTGCACGCTCCCTGTTGGAGTATCGTTTCCAACGGATTGAAGCAGCAAAGCACAATGCATTCTCGCATGGCTATAAGGGGGCGATGTTCCCTTGGGAAAGCGCGGCCAGCGGCAATGAGGAAACGCCTGTTTGGGCGCTAAGCGGGCCGTTTGAGCACCATATTACGGCCGATATTGCCATTGCTGCCTGGAATTATTATTGTGTAACACAGGATAAAAATTGGCTGCGCGAAAAGGGCTGGCCTTTGTTGAAGGAAACCGCTGACTTTTGGGCAAGCCGGGTGGAAAGGAATGGTAACGGCCATTACGATATAAAAAATGTGGTGGCTGCGGATGAATGGGCCGAAAATATTGATAACAATGCTTTTACCAATGCCGCCGCCAAGGCTAACTTACAGTACGCTGCAAAAGCTGCGGCAATATTGGGCATTGCGGCCGACCCCGACTGGGCGAATGTTGCAGCTAACATACCCATATTAAAATTTGATGACGGTGTTACCAAGGAGCACGCAAGCTACAACGGCGAAAAAATTAAACAAGCGGATGTTAACTTGCTTGCTTACCCATTACATGAGGTAACAGACCCCGTTGCCGTTAAAAGAGACTTGGAGTATTATGAGCCGCGTGTTGGCGAGGGCCCTGCCATGACGCACGCTATTTTTGCCATATTGTATGCCCGGCTTGGCATGCCCGACAAAGCTTATAAATCTTTTCATGAAGGGTATACGGCGAATATGCGCCCCCCATTTGGCGTGCTGGCTGAAACGGCTACCGGTAACAATCCTTATTTTTCCACTGGTGCGGGAGGCATGGTGCAGGCCATGCTGAACGGGTTTGGAGGGTTAGAGATTACGCCTGCGGGCATTACCCAGCTTAAAGTTAAGCTGCCCAAAAACTGGAAGAGTTTAACAATTACAGGGGTTGGGGTAGATAGAAAAACGTACACGGTTAAATAGTTTTTGCCGACTAAATCAAGGTTGATTTTATCACACACGATTTTTCGTGAAAAGCTGATGGTATAAGGTGTTAAGCGACATCCGGTCAGTTGAAATGGATGATATTTCAGCTGACCGGAAATGCCAATCGCGCGATATATGGGCATCCGCGTAAAAAAAAAATTATATGTTAAAAAAAAATCCTATTCTTGTGTTCTAAATAGTGAAAAAACTAGCTGCCATATTACTCCTGCTGTTATTCCTGTTCAACTTAACAGGGTATAAACTGTTAACGGAATACCTTGAGGATAAGGCAGATAGAGCAATGCAGGCCAAACTTGACATAAGCGACTACGACGAATCGGACTTAGTGACTATAAAAGTCGCCAGCAGCCTTCCTCCATACACCTATAATTCAGGCAGTTTTCAAAACATAAACGGAACCATCACTGTAAACGGCATTAACTATAACTATGTTAAACTGCGTTACTATAGTGATACATTGGAGTTAAAATGTATTCCCAACCAAGAGAAAACAGGCATTATGAATGCCAGGGATGAATTCTCGAAATTGGCAAACGATTTTGCGAACCTGAGCAGCAAAAAAGTGCCTGGCATACCCGCTACTAAAGGACATGCTGCCATTAACAGCATTGGTGACTATGATGATTTTCAAAATGCGTACGGTCATCAAATCTTATCAACTGAAATTATTTATTCTACTCCACCTCATATCTGCACTTTAATTCAGCGTGCTATTACTGCACCTGCCCAACCTCCCGAATGTTAGTCTGCTTTGAGATAGCAGCTTTCCTTTAATTTCTATTCCTTTCTGTGTAAAATATTGTGTATGCAAATAATGTTGCAGCCAATATAAAAGTGTTTATTTCAGCGTTGTATTTGTTTTACATTTTTTTGTAACCCGCTACTGCAAACTATGCCCCGCTTAACGTATTTGCGTTTTGCTTGTTTGCATGTGATTGTGTAAAATAATGTACTACAGTTGTAAAAAAATATAGATATGAAAAAGTTTGTAGCAGTGCTTGTTACTGTTAGTGTTATTCTTGTGTCGTGCAAACCCAAGCAGGCAGATTATGCCGCTATTTTTGATAATCCGGATACTTATTGCAAATCAGTATATGAGTTGAATAGCGTGGTTATGGGCAATAATTTCTCACCCATTGTAGCATCCCGCAATTACATGTATGCCAATGTTGCGGCTTACGAGGTTATTGCAGGCGGGCACCCTGATGAATACAGCTCCCTGGCAGGCCAGGCAAAAGGCTTAAAAGATGTTCCAAAACCTGAAGCAGGAAAGAAAATTGATGTAGGTTTTGCTTCTTTGCTTGCTTTTTGGAAATTAGGCTCAGCCGTTACCTTCTCGGACAATGAAACAAAAAATTATGTTGACAGCCTTAAAAAGCTGGCTAAAGACCATGGGATGCCTGAGGATGTATATAATAATTCTGTTGCCTACGCCGATACAGTTGGTGCTACCATAATGGCTTGGAGCAAAAAAGATAATTACAAGCAAACAAGGGGTATGCCCGAGTTTACTGTTTATCCTGATTCGCCAGCCCGCTGGGTGCCGACACCGCCTGCTTATTCACCTGCAGCCGAGCCACATTGGAACTTGATTCGCCCGGTTGTGTTGGACAGCGCAAACCAGTTTGTAGCACCCCCGCCATACAAATTTGATGTTGTAAATAAGAACAGCCCGTATTACAAACAGGTGTTGATGAGCAAAAATGCCATTGACAGCCTTACGCCTGAGCAGATACATATCGCTGATTTTTGGGACGATAACCCTTTTAAGCTAAACGTATCAGGCCACCTGATGTTTGGTACAAAAAAGTTTTCTCCCCCTGGGCATTGGATGAGCATTGTAGGCATAGCTGCCAAAAAGGCGAAGGCAGATTATAACACAACAGTATACGCTTACGCCAAAACAGCCATAGCATTATTTGATGCTTTTATTTCCTGCTGGGATACAAAATACACTTACAACACAGCAAGGCCGGAAACTGTTATCAACAAATTCGTAGACCCCAACTGGAGGCCACATTTACAAACACCTCCTTTTCCCGAATATACTTGCGGCCATTCAACAGGCTCTGCGGCCTGTGCGGAGGCATTAACCAGTGTGTTCGGCGATAATTTTGCCTATACAGATACTACGGAATTAGAATTTGGCATTGCCAGCCGTTCTTTTAAATCATTCAGGGATGCGGCCATTGAAAATAACTGGGCGCGTTTTTATGGTGGCATTCATTTTCATTATTCATGCCTTGCCTCAAATGTTTGCGGTAAGGGAGTGGGCGGCCTTGTAGTAAACCGCCTGCACATGAAGAAGGAAAAGATTTGATTTGCCGCAGTTTGATGAGATTTTATGCAATTAAAGCAAGGTGTTATTAAACACACCGTTTTTTTAAAACCAACCGTTTATGAAAAAAATAATATTAATACTAACTATACTTATTGCAATTTTTACAGTTAACAACCGCGTAAATGCACAAGGTTGTGTGGCTATACGCAGCACCGCTGGTATTGGCATGGAACATCCTGGCCAAGCTGACAGCTCGGGAAGTTGGCTTGTGTCGTTCAACAACCGATATTTTAAATCGTTTCGCCACTATGTGGGCACTGATGAGCAAAAACAGCGCATAGCGCTTGGCAACAATGTTATTAATAATGTTTATACGGGGGATATTAATATTACCCGCACATTAAATTCCCGTTGGTCTATTATGCTTGATGCCCCCATGTTGGTAAATTCCCGGTCACAAACATACACGCAAGCGGGTGTTTTACACAGGTTCAGTACGCATTCAGCTGGGCTGGGCGATATTCGCATAGCCGCGTACGCTTGGCTGTGGGATCCTGCAAGGTTTCATAAAGGCAACATACAAGTTGGCTTAGGTATAAAGCTTGCCACAGGCGATTACAAATACCAAGATTATTTTGCCACCAGCGATACTACCAGGGAGTTGCGAGCTGTTGACCAGTCTATACAATTGGGCGATGGAGGTACTGGTTTTTCCGCAGAAGTGAATGCATATTATAACCTTTCCTCCAAATTTAGTGTATATGGCAACTTCTACTATCTTGCCAACCCCCGTGAACAAAACGGTGTACTTCGCAGCGCAACGCCAACTGCAGCTACCATTGCCAACGGTAGCAATGTAATGAGCGTACCCGACCAATACATGGTAAGGGCGGGGGTGAATTATAGCGTAAAGAATCTGGTGTTTTCTGCCGGTGTGCGTGATGAGTGTGAACCAGTTAAGGACCTTATTGGCGGCAGCGGCGGCTTTAGAAGGCCTGGCTACATCATTTCTGCAGAGCCAGGTGTTACGTATAAATTTAATAAAGTAACCGTGTATGGCTTTGTGCCAGTTGCATTGGTAAGGGCACGCACGCAAAGCGTTCCAGATCAAATAACAACAGCTTTAACTGGCAAATTCACTAACGGGGATGCGGCTTTTGCCGATTACCTAATAAATGTTGGGGTTACATTTAAACTCTAATACTTCTTCAGTTTTACTTGTTAACTGTTTTTAAGCTTCGTACGGCGTATCGCAAGCCTGCTTGTAATGCGCTGTGCCAGCCTACCCCAATTGTGCAAAAAATTAAAGTAATCCTTCTTAAAATTCATCAGTTTATGAAAAAATTATCATTCCTAATAATCGTTATCGTAGCATCATTTGGCTCTGTTGCCAACGTCTCAGCCCAAGGTTGCGTGGCGTTGCGTGGTAGTGGCGCGGCATACATGGTTGCGCATCCCGACGAAGAAAGTGCACAGGGCTGGATTTTTACCTCAAGCCTGCGTTATTTTAAGTCATACAAGCATTACTCTGGTACAACTGAAAATATAGCGCGCTTAACGGATGGGTCAAATGTGATAAACCACCAAACTACGATCGATCTTTCTTTGGTGCGCATATTTAATAACCGCTGGTCCTTGCTGATAGACGCTCCAATAGAAGCCAACAGTAGGTCCTCTTTGTACGAGCACGGTTTGGTAAACGGTGTTTACATAAAAAAAGAAAGGCACACCATGCACACTTTTGGATTGGGTGATGCACGTGTGGCCTTATACCGCTGGATGTTTAACCCCTTAACGCATAAAAAATATAACCTGCAGTTGGGCTTAGGCGTAAAGCTGGCTACTGGCGACTACAATGCCCAAGATTACTGGTATAATGTTGGGCCCGGCGGCACAAACGTACTCCGCCCTGTTGATCAGTCCATACAGTTGGGTGACGGTGGCACCGGCTTTACTGTTGAAGCAAATACTTTTTACAACCTGGCCAAACACTTTAATGTATATGGTAATTTTTATTACTTAATAAATCCTAGGGAGCAAAACGGCACTAGGACTTACCGTGAAACACTTGCCCCCTCATTGGCCAACGAAGCTATTTGCAGCGTGCCCGACCAATATATGGCTAGGGTTGGTTTTAGTTATACAAGCAAATCTGGCTTTAGCGCATCCCTTGGCGGCCGTGTGGAAGGCATACCAGTGAATGATCTTGTTGGCGGCAGTGGCGACTTCCGCAGGCCGGGTTTTGTTTTGTCAGCCGAACCCCAAGCCAACTACAGCTTCCATAAGATAAACATTTTTGCTTCTTTGCCCTTTGCGTTGGTTCGCAACAGGCTGCAAAGTGTAACAGACCAGCAAAGCTCAGTAAAATATGGCAAGTTTATACGGGGGGATGCCGCCTTTGCTGATTACGTTGTAAATCTGGGCATATCAGTTAAGCTTTAATGTAAAAGTGAAATATACCCAATTACTGCCTGTGTTTTAATAGCTGTAAAAGATGCAGGCAGTAAATAGGAAAATTAGTAGCAACAAAAATTAATACAATGTTTCGTTACACCAAAGAACAAAAAATGCACTATACCCTGCGTCTGGCAGTAGCAATGTGTTTTATTGGGCATGGTGCATTTGGTATAATAACAAAGCCAATATGGTGCAATTATTTTGCAGTGTTTGGCATTGGCCACGACATGGCGTACCGCCTTATGCCTATAGCAGGTGCCGTTGATATTGTGATGGGCATCGTAATGCTGGCATACCCAATAAGGGCCATAGCAGGCTGGTTGGTTATTTGGGGGATTATTACCGCGTCCTTACGGCCGCTTTCCGGTGAACCATTTGCAGAGTTTATAGAACGCGCCGGCAATTTTGGCGCACCACTGGCGTTGTTGCTTTTATCAGGCGGCAGTGTAGCCAAAGTAAGTGCTTGGCTTAGGCCCATAAACCCCAACATTGCAGCCGATGCAAAAACCATGGCGCGGGTAACCATTTGTTTAAGGGTTATCGGGTTTTTGCTGTTACTCGGCCATGGCTGGTTGAATATTTTTGAGAAAAAAGGATTAATTAGTCAATATGCCGCTTTGGGTTTTGCAAACCCTGTAGTGGTTGCGCATGTAGTAGGTACATTCGAGATACTTGCCGCATGTACGGTGTTGGTAAGGCCGATGCGCCCAGTGCTGATGATTTTTTTAATATGGAAAGCAGGCAGCGAGCTTTTTTACCCCCATTGGGAAATTTTTGAATGGGTGGAACGCGGGGGCAGCTACGGTACTATACTGGCTTTATGGTTTGCGGCTAACAAAACCGGCGTGCTAAAAAAGAATGCAAGCCTCCCCTCAAATCAATTTAAACATGCAACCCTACACTAAAAACACTTTATAAACTACCAAAACTAACACAACAATGAGCAAACGTATTTTAAAGCATATTGTACTTACCTGTACCGTACTGCTTGTATTAGGCAATGCTGTTTTGCATGCCCAAACTGATGAGGATGCCATTATGATGGCAAAAAAACAATTTTGCATAGGCGGTATGTACGGCTATGGAAGTTGGAAAAATTATTGGGAAGGTACCCTTAAAAGGAATAATTTGAATTTAGGCACTGTATCTAACCAGATGTTTGGTTTTATGGGTACTTATGGCGTAACAGAAAAGCTAAACCTGTTGGTTAACCTGCCATATGTTACCACAAAGGCCACTGCTGGTACACTGCATGGCCAGCATGGTTTGCAAGATGCATCGCTTTGGGTAAAATGGCTGCCTTTGGAAAAAGACCTGGGCAATGGTACTTTTTCAGCTTACCTTATTGGCGGCTTTTCTTTTCCAACCACCAATTATATAGCCGACTATTTGCCATTGTCAATCGGCCTGCATAGCACTAACCTCTCCGGGCGGTTGTTGCTTGATTACCAAGTTGGCCGGTTTTTTACCACAGTCTCAGGTACCTATGTATACCGCAATAACATAACCATCGACCGCCCGGCATATTATACCACAGAGCAAATAAATTCTAACAAAGTAGATATGCCCGATGTTGCCACCGAGCAGTTACGCATTGGTTATAGAAGCAGCTATTTAATTGCGGAAGCCATCGCAACCAACATGAATACGCTTGGCGGGTTTGATATTCGCCGTAATGATATGCCCTTCCCCAGCAATAAAATGAATGCAACCACTGTTGGCGTTAATGTAAAATACACGCTTAAAAAAGTAGCAGGATTGTCTTTTATTGGCGGCGGCGGGTACACTGTGGCAGGAAGAAATGTCGGGCAGTCAACCATGTTCAATGCAGGCGTATTTTATATTCTTGATTTTAACCACAGTGAAAAAAAATCGGACAGGGCAACAAAAAAATAGAGCCGTAGAGATTGTAAAAACAACTTGGCAGAGGTTGCCATTGGCAAAAATAAAATTGACTTTTAAAATATTAAAATATGAAAAAGATTTTGCTCTCTATAACAGTACTAACCATGGCGGCTTCTGTTATTTTAGTAGCGTGTTCAAAAAAAGTGGAAGGCGTAACAGATAATATTTCAGCCCTTAACCCAGCTAATATTGACCTTGCCGCAGGCAACTGGAAGACTGTTTTGTTAACCAGGCCCGATACATTTGCGGTTGCCGCACCCGCAGCAACCAATTCACCAGCATATGTCGCAGAGCTGAATGAAATTAAAGGCGCGCAAAGCAGCCTTACAGACGAACAGCGCTCGATTATAAAATATTGGAGTGCGGGTTCCGTGCTACGATGGAATGAAATATTGAGAGATCTTGTGGCAAAACATAACCTGCCCCCTTACCAGAATGATGATGGCAGCTACCCCATACCCACTGCTGCCAACCCGTTTAATTATCCACAATATCCTTTTTCAAACCCGCCGTACGCAGCAAGGGCTTATGCCTATGTTAGTGCGGCGCAATATGATGCATTGGTTGCAGCTTGGCATTATAAAGTGCAATACAACCGCCCTGCACCGTATAGTGTTGATTCTTCGGTAAATGCATTGGTGCCCAAAACCGCGTTGCCTTCATACCCATCAGAAGATGCAGTGCTGGCCGGCACCATGGTGGCGATGATGACCATGTTGTTCCCAACGGAGATATCCTTTATCCAGCAAAAAGTAACGGAAGAAGAGAACTGCCGCATTTGGAGCGGCGCTAATGTACGCAGTGATATTGTAGCAGGGGAAGCATTGGGCAGGCAAGTAGCCAGCGTATTTATAGCACGCGGTAAAACCGATAATGTTAGCAAGGCCGTAGGTACACCTGCCCAATGGGCACTGTTTGTTACAAACGCACTTGCGGCAGGTAATACACCTTGGTACAGCCTTGAAACACCCGCCCGTAACCCCATGCTGCCATTTTTTGGAAACGTAAAGCCTTTTTTGTTTGACTCTGCAACTGTTGTTGCATTAAGGCCCGGCCCTCCGCCATCAGCCACAAGTGATGAAATGAAAAAAGAAATAGCCCAGGAAAAGGCTTATATCACAAACGCGCCTAGGGAGAATATGCGCATTGTACAATTTTGGGCCGATGGGGTAGGTACATACACACCGCCGGGGCATTGGAATGCCATTGCCGCCAATGATTTTATTGCGCAAAATTTTAGCGAAGTAAGGTGGGCACGAAATATGGCATTATTGAATATGTCGTTGATGGATGCAGCCATTGTTTGTTGGAATACCAAGTACTATTACTTTAACCCACGACCAACGCAATTAGACCCCAGCATTAAAACGCTCACCGGGGTGCCAAATTTTCCGTCCTATATATCCGGGCATGCATCTTTCAGTGGGGCCGCTGCAACTATACTGGGGCATATCATTCCGGCTAATGCGGCATCTTATACGGCTATGGCACAGCAGGCATCAGATTCAAGAATGCTTTCCGGCATCCATTTTTTAATTGATTGCAGTACAGGTTTGCAGGTTGGGCAAAGTGTGGGTGGCTACGGTGTTAAACGCGCGCAGGCCGACGGGGCTGAATAAATTTTGAGAGTAGTTTTTTAATCATAACAAGCGAGTAAAACGCCGCAATTCCTTGTGGTGTTTATTTTTCTCTTTCTTGTTTATAAAAGTGAAAATAAATTTTTAGTATACGTTTTCTTAAGTTTTGATTTTAACAAGCACAAACACCGTGATTCTTCACGGTGTTTTTTGTTTTTTATGCTGTTTAATATCAATTTGCGTGTATATTCATTCCCTCATCAAACTAACGCTTGCTATGCAAAACTGGAAAATCAAACTATCGCTTTTTTTAAACTACTTTGTATTTGCCATACTCTTAAACAGTGTGGGTACGGTTATTTTACTTGTTCAAAAAAGCTTCCCCGATATCACAAAGTCGCAGGTTGCAGTGTTGGAGCCCTTTAAGGATTTTAGTATAGCCATTGTTTCGTTTTTAGTAACATCGTTTATTACTAGGATAGGCTATAAAAAAGCCATGCTTATCGCATTAGGTTTCGTTACGGCTGTTTGTTTTCTGGTGCCTTTCAGTAACAGCTTTTTGGTGATAGAATTGCTTTTTGCGGCTGTTGGCTCAAGCTTCGCATTAATAAAGATGGCTGTATATGGTTCAATTGGTTTGGTTACAAAGAATGAGAAGGAGCACATAACGTTTATGAATTTTGTGGAGTCTGTTTTTGGTGTGGGAATAGTCTTGTCTTATTTTCTTTTTCCTTTGTTCATAGATAAAAACAACCCCGGTTCAGCAAGCTGGCGTAATGTATATTTTTTGTTAGGGGGTATATCACTGGTTGCATTTCTTTTACTGCTTGTGTCTCCCTTAAATGAGTCTGCCGCCAAATTTGAAAAGCAAGATAATGCCTCGAGCGATATCCGTAAAACGTTCAGCCTTGTGGCTACACCCGCTGTGGCGGTTTTTATTGTATGTGCTTTTTTATACGTATTGCTAGAGCAGAGTATTATGAGTTGGCTGCCAACCTTTAACAACAACGTTTTAAAATTGAATGAGGTACTCAGCATACGCATGGCAAGCATACTGGCAGGTTCCATGGCATTGGGGCGGTTTTTGGCCGGTGTGGGGTTTAAAAAACTAAACTGGGCAGTACTATTGTCTATTTGTTTAGTGGCTGCGGCAGGTATAGTATTGCTTTGTATGCCGGTAATCAAACAATTTATAGGTGGGTATAAAGGAAATGGCATAACCCAATTGGCGGACGTGCCTTTAATTGCCTTTGCTTTTCCTCTAATTGGCTTGGTGATTGCACCTATTTACCCAGCATTAAATTCAGTAATATTAAGCTCCCTTCCTAAACCCGCTCATGGTCTTATGGCAGGCCTCATAATTGTTTTTTCAGCGGTTGGCGGTACAACAGGTTCGCTTATCACCGGTAATATTTTTCAATACTATGGCGGGCAAAATGCCATGTATTTTTCACTGGTGCCTATTACATTCTTATTTATAGGGCTAATTGTTTTTAGTAAGCTGCAAAAGAAAGCAGTATCAAAAGCAGCAATTTCGGCCAGTTTGAAGCAACAGGATGTAATTGTATAATAACTTTGCACCCTGTGCTTGATAATTCATCCCTCCGGTACTGCATGTGCATATCCGTGTTATATACCCTTTTTAAACTGTTTCAAAACTACTACTCATGCAAATTGAAGCGTTACACCAGCTTGAGGGGCTTTTTTCAGCAGTGCAGTTGCAACAGGTTTTTCCCGATGGTAAAACTTTTCCCGACTGTTTGCCCAAATACCCGCTGGATGAAATTGAACAAAAATATTTGAGCGAAAGCAAAGCCCCTTCTTTTTCGTTAAAAGCGTTTGTGTCGCAGAACTTCTTACCCCCGCCGGAATATACAACGGGCTATTTAACCGATGTTACAGAGCCTGTGGAAAAGCATATAGAACATCTTTGGGACGTACTTGCGAGATACCCTGCCGCCGAAACAAGTTCGCTCATACCCCTACCTTACCCCTACATAGTTCCGGGTGGCCGCTTTAGGGAAATTTATTATTGGGATAGTTATTTTACCATGCTTGGGTTGCAGATTTCGGGCAGGGTAAACATGATGGAAAATATGGTGCGTAATTTTGCTTTTTTGATTGATAAAATTGGCCATATACCCAACGGTAACCGCATTTATTACGCAGGCAGGTCGCAGCCACCTTTTTATGCCTTGATGGTGCAGTTGTTGAGAGAGGAGCAAGGAGATGCCGCGCTTATAAACGCCCTACCCAGCCTTGAAAAAGAATATGCGTTTTGGATGAGGGGTAAGGATAAATTGGTTGAAGGCAACAATAATGTTAATAGGGTAGTGCTATTGCCTGATGGTGCAATATTGAACCGTTATTGGGATGAATATAATACACCCAGGCCGGAGGCTTATAGAGAAGATGTTGAACTCGCCCACAAAAGCACCAGAGAACCCCATATAGTTTACCGAAACCTGCGTGCGGGGGCCGAGTCGGGCTGGGATTTTAGCAGCCGTTGGTTTGGGGATGGCAGCACCTTTGAAACGATACAGATAACTGATATTATACCGGTTGACCTTAATTGCTTGTTGTTTTACTTGGAGCAAACATTGGCAGAGGCCAATAAACTTGCAGGTAAGCTTACCGAGTCGGCTGTATATACATCGCTCGCAATAAAACGCAGGTTGGCTATAGAGCGTTACTGTTGGAACGAAGCGTTGGGTTTTTATACGGATTATGATTTTGTTGCAAACACATGCAAAGATGACATAACAATGGCAGGTGTTTTTCCGTTGTTTTTTGCAATTGCCGGCAACGACAATGCCGAAAAAGTGGGTTCGATATTACATGCAAAATTGTTAAAAAGTGGTGGTTGTGTAACCACCACAAAGGTTAGCGGGCAACAGTGGGACAGCCCTAATGGATGGGCACCTTTGCAATATATGGCTGTGAAAGGATTGGAGAAATATAACATGTTTCAATTAGCAGCCGAAATTGCAAAACGCTGGATACACTTAAATATAAAGGTTTTTAAAGCAACCGGTAAACTAATGGAGAAATACAATGTTGTAGATACCAACTTGTTGGCGGGCGGGGGCGAATACCCAAGCCAGGATGGGTTTGGATGGACAAACGGGGTATTACTTAAGTTTATTAAAATGTTTAAGGCGAAGGGGTAGGGTGGAAGGTTTAAGTACAAGGTGTAACGTGAAAGGTTTAAGGTATACGGCGTGAGGTGTAAGGTGGACGAAGTTTGGTTTTGTTGGGTATCGGGTTTGCGGTTTGGGTGCAAGGGTATGGCGGCACATAAATAACTGAGGAAATATAATTATGGCAACAAAAAAAATAGTGCGGGCAATTTGTGTAGGCGTTATTATTGTTCTTTTACCTGTTTTTATACATGCCCAAGGCCAGGCTCCTGATTATGGCAACCTCGATAATTGGGCAGCACACCCATGGAAGTGGGATGCTTCCGACAGTATTCCCGAGCCTTTGCGGGATGGTTACATACCAGATTCGGCGGTTGACGTTTTCTTCATCCATCCCACCACTTATTTGGATAAAAAACAGCCTTTTGGTTGGAATGCCCCGGTTGACGATTCAGAACTCAATCAAAAAACCGATAATAGCACCATATTAAAGCAGCTGAGTATTTTTAATATAGCAGGCCGCGTGTTTGCACCGCGCTACCGGCAGGCACATATTGATGCCTATTACACTGCAGATACGGTAACTGCCCGTGCTGCACTTAATGAAGCTTATAGTGATGTGAAGGCTGCCTTTGAGTATTACATGGCGCATTATAACAATGGTCGGCCAGTAATAATTGCTTCGCATAGCCAAGGCACCACCCATGCCAAAACGCTGTTGAGGGAGTTTTTCGACGGCCGGCCGTTACAGCAAAAATTGGTAGCCGCCTATATTGTAGGCATACCTGTGGAACCTGATTGGTTTGCTAGCATACCACCCTGCAATGCACCGGCCCAAACGGGCTGCTTTTGTACTTGGCGCACACTTGAAACGGGCTATCTTCCCCCTTTTGTTGAAAACGAAAAATTCACAGCCGTGGTTACCAACCCGCTTACCTGGGATGCCAGCAAGCCTGTTGCCAGCAGAGAAAGCAATGAAGGCGCAGTGTTACTTAATTTCAATAAGGTATTGAAGCATGTTGCCGGGGCAACCGTACACGGCGGTGTGTTATGGACTGACAAGCCGCACTTTTTCGGTAACATTTTTTTTACCACTAAAAATTACCATATTGCCGACTACAACCTGTATTACACCAGTGTTCGTAATAATGTAAAGCCGCGGGTGCAAACATTTTTAAAAGAATACAAGCCGTAAGGTGGTAAAAGGCCAAACAATGGGCGATAAAAAAAGGTTTTCACTGTCTAAATTCCCCTTTATGTTCCGAAAGGACTATTATATGGGTGTGCTATTGTTAAAGAGGCGCGGTTTGGCAGTTATAACCTGGGTTTTTTTGGTTTTGCTGGTATACATAATAGCAGCTTTGGTATATTGGTTTATTGTGCTGGAACAACAAAACGACCTTATCGCAGCCTTGCGGGTTGCTGAATTACATAAAAACGCACCCAATTATATACAGCAGTTAAACAATAGTGAAGAGTTGCACAGGCGCAAGATGATACAGTACCTTGGAGAGGGTTCAACCTTTTTGGTATTGATAATTATAGGGGCTTCATTTGTTTATCGTGCCGCCCGCAAACAAATAATATTGAGCCAGCAGCAGCAAAACTTTATGATGGCAGTTACCCATGAGTTAAAAACCCCCATCGCTATAACCCGGCTTAACCTGGAAACACTGCAAAAACGCGCCCTGGATGAACAACAACAACATAGGCTGTTAGCCAATACCCTACAGGAAAATAACCGGCTTAATACGCTGACTAATAACATACTGGTATCCTCGCAATTGGAAACCGGCACCTACCGCTTAAATACCCAGCCTGTAAATTTTAGCGAACTGGCTGCTGAGGTGGTGAATGATTTTAAGGTTCGCTTTCCAAAACGCACCATCCAATTGGTGGCAGACGAAGATGTGTTTGTACAGGGCGAGGCTACCTTGTTACAACTTTTATTAAGTAACCTACTTGACAATGCATTAAAATACTCGTTGCCGCCAGCACCAGTAAATATTGGCGTGAAAAAAAGGAATAAGTATGCGATACTAACAGTTGCAGACGAGGGCGAGGGTATAGCGGATGATGAAAAGAAAAAAGTGTTCCAGAAATTTTACCGCACAGGCAATGAGGGTACACGCAAAACTAAAGGTACCGGGTTGGGGCTTTATCTTTGTACCAAAATTGTAAAAGACCATAAGGGTAAAATATCATTAACCGATAATGAGCCCAAGGGCGTGGTTTTTGCAGTACAGTTAAAAGCATTATAATAAACATTATGGGGGACAGGGGCAATATATTGTTGGTGGAAGATGAGGAGAATATGCACGAGGCGTTAAAGCTTAACCTTGAAATGGAAGGCTATACCGTAACATCAGCCTATACTGGCACGGAAGGACTAAAAGCCGTGCAGAATGAATACTTCGATATTATTATTATGGACATTATGCTGCCTGAAATTGATGGTATTACCGTTACTGAAAACATAAGGTTGCAGCATAATGACGTGCCTGTTTTGATACTAAGCGCACGCAATACCGGCAGCGACAGGGTACTTGGCCTAAAAAAGGGTGCTGATGACTACCTTACTAAGCCTTTTAATTTGGAAGAGCTTTTATTACGGGTGGAGAAACTGGTGCAAAAAAATAAGAAGCTGCAAGACAAGGAAACAGTGGGGGATATTTACAATTTTGGCAAAAGTAGGGTTGATTTTAATGCACAGCAGGCCGTTACTTGGAATGGCAGCGAAGTGGAGTTAAGTAAAAAAGAAGCCATGCTGCTGAAGTTGCTGATTGAAAATAAAAATAAAGTAGTTACCCGCGAGAAAATACTACAGATGGTTTGGGGCTATAACGTTTACCCCACGACGCGCACCATTGATAATTTTATACTTAACTTTCGAAAATATTTTGAGGAAGACAGCCGCAACCCCAAACACTTCCACTCAGTAAGGGGAGTAGGGTACAAGTATGTGGAATAATTTACAATTCCAATTGCTTTATCACTTCCGTAAGTGCCTCCTGCAATGTGGCTCTCTGTTCAACGTTTACCAGTGGTGAGTATAGGTTTTGGTTGCACATGTTGTAAATGCGTTGTACGGTTTCAACCAGTAGTTTGCTGTGGCTTTTCTCTTGTAACTCTTGCAATATATCAGCCTCATAAAAAGCAAAACTGTCAAGCTTTTGCCTAAGGGCTTGGGTTAATAGCTCCTTGGCGCTGTTGTAAAATGCATGGTCATTTTCTATGGCGGCCAGGGCAACCACTTCTTTGTTGAAATGGGTTTTCTCCGCAGGCGGCAATACCAAGGATAATGGAGTCTTCTCCGGCTCAGCTGCTTGCTTTTGTCTTGTTTTTTCCTTTCGTTGTGTTTTGCCTGTAATTATCAAAATAAAGGCAACTATTAATGCTATTGCAGGCACTATCCACAAGTATTTACGGTTGGTAATGTCTTCCGAAATAATTTCATGCAAGGTCTCCGGCTTTGCCTTGGAAAAATGAATAGTTAGACTGTCGGTATGCACCGAGTCATACTTTTGGGTTTGGGGGTTAAAAAATGTTAAATAAATGGGCGGTATTATTGTGATACCCTGTCTTGAGCCAACAAACGGTATCTCAAAGGTTTTAACACCGCCAGATGGGTAGTCGTCATGCACAAGGTGTTGCGTGGCCGATGGCTCAAAATGTTCCACATTAGCAGGCCATTGTATATCTGGGGCGGAAATAGACGCAATATCGCCGGTGCCACTCACGGTAATAGTTAAATGGCTGTTTTCGCCCAATGGCACTATGTTGCTGTCTGCCTTTATGCCCATCGTAAAATTGCCTACCACGCCAGTAAAATTCAGAGGTTTATCCTTTTCCGGTAAAGGTTTTACGTTAATGGTAATTGGCTTGCTAATGGCCTCCAGCCCAACGGTTTGTACAAGGCTTGGGTTTTCTGCTGTAATAAACTGCACAACATTGTTTACCGAGGCGCTATCCAGCAAAAGCGGGCCGTCGCGCAAAGGGGTTAACTGTACCCGGCGCAATAATATTACATGGTACAACTTTCCGTCAATTGTTTCATTGGCGATATCTACAGCGGGGTTCAACTCAATAACTCCACACCCGTTAAAAGCGGGCTGCCTGCCGGGTGTTGGGTCACTGTTTATCGCCCGGTATAGTTTATATTCAACCAATAAGGCTTCACCTGAATAGACGCTGCTTTTGTTTGGTACCGCCCGCAAAAAAATGAGGTTGTTGAATTTTTTCAATACATTTTCACCTTGTTTCACAACAGGCATGCTAAAGTAAGGGTCGTCAAGTTGCAGAACCTGCCGCTGGGCGAACACAGGTAAACTGAACAGCAAAGCTGTACAAAAAGCAATATAGCGGTTAAGCAAGGGCATGTAATGTTACAAATATGGCAAAAAACAGCCATTGTGTATAGTTAATTGTTGGTAAAGGTAGAAAAGGTATTTTCCGGCGTTTCGCAAAGTATTAGTGTACTTAGAAAACGAAAAATGCATAAGTCATATTTTGTGCTTAATTATCCGTCCATAAAATTTGGTAAACAAAAGCCTTACACATGCATGGTGATGATTTTTTATAAATTGGCAATGACTGGTGTTTTGTATATTTTTATCGCCCAATTGATAAACGGCTATGCAGTTACAATTTTCGTACGATAAAAAAAAGGTTTTACAGGGGTTGCGCTACCATTTTATTTGGCAGCCCGAACTTAGGGTGTTGCTGGTGGTAATACTTGCTTTTGATGCGGCTACTGCTATTTTATACTTTATGGGCAAAATAAGGCCGCAGCCTTTTTTGCTTGGTTCTTGTATATGGCTGCTGTTTTTGGTTTCGTTTTGGTACATTATGCCCAACAGCGTGTACAAAAGGGAACAGCAGACTTTTAAGGATACATTTTTAATTGTATTTAAGAGTGATTGCGTTTACTTGGAAAACGACAAGGGCTATGTTAAATGGGGATGGGGTGAGTTTACCAAATTTTCTGAAAGCCCGAATTTCTTCCACCTGTATTTTTCGCCAAAGTCTTTTTTCCTCGTTCCTAAGGATAATATGATTGATGAATTTAAATTCGACCTGCGGCTGTTGCTGAGCGACAAAATTAAAGGCGCGGCTTAGCGTTTTTAGCGTTGGTTGGTGCCAGTAAATTACCAACGCCAACTTCCGTTTTCTATTTCAACAATGGATATATTGTTATTTTTACATGTGTTATTTTTTGTGAAACCCAGCATT
>Ga0364894_10123_pt1 | contig 42558 bp, 37 predicted proteins | sample ExccelJu500001D4_FD_206942 | JGI IMG/M metagenome (GOLD analysis project Ga0364894, IMG submission 206942) | Enriched cells from Trout Bog Lake Hypolimnion, Wisconsin, USA - BchlTB.July16.5000.01.D4 | ecosystem: Environmental > Aquatic > Freshwater > Lake > Hypolimnion/Profundal zone | place: USA...
TTAACGGAAAAGACAGCATTGTAAGTCTTTTTAATGCCCATGCCGACTCTAACTACACGCTTAGCTGGAAACCTATTAAAGCAGAAGTAGCCCATTCGGGCGACCTGGGCTTTACTTATGGCACCTATTCGTTAACGATTAAAAATGCAGGTAAAGAAGAGGGCACCTACTGCACTATCTGGAAAAAAGACAAAAACCACAGCTGGAAATTTGTATTAGATACCGGCAACGAAGGTCTTAATCCGCAAGACCAGGCTGCCGATAAGGCGGTTAAAGCTGAAGATGATAAAATAGTAAAAAAGGAAGGGAAGAAGAAGTAGTGCTGTAGCAGCCAGATTCTTATACTGCTTAGGAGGTAGCCCAATCAATTCTATCTGCCTATGGTATGCGAAAGATGGGGTAGAAATCCGGCTGCACAAAAAGCTGCCAAAGCCCCAACACCACTAAAAATCATAATTGCAAAAAAGCCCTTAATGCCATTTACGGAAGTTACTTCCCGTCTCGTTCCAAAAAAATGATATGCAATTAATCCGGGGTGCGCGGCAAGCATTTCTGCCCCGCCATTAAAATAAACCCAATAGGCAGCCACTAAATACATAGCAAAACAATACGAAGAAAATGCTATTGCAACCGGGTTCATAGACCGGATATTGAGGCATTCAAGCGGGTCATTTACAAGTCCGGTTAATATACCAAAACCCATTATCAGCCAGGGTATTGTGCTGAAAAACACAAAGCCCTTCAGCAGCTTATTATATCCAGGCTCCAACTCCGGATTTTGGTCAATATGCGGCCTTACCCTGCCTTTCATAATAAAGGCATTAATTATTGTAACCACCATGGCCAACAGGGGAAAGAATGTGAAAAGCATATTCATACAGCAGCAATAAAAGCGGGTAATAATATGAAATTATTTTTGCTTTATACATTGGAAAAATGCCATATAAAGACTCCGGGTAAAGCAACGCAACCATGTCGGCAATCCGGGTTACACTTTGCTAGGCAGGGGGAAAATAATAGCCCGGTAGTAAAGAACACGCCTGTAGCTATAGCCGTACTGGTATGTAAAAATAAATGTCCCCGCAGGGTCCATTTCCGCGCCCTTCGGGGACATGATGATTAGGTGTGGAAATACGTTTTGTGCTCATGCTTTTAGCAACCGGTGCAAAAACACCCTCACCTCTGTCCAGTCAGTATACTCATAGTCGCCCGAGGTATCGGTACTGCGGCCCTCGTGTTTGGCTATCATGCGCATCATTATCTTTTTAAAGAAATCGTACTGGCTGTAAAGCAACGCGCCCGCTATCTGTTTTATATCTATTGGCTTCCATCCGGTTTCTCTTAAAAACTTCGCAGTTATCTGCTCAAGTTCTTTTATTGATTCATCATCTTTACTAACCGAGGCCAGGTTTACTGAAAAGAAAGCACTATCGAGCTTGTTCAGGGTTTCAACATGCTCCTTTATATAATGAATAACTGAGCTTTGATATTTGCCCATGTGCACAGAGGCGCCAATTAACACCAGGTCAAACCCTTCGGGCGACGGAGGGGTGTCGGTTGAATCGGAGAGGGTAACCTTGTGCCCCAGTTTTTCGGCTTCATCTTTCATAAAGCGGGCAATTTTCCTGGTTTGGCCTTCGGTTGTGCCGTAAACAATAAGGACGTTCATGGACATTAGTTTTTATCTGTACAAAGTTGGAACCTGGTGGATGGTTTATGAATAACCTGCGTTTTGGTGAGGCATGATTAATGTCAGCCGGGGAAGGCACCCGAACGATATGGCGGAGTTTTCAATATGTTTTAAGGATTCACAATTTTATAATACCCCGCTACATTTTTATGAAATAGCACCAATGTATTCGAAAATCTGTGCTTAACTATCGAGTCGCCCAGGTTGGCACCATACTTTAATCCCAGGCTCAATTTCGGAACAAATTCCACCAGTTGAACATGATAATACCGGCCTGGAGTATCTTCCATAGTGCGGAAATAATCGCCGTGTTCGGGATTGCCGATATACTGAAGGCGCCCCGAAATCTCAGTAGTGTCGAAGGTATAAAAGTTGACAGGTGGCTCGCGAAAGCCGTTGGGCGATTTAATACTTATTCTATAAAGCAGAAAAGCCGCCACTGCGATGCCTGGGGTAAGCCAAAAGATTTTTGCAATGTACTTCATACCTTAAGTTCTGGATAACATGATATCACCGGTTGTCAGTCTTATAATTTTTTTTCCGGATAAATAGAAGGAACAATAAAATCCCGGACAAAGCAATTACCGCAAAAATCAGGCTTGAGTTTTGCCTTTCACCCAAATAGTTAACCAACTCTTTCACGTTTACATCACAAGCAGGTATACCACAGGCAAAGGGTGTGTTGAATAACGGCACTGGCTTTTCAACCATAAATTCCACCATGGGTTACTGCTTTATGAACATTTTCGTCACGCCCTCCCCGTCCTCCAAATGCACAAAATAAATACCGGGGTCAAGTGCCGATATATCAGTTTCAAACCTCCCATTCTTTACCGGTATGGGCTCTTTTATAATGCGGCCATCAGGCGAGATAATCTCCAGGTAATTTTCAAGGGCCGGGTTGGTAAGGTAAATATTACCCGAAAGGATGTTTTGTGCCGGGTTGGGATATATCTTCATGATATTCTTGCCAGAAATAGTTTGCACACCGGTTTGAATGCCGGCTGAAACATAAATATTTTGCTCGCGCATAATTGAACTTAGCAATTGTCCGTTCCTGTACCGGTTAACACAGGTTGCGTAGCAAAAAATGCCCTGCTGGCAGGGCAGACTCCAGGCGAGGTCGCCGGTTACAGGGTTAATGCTGAACGTATCGGCCAAAACACCGTTAGCCGCGCAAAACTGATCGGGATACTGATACTCTGGAACCGGATTGCTGATGGTTTCGATGGGGGTAACAAACGAATACACAATGCTATCATTGCGGCTGTTTATTTGCGCCATACCGTCGGCCTGATAATAAGGAGCCAGACCCGAAAACCCGATAGCCAGTGGAGGAAATGACAAGGGGTCGTACTGCGCCCCGGCGCTGGTGTCAATGGTTACCAGCGCCGTTAAATTAAAAGGCACGTTGATAGCATCACCTTCAGCAATATTCGATACCCCGTTAAGGCGGTACTCGTTTTGAAACGATATTAAATAATAGCCCCAGGCCGGTAAGGAGGTATATGTGTGCGTGCCACTATAAACGTGTGTGTAAATTTGCTTATTGATAAACGAACTGGCCAAAGTGTCTTCGGTTATGCATATAGCGTGTATAGCGCTTGTCCTTGCATCGCCCCAGTCAACCCATATTGAATCGTTTTTAACCAGTTCATTTACATCAAAATCCATGGTAATGGTAACCGTGCAAATAAGCGGATTTGCAGGGTCAAGACTGTACTCAATTTTACCCGAATAAACCTGCTGGTTAATGCCACCGCACGCATACACAACAGTTTGAATCAAAAGGCAGCAGGTGACAAGGAATGATTTCATACAAGTAACAGTTTAGTTTTGGTAATCATGTTCCGGTTATTGCTTTATGATTTTTTCCGAAACCGATGTTTCGCTATTTTCATAGGTCAAAACATAAACCCCGGGCACAAAAGTGCTTAAGTCCAGATATGTCTTGTTTTCGCCATTTAACTGTCGCGTCAGCAGTACTTTACCGGTTATCTCTCGCAGGCTTATTCTACCTGCGGCTGGCTTTAATAACTCAATAGCCAACAAGCCTGTAGCCGGATTGGGATAAGCGGCAATAGTGCGATTACCGGCCATGTTGCTAATGCCTGATGTTGGCGACGCGGCTAACAACCTTACCACCTGAAATTTTTGGTAGTTAGCCTCATTGATAAGCCCGTTAACCAAAATACGGTCATGCGCATCAATAAGCAGGTTATAAACTATGTCATCCAGTTCAAAACAATTTAAAAGCTCACTACCGGTATTATTTCCGAACGAAAGATTGGCGCTGCCGTCGGTATTAATGCTGCAAACAATGGTGCGGTTGCTGCCGGCTTCGGTAACAATGCCGGCTACAATAATCTGGTCGGTACTGGTTACCGCTATGTTCTGTATGGCATAAGGCACGGGGTAAAGGTCCGGCTGAACATTAACCAATCCGTTCTGGCCAAAGTTCTGGTCAGGGCTGCCATCAGTATTGTAGCGGCAAACTGCAAATTGAATTGCACCGGTTAGTTTAGATTGCACCGTTACCAGTTTGCCATCGTTTTGAAAACAAAGCCCCAGGTTGGCGGCGCCATTAATAATATTGGTTGAATCTATCAATACAATGCCCCCGTTTCCGTAGCTAACATCCAAAGCGCCGTTCGAATTGAGGCGAAACACATATATGTAATCGCTGTTTAAGTAATTTGAATACCCGGCGAAACTGAGGTTATTGTAGTTATCTAACCGAAACACATTAGCGCTTGTGGCCAGAAAATTATTGAATGGAATTTGGTACCGGCCGTTGAGTGCAAATGAGCTGTCGTACGTGCCATTGTAATTAAACCTGGCAAAGATTAAGGTATCTGTGTTTCCCGGGTTATTACCCATGTCCAACACCACTATTTTACCGTCAAGCTGAAGTGACACCTGGTGAATAATTTCGCCAAAGTGCGGAAGAAAACTGAAGAAAATCCATCCGTTGGTTCCAAAGCTGCTGTCAATGGACCCGTTTGTATTCAGTCGCAGCAAATACGCCTTGTTATTGCTGCCTGTTAATGCAAACTGACCGGCAATCAATATTTTCCGGTCGGTTTGAACTGCCGTTGCCGAAACGGAGCCTGAAAAACCCGACACTGCGTGTTGGATGATGCCTGAGTTATTGAGCCCGAAAGTAATATCGCGGTAGCCTGATGAACTGAACCTGATGGCCTGTATAGTATCGCCACTGGCACTGCATACTACCACCTGGTCGCCGGGAGAAACAGCCATGCCTGAATACTTAAAGGGAAATATGGCCTGGTCAAATAGTTCACCGGTGTTATTGAATTGAGTATCGAGGTTGCCCGGCAATTGCGAAAATGCATTATTTACAAAACCGAAACCGGCTGACAGCGCCAGCACATATACTAAAAATTTTTTCATCATCATTTATTTTTTCGGGTGTAAAGCAACTCGTGTTAACAAAGATGTTTACGAACCCTGTTTACGTAATTTCTTAACTACTGAACTACCATTTTTCGCTGAACCACCGATTGGCCAGCCACAATGCTTACTACATATACACCTTGCGATAAATGGTTATAGCCATTAACCAATACCTGGTTATCACCACTGTTCATCCAGCCATCAAACGGGTCCAGTACTTCTTTACCGGTTATATCATACACCCTTACATTTACTTTGCCTGCCTGGTCGAGCTGCATTAATAAAGTTGCATCGCCTGAGGTTGGATTTGGAAACAAATTGATATTGCTGATGGCGCTTACATCTTCAACGCCTGTAGGTACGGCAGCCTCGCCTACATTAAAATCATCAATGTAAAGGTTGTTTCCGTTGATGGACGTAAATGCCCTTATTTTAAAATGGACGTTTGGTTTCTGCCATGCGGAATTTAGCGGAATTACGACCTGTTTCCAATAGGACGGGTCGCTGGTAGGTATAAATTCGGATTGCAGGTAACCGGCATTAACTACCCGGTTGCCGGCATTTGAACCCAGCTTATTTTGCGCGGATATTTCAACCCAATTTTCACCGCAGGTAGAAGTAGCGTAAACTACTATCGAATCCTGTCCGTTGAGGTACTGGTTGGCGGTGGCAAATGAATAATAAAAAGAAAGCTGCATGTGCGAACTGGCCACATAACTCATATTAAGGGCCGGCGAAATAATTTCGTCTACATCAAAATTGGCATGTGCGTTGTAATTGTTTAGCATGGCACAGCCGCTACCGGTATGCGCCGCAGTAGTGGTTTGTGTAAACCAGGTCATATTATTATCGTAATGATTATTGGCATCGTAGTTGGCCGAAACCCATCCGTTGGGCTCGTTAAAAATATTGGGGTCTTCAAAACCCTGATAATACGGAGCAATAATGCTTGCGGCCGATTCTGACACATAAATCAGATTTGAGTCGGTGTAAGAACTACTGCCCAGGCTGTTGGCAACCGTAAGGGTAATTTTTTGCCAGCCGGGATTGCTGAACAAAACGCTTGGATTGGTAGAAGTATCGGAAGAGCCCAGCGAATAGGTAGTGCCTGTAGGGAAATGCCACAGACAGGAAGTTATCGCCCCGTTTCCTGAGCTGTTTAGTAGCTTTACCGGTGTGCCAGTGCATATGTATCTTGAGCCATTGGCGGCATTGGAGCCATAACCGAAAACCTCCGTTGCTACCGAAAATGCTGCGGTTGGGGCACAGGGAGAAGGCAAGGTGTCGTAAGTTCCGGTGGCAATCAAATTAGAGTCGGTCCACAAGTTGCTTCTGTCGGCAATAGTAGAGTTGGCGGATGCCAGCCATCGGGCTTTTTGTCCTTCAGTAAACATGACCGAACAATACGAGTACTCCATATAATTCTGATAATTCTCCGCAACACCCGGGGTGCAAACAATAGAGGCTGCGGAATCGGGGCATGATAACCAGCCCATGGTAATGGGGGTGTCTTCAACATAATCATCTCCGCACGATACCTCGGGGCTATTGGTGTTGCCCCAACAATGTTCAAGACTAAAGCAATGCCCAATTTCATGGGTTAGCGCTTTAGAAGTATATGGCGAACTTGTACCAATGCTGCCCATAAAATTGCTTAATATAATTACCCCGTCCATCCATGGCGTGTTATACTGCGTAGCTACATCAATAGGATAATATGCGTAACCGGCAGCGCCGGGTGTTTCAAACTGGCCCATCAGCCACACATTAATGTACTTGCTTCTGTCCCAACCATTCAGTTTTGAATAGTCGTCGCCTACGTACGTCTGGTCGGTGGTTATGCGGTCAATACCATTGGTGCAGTTTCCGTTGGGGTCTATTTTGGCCAAACGCCATTCAACCCCCATATTAGCAATGATATACTTAAAATCGCCAATTGCCTCTGAAGTATCCGCATTTTGCTTGTTGTAGTCCTCGTTCAAAATCCGGACCTCATCAATCAACTGGGCGTCTGTAATGTTTTCAGCACCACCTTCGTTAAGCACGTGGAAAACAAGCGGTATGATAATGCGACCGGTACCGGATTTTTCAGTGTTAGTTTGTTTATACTTTCGTACCCAGTCGCTTGAATATTCTTCAAATTGCTTTTCAAGCTGAAGGAGTTCGGGATGTTGCCTAAGCAACTTTTCCCTTTGTTCAGGTTCACTACACAAATGGTCGGGCTGTATTTGCGTTTGGGCCAAACAAACACCGGTAAATGCAGATACGGCAATAAAAATAACGATGAAGCAAAAAGCTTTCATATTAACTTTTTTAATTTTAATAAACGAAAAAGAAGTAAATCAGGAGGTAATACTAACAGGCAAAATCAGGCGGGTTCTGCACCAAGGTACAATAACCGGTACAGGTATTTTTATTCGCCGAAAAAAGAAGTTGTAAAATAGTTGAAGCCGGAAGCAATAGTTTTGGAGAAGAGCAGGCAACAAAGTCTTTGGAAAAATTCTTTAACAGGTTTGCAAGCGGGCCTTTACCTTGTTTATTGCCGGCATCTGCCTCATAAACGGCCTTTAAAAGGCTGATTAAATTCGATTCCTTATTATCTTCAAGGGCATAAAAGATGTAACTGCCGCCAATCTTTTTTATGCTTTTGAAGTCGTACATCCGGCCATTAAATAAAAACTCATTTTCTTCAGCCATTCTAAAAACTGACGGGTTATTGTATTCAATGGAAGTAATTTCCAATGGCTGTAAATCTGAGTTGTTGGATATTTTCAGTTTTACTTCGCTTTTTATTTCCTGCAGAGCGGTATAATAGAGGGGCATGAAGCCCACAATGTTGGTGAGCGCTATAAAAATAAGTATAATAGACAGGGCCTTTTTCATGTATTACGAAGAGTGAAGATAAAACTCTCCGGTTAATTCAATATAGACGCGTGAATCATTTTACAGTATTGTGACAATACCATGGCAGGAAAAAACCGTACTTATACGGTATTTATGTCTCTAACCAAACAAAATTTTTATTTATTGATTTATTTGACTAGCTTAGTGCCATAATTAAGGATATGAGCACCGTAGCTTATAGTTTATGGCCGATGGACAGAGGAACCGGTTTAACGGCCCTTATAAAACAGGGCCTGGCAAAACCCAGCCGGCAAACAATACCGACATACGAAAAACGCGAAACAGATGTCGGAGTATGTCGATAGATGTCGATTTGGGACATTGATGTCGATACGTTCGGCTGCAAAAGTGCTGGTAAGTACGGAAACCGATGATGGGTGGAATGAGTGATTTTTCGAAAAGGCTTATTATTTTAAGCAAAAACGTTCTTTGACAGATTGGAAAATAACCGTAAGCTGTTAAACTGCTGACAGTAAACCTGGTATGCGTAAAATTATTTTTTAATAAATTAGTTTGCTCAGGATGAACGTAATACATATTTAAAAAGTAGGGGGGGTATACCTTTTTTCCGAAATGACCTCGCAACTAACTGATAACCAAGGGTGACTTTTTAAAAAGGTATACCCCCCCTTTTTGATTTTGGCAGGGGGTTCCAAACGTTTATTCAGCGCGCAAACCAGCAGGGATAATCAGGTGTCATAAATTGGCGCAAAAAAAAAGGGACACCCTACGATGTCCCTTCCAAGAGAACGTAAATTCTCTTTTCCCAACTAAAAGTTAACAGCGGTAATGCTGCACATATCTCTTTACCAAAAACCCGGGCTTTAGCTATGTCTAAGATAACAATGGGGTTTAAGAAAAACAAATCGGGGTCTATTATTTATGCAGGCCGCGGGCTTTTCCTTACCCAGGTTAGGCATACGATGGAATAAGGGGAAATGATATTTTCTAAGTTTGCATAGATTTTTTTGATGTCCTTAATCCCGTTTAAAGAATCACTTATACTCCGGAATTATGAACCTGCAACAGTTAGAATACATTGTGGCGCTTGATAACCATAAGCAGTTTGCGCTGGCCGCTGACAAGTGTTTTGTGACGCAGCCCACTTTAAGCATGATGGTTAAAAAGCTGGAAGATGAGCTGGGGCTGAAAATATTTGACCGCAGCAAGCAACCCATTACAGCAACACGGGAGGGTGAAGAAGTGATAAGGCGGGCGCGCAAAGTACTAGCCGAGGCCTATTATTTAAAAGAGTTTGCCAAAGAACTTAAAGGAGAAATTACGGGCGAACTTCACCTGGGTATTATCCCCACCCTGGCCCCGTACTTACTGCCGCTGTTTTTAAAGTCGTTTACGAAAAAATACCCGGCGCTTAAGATTTATATCCGCGAAATGATTACCAACGAAATTATAGCGAAGCTAAAAGCCGGCGAACTGGATATAGGTCTGCTGGCTACCCCGCTACACGAACCGCATATTATTGAACACAGGCTTTTTTGCGAAGAGTTGCTAGCCTATGCATCGCGCCACGAAAAACTGCCGAAAAAAAAATATCTTTTACCCAGGGAAATTGACGTGCACCACTTATGGTTACTGGAAGAAGGACATTGCCTGCGCAACCAGGTTTACAACCTGTGCGAGTTGAAGAAAATGCAAACTGAAACCGAAAACCTGCATTATGAAGCCGGCAGTATTGAAACCCTGATTAACCTGATTGACCGGCATGAAGGAATTACCATTATACCTTACCTGGCTACCGTACATCTTAAAGCTGCACAAAAGAAAAATGTGCGGCAGTTTGCCAACCCCAAACCCGTGCGCGAAATAAGCCTGGTGGTACATGAAAGTTTTCCGCGTAAAAACCTGCTTGAGCGGCTGAGCGCTGAAATAAAAAGCAACCTTCATTTCGAAACTGATTTTAAAGAGAAAAGTGTGCTTGAAATTGAGCCGTAACCCAGGCATTTCGTCTTTAAAAAACTACTGCTACATTTACCTTTCGAACCCAAAAAATAAACCATGAAAAAATCTATAACGCTGGTGCTGGCCATTGTTTTTAGCTACGCCTGTTTTGCCCAGGGATATTATTTTGAAATGAAAATGAGCTCGTCGAAACAAGGTCAGATGGGCACCATGAAGGCGTATGCACAGGGCGGTAACAGCCGCAGCGAAATAAGTGTTGCAACACCTATGGGCAATATGGACGTGGTTACCCTGTCCCTTAAAGAAAAGCCCGGTCTTATTTATATGGTTAATGAGAAGAGTAAGACGTATTCGGAAATGGATATCAGTAAAAATGAGCAGTGGAAAGATGGCTCTCAGGACGACTATGAAATTACGGTGCTTGGTAAAGAAACCGTAAACGGTTACAAAGCTATTCATGTAAAAGTAAAGCGTAAAGATTCGAAAACTGAGCAGGAAATGTGGCTGAGCCCTGATGTGGTGGACTTTGCCACTTTTATGAAAGCCAAAACGAAATTTACCGGCCATGAAAATTTGTATAAAGCGCTGGAAGCCAAAGGTGCCATAGGTTTTCCGGTAAGAATTTTAGCCAGCGAACGCGGTACCGAGGTGCAGGTTGATTTTGTAAAAGCAGAAAAAAGGGAGATACCTGTTTCAACATTTACCCTGGATGGCTATACCAAATCTACCAGCCCGGTTACCGGCAGCGGCAACATGCAGGATATGATACAGAAAATGCAAAACATGACCCCGGAAGAAAGAAAGGCTTTCATGGAACAAATGAAACAGCAATACCAGCAAGGGCATTAAATGCCCAAAAGGTATGAGCAGTGTATCTTATTTTAGTGAATGTATCGCAACGAAACCATGATGTTACTGTTATTATCTTCGTTGCGTCGTTATTTAAGGTGATTGTATAGAGTCAAAAATGTTCAATCCCGGTTCTTTCAAATGCTTCGTGTCAAAGCCTGAAATGACCTGATCATTCTCCTTGAGTCAGAGAGTGGTCTTTATTAAATAACGGCCGGCGTTGTGCAAAACCTCCAAAAGTTTATCACATGTCTGAAGGGTGAAGTATCCTAACTGCTTCACCCTTATTTTTTTCTTAAACCGGGAGATAAGGATTAAAGTTCGAGCGGAATGCCGAAGAAACTGACGTATTCTTCAATGGCCTTCACCTGGATAGATTCAGGATTAATCTGAACGGCCTTTTCGTGAGTTGCTTTTAGTTTCAGTAAATAGCTGTTGGTTTTGGTTTCCAGCCATTGAGAGAGGTAATACAGGGCGTGAATTTCGATAGCGTTATCTTCGTAAACCGGTTTGCCTTTGGTAACCCTGATAAATCTTTTATAGGTAGCCGCGCATTTCTCGTATGATTTTAAAGCGAAATAGGCGATCATTAAAAACAGGAAAATACTATCGGCAGTGCCGGCCAGGTTTATTTGCTGGTAAGAGGTAAGCACTGCTTCTAATTCCTCAGCGCCCTTTTTAATACCGTTTCCACCAGATAAAATAAGTAATCCGCTGTACACCAGCTCAAGGTTAATTAAGTCGTTCTTATAATACTCTTCCAGGCCTTTGTTGCTCAGCATTTCTTTGCACTTCAGAGACAGGGCGTTTATTTCTTTCAGGTCTTCGGCAGGTATAATTTTATAATAGTCTGACCGGTAAACCTGGTGATGGTACATGTTGAGGTAAATAGAAGTTTTGAGGGCCATGGCAAACATTTCGGGGATGTTGAGGTAGCTGTTCCAGAATTTTACCGAGCTGTAATGCTTGCGCAATTCTTCAAAATCTTTGCGGCCTTCTTTACTATTCAAATCAACCATGGCTGAGTTGAGTTTGTAAAAGTTGAAGTTGCTTTTGAGGTCGAAGGCAAAAGGGAAAACCACATGCGGGTTGTTATCAATATCCTTGCCGAGGTCGCTGATAAGTTTATAGGTTGAGGGGTCTTTAAATTTTTCAGAATCGTGATAATAGATGGTATAGATGTAAGCATACTTACCCAATAATCTGACCGTGGAGGCGGGATATTCTTTGTAACCTAAAAAAAGCTGTTTGAATTCCTCTAGTTTCTCAGGCGTTACTGAGGGATTCAGTGAGATATTTAAATGCAGGCGCAGCGCACCAAGTATTTCGTTGCAAATTTTTTCGTGTTCATAAGCCTCATCCAAAGCATGGGTCTGTTTTACGCCAACAGCAGTTTCTTTCATTAAAAAAGCCTGCTGTATTAAAAACTTCAACACAAAAATGCGGGTGGAGTGGTCTTCAATTTTCTCAGCAATATCGAGCATCAGTTTGGCCAAAAAATTGGCATGCTCTATTTCGCCCTGATTAATTAATCGCTGCAGTAACGAATGCTTGGGTGTTAAGTAAGAGGGGTAGTTAATAGCCAGGTCGGATGAAAGTTTGAATGAATACGAGGCCAGCTGGTTAAAGTTAAGGCGGTCATTTTTTTCATAACTGCCATATACCTTGGTGCACAGTCCCTCGTGCGAGTCAAATTCAGGCAGCCTTTTCCTGATAAGTTGCGAAAGCTTTAGCGGCAAATGCGCTTTTACTTCTTCCAGGTAACGGGTATACTGCTGGTAATGAAAATCGTCCAGCAGGTAAACAAATTTTTGAATAGTAAGCAGGTCTGAGGTTTGGACCATATTTTTTTCAAGTCTGTTTTGCAACCTAAGCTATTGCATGTAGGGCGGCCCAATTTAGCCAAACCTATATTAATAACAAATCTTTTATACGGGGTTCGGTTTTGCCTGTTCACCTGCATTAATTGCCCATTTACCGGTTTCTACCTAAAGCAGTGTATCTTATTATGCAGCCCGCATAATATTAATAACTAAAATTAAGTCGCTGTAATTTTGAAGGGCATAAATTAAGTCGCTGAACTGATTGTGTGATTTAAATAAATGTAACTTATGGAAGACAGTAAAATGCGCCGGCTTACAAAAGCCATTGAAACCAGATTGGTTGTAGCCTTTAGTTACAATGACCGCGAAAGCCATATTGTTGAACCCTTTACGCTGGGGGTTCATAAAGACACAGGGCGGTATGTATTACGCTGTTATGGCAATCTGCCGGTAAAAAACGGCGAGACCCCTGAAAGTTGGAAATTATTTGACCTGGAAAAAATTGACAAGCTGCAGGTAATGCCCATCATTGCTAAAACCGAGCGGAACGGTTATGAAGCCCTCGATAAGGAGATGTCAGAAATCATATCTTTTACTGTAAGTAACAGGCGGTACAAATAGTCTCTTTCGTTTAACTCAGATTTCATCTGCCATTGTCGGGAAAAGAGCTATTTTACAAAAGCAATTGCCGAGCCCTTATGGTCAGAAACCGGATTGTCTTTTTACTACTTCTAACTTCGTTGTTTTCATTCGGTCAGTCTGCCAGGTACCCAGTTATATCGTTACCAGTTGAACGAAATGGTGTTACACTTACCAACCCCTGGACCGGAGGCTTTGATGCGCCTGAGTTTTCGCTGGCCGATATTAATAATGACGGCATCAAAGATTTATTTGTTTTCGACCGCTCAGGAAATAAGGTGATGATTTTTATTAATGGAGGTGCGGGCAATGATACTACCTATCACTATGCACCCGAATACGAAAGCTTATTTCCGCCCCTGACTACCTGGGCCGTTTTACGCGACTACAACCAGGATGGTGTGCCCGATATTTTCACCAACCAGCCCGGCGAAACACTTTCAAACGGCACTGTTATTCCTGTGGGTATTGAGTTGTACAAAGGTTCCAGAGTAGAGGGTAATATCCATTTTGATGTGGACCAGTATTGCCTTTATTACCAGGACACTCCTTATACCACCAATCTATGGACCAACAGCCTGGGGGTGCCTTCTGTTTTGGATGTCAACGGCGATGGTGCCCTGGACATACTTACGTTTGGCGTATTCGGCTCAACGGTAGAATATTACCAAAACATAACCGCGCAACTGGGCCTGCCGCCCGACTCAATGGTGTTTAGTGATGTGTCTGACTGCTGGGGCAACTTTTATGTGAGCGGCACCACCCTCACGGTTTCATTAAACGTAAGTTGTAAAGGTGGAACCCCAACTCCGGTAGAGGGAGAGCGGCATACCGGCGCCACGATATGGCCCGTGCAGTCATCTGACGGAACCGTAGACGCCCTGTTAAGCGGCGCGCACGTTGGCAACATGGTTTTTTTGAAAAACACCGGCGATATGCAGTACGCCAATATGGGCTGGCAGGATACTTTGTGGCCTTCGTGCAACACCGCGGTCAGTTCACCGCTTTTTCCTGCAGCGTTTCAGTTAGATGCCGATAATGATGGTGTGCAAGACCTTCTTATATCGCCCAACTTCGGAGCGCCAAGCCCGGCCATGAATACTAACAACGTTCAGCTTTACAAGGGAGTTACAGGCGACTCCTGCGGCTTTCAATACAATGGCAACGATTCGTTTTTGGTGCACACCACGCTCGATTTTGGCTCTGATTCAAAAGTTGCATTTTTTGATTATAACAACGATAGCCTGATGGACCTCGTAGCAGGTAATTTGTTTTACTACAACCCCGTAGTGGCTGGTGTGTCGCAACTGGGTTTGTACCGCAACACCGGAACTCGTACCCAGCCCCGATTTAAAGAAATTACCGCAGATTACATGGGCCTGTCGCGTTACAACCTGCTGGCCATTTATCCTGCCTTTGGCGATTTAAATGGCGACGGACTGAAAGACATGATTATCGGCGATGCCAACGGCGATATTGATTTCTTCAAAAACACTGGCGATACCCTGGCCTCTTTTCCTGCCATGACCAACCAGTCATACTTCGGAATTAATGTGGGCGCCAACGCCGCTCCGTTTATTTTCGACGTAAACAACGATGGACGGTTAGACCTTGTTATTGGCAACGCCAACGGCACGCTGGCTTATTACTGGAACTTTGGCACGCCCACCCAACCCGCCTTCAGCCCTGATTCTGTTGACTCCGATTTTGGCAACATCAATGTTACCTTGTCGGGTGCAACATCAGGCAATAGCCAGCCGTTTTTAATGCGCAATCCAACCGGCAATTTGCTGCTCTTTGTTGGCACTGCCCAGGGGGTTGTGTATGAATACCTGGTCGACACCGGCCACCTGCTCAACAGCACTTTTGTGCGCATCGATTCCAATTTTCTGCAACACACGGTCGGCGCAAATGCTACCATGCAGGCTTATGATTTGAACGCCGATGGCAAAATGGAATACATGGTGGGCTGCTCTCGCGGCGGACTCCAACTCTTCAGCGAAAGTGTTTGGGACAGCAGCGTTATTCTCTCCAACAAAACCGTTGAGCCAGAAAACGACAATCTGCACATTTTTCCCAATCCCGCCAACTCCCGGGTTAAATGCACCCTCTCCGAATCTTCCGGCCCTATGGTTCAACCTGCCTTATTCAATATGCTTGGCCAAAAGGTTGAAGTAGCTTACACCATCAACCAAAGCAGCATTGAATTTTCAACGCAGCAACTCGCCTCGGGCATGTATGTATTACAGGTACAACTAGCCGGTAAAATATTCTCCGGTCGGTTACTTGTTGCCCATCATTGGTAACGCTTTTTATTTCGGGTTTGCATTATCAACATAAAAACGTAGAGAATTCGTTCAATAACAAATTAGTCTGCTCACAAATGTTTTGTTCTTTTGACCGAACTCATGTTTCCCGCATCTGCGCTTTGCTGAATAACCCGATATGATAAACTGCACGCATTTTAATTTCCGTTTCCTTTTTCTTGCCGTGATGCTGTTTACCGGTCAGTTAAGAGTTTCAGCACAGTCGTCCGATTTTCGCAACTGGAAAAATGACCCTGCCTGTATAAAATGGGTCGACTCGGTTTACAATCGACTCACTTTAGAAGAGCGCATCGGCCAGTTTTTTATGCTCGCGGCTTACACCGAAGGCAAAGACCTGTATAACATGGACTCCGTTTTGCAGCGTGTTACCGATGGTAAAGCCGGTGGTGTCATTTTCTTTAAAGGTCTGCCCGAGCGCGAAGTGGAGTGGACCAACAAAATTCAGGACTCCGCCAAGGTGCAATGCTTTGTGGCTATTGATGGCGAGTGGGGCCTGGCCATGCGTTTGGACTCTACCATTTCTTTCCCTAAACAAATGACCCTCGGTGCCCTGGGCGACAACCACCTTATTTACGACATGGGCCGCGAAATTGGCCGTCAGTGCAGGCGCATGGGCATCAACATTGATTTTGCCCCGGTAGTTGATGTCAATAATAATCCCAACAACCCGGTAATTAACGAACGCAGTTTTGGCGAAGATAAATACAAGGTATCGCTCAAAGCCCTGGAATATATGAATGGGCTTCAAGACGAAAATGTGCTGGCCTGCGCCAAACATTTTCCGGGCCATGGTGATGTAGATAAAGACTCGCACCTGCAACTACCCAGTGTAATGAAAAGTGCCGGAAGCATTGACAGCCTGGAGTTTTACCCCTTCAAAATTGTGTTTAACAATGGCGTGGGTAGCGTTATGGTAGCTCACCTCAACGTGCCTGCCCTCGACCCCGACTCTGCCTCTGTCGCTTCTCTGTCTCACAAAATTGCCACCGGTTGGTTACAGGATTCGTTGCATTTTAACGGGCTGGTTTTTAGCGATGCCCTGAACATGAAAGGTGTAAGCGCCGCCTACAAACCCGGCACCGTCGACTCCATTGCTTTTATGGCCGGTGATGATATCCTGGTTTTTAGTGAAGATGTAAACGAAGGCATCAGCAAAATTAAATCGGCGGTTGACAGCGGCTTCATTACCACGCCCATGTTAGAAGCCAGGGTTAAAAAAGTGCTGGCCTATAAATATAACCTCGGGCTTAACAAGCACCAACATACGGAACCGGTTAACCTGATGAAGGATATTAATAACGCCCCGGCCAAACTGCTTCGTCAAAAACTTTTTGAGCAGGCCGTTACTATTGCCGCCAACCTCGATAACAAATTACCCCTGCGCGACTGGCCTTATAAAAAAGTCGCTTCGCTTTCTATTGGCCTCAGCGGTGCCTCTTCTTTTCAGCACAACATCAACAATTTTGAGGAGATGGATTTTTTCTACGAGCCGCTGGAAAAAAGTGAAAAGGCTTTTGATAATTTATTCGAAACCCTGGCTACGTACGACCTCGTTATTATTGACCTGCACGGCATGAGCAGGCAGGCCGCCAAAGATTACAACGTTACCGACGCCGAAAAGAAATTTATTGAAACCCTTTCAGGCAGAACCAAAGTGGTGCTGGTAGTTTTCGGCAACGCTTACAGCTTGCATAATTTCGATTTTATGCCCTGGGTGCTCGAGGCCTACGAGGACAATGAAACCAGTAATTTAGTAGCCGCCAACGCGCTATTCGGCGCCGAAAAAATATCAGGCCGTTTACCGGTTACCGCTTCCAAAACATTCCCCGCAGGCACCGGCACCATGGTTGATACCGTGTACCGCTTAAAACTTTCATCGCCCGAAGAAGAAGGCATACAAACCGCCGATTTGCAGCGCATAGATTATGTGGTGCAAAAAGGAATTGAAGCCAAAGCTTACCCCGGTTGCCAGGTGCTGGTAGCGAAAGACGGCAAGGTTATCTGGAACAAAAGTTATGGCACGCCTTATTACGAAACCACCGAGCGCGTAAAGCCTTCATATTTATACGACCTGGCTTCTATTACCAAAGTGGCCGCCACTACCCTGGCCGTGATGAAGTTGTACGACCAGAAAAAACTAAGCCTCGATAAAACCGTAGGCGACTATTTGACCCTGCCGGCCGACGCCACCATCAAAGGTCTTAAACTGCGTGATGTGCTTACACACCAGGCCGGTCTCAAGGCCTTTTTCATGTTTTACAAACCTACCGTAGATAGCAACTTCAATAAATATTACCGCCGCGTGGCCGAACCCAATTTTAGTGTGCAGGTGGCCGACAGCCTTTTCATCCGCAACGATTACCCCGATACCATGTGGAACATTATCATCCACTCACCGGTCGACCCGCACCCGAAGTACGTTTACAGCGACAACGATTTTTACATTATGCAAAAAATAGTTGAAAAGCTGACCGGTAAAAAACTGGATGAGTATGTAAACGAAACCTTCTACAAACCCATGGGCCTTTCGCGCATTGGTTTTAAACCGCTGAAGCGTTTTAAGCGCGAGTTTATTATGCCCGAAGAAAACGACACCATCTTCCGCAAGCAACTGGTGCAGGGTCATGTGCACGACCCCGGTTCAGCCATGTATGGCGAGGTTGCGGGGCACGCCGGTGTTTTCAGCAATGCGTTTGATTTGGCAGCTCTGTTTCAGATGTTGCTCAACCATGGTGTTTATGATGGCAAACGCTTTTTAGATTCATCAACCATTGCACTTTTCACGGCACGCCAGTCAAAAATATCGCGCCGCGGTTTTGGGTTCGATAAACCCGAACCGGATGTAACCAAGGCATCGCCGTGCTACGATGGAACGCCCACCGTTGCCTTTGGCCATACCGGCTTTACCGGCACCTGCGTTTGGAGCGACCCTAAAAATAACCTCACCTTTATTTTCCTTAGTAACCGTGTTTACCCCAATGCCGAAAATGCCCTGCTGGTTAAAATGGGCATACGCACCGATTTGCAGGAAATTATTTACAAGGCCCTGCCCAAATAAAAGCAGCAAGGGCTATGGTCTCAAAAAGGGGGGGGTATACCTTTTTAAAATTGGGGTATTGATTATCAACTAATTAAAGGGCGATTTCGGAAAAAAGGTATACCACCCCTACTTTTTAAATATGTATTACGTTCATCCTGAACAAACTAATTTATTAAAAAATAATTTCACACATACTAGCTTTACTGTCAGCAGTTTACAGTTTTAAGTTTCCGGTTATTTCCCAATCTGTCAAAGAATGTGTTCGCTTAATAATGACCCAGGCATTATCTTTCCGGTATTCATGTCTCATGTCAAAAAGTTCTTTGGCAAACGATTCTTTACTGTAAAACATGGCATAGGATTTTAGTGAATCAGTCTTCTATATTACCCAATTTTTTTACCTTATTAAAATAATTATTTCATAAGGTACCCTGTATGGATGCTGCCCTTCATGTGCCCTGAGAAACAACGAAGACCCAATAGCTGCAGGCAGTTGAAACACGCGCATTTACACTAACAAATCAAAAAGCCGGGTTAAACCCTGCTCCTTCGAAATAGTTATCCTATGCGGCCTTTTTTATAACAATTCTCCCTTTTATCTGTTCTTAATGTCTTAACACAAACTGCTTACATTAGAGCACTGAAATAAATAACACATGAACATTGGCGTAGTCTGTTACCCTACCTATGGCGGTAGCGGTGTAATTGCAACCGAATTGGGTAAAGCGCTGGCACGCAAAGGCCACAAGGTGCATTTTATTACCTACCAGGAACCGGTGCGCCTCGACTCGTTTAACGAAAACATTTTTTACCACGAGGTATCGGCACTCGACTATCCCCTGTTTCAGTATCAACCTTACGAAAGCGCCCTGGCCAGCAAAATTGTGGATGTAGCCCGCTACGAAAAACTGGATATTCTGCACGTGCACTACGCCATCCCGCACGCTTCATCGGCTTTAATTGCCCGGTCTATTTTAAAAGAGCGCGGGTATAACCTGCCTTTTGTTACCACCCTGCACGGTACCGATATTACCCTGGTGGGCAAAGACCCCGGTTACAAACCTGTGGTTGAATATTCCATCAATCACTCCGATGGCATTACCTCGGTTTCTAAAAGTTTGAAGGAAGATACCTACGCCAATTTTGCCATTGAGCGCGAAATTGAAGTGATACCCAACTTTATCGATTTCTCGCGGTTTAAAAAAACCAATAAAGACCATTTTAAGAAAGCCATTGCACCTAACGGCGAAAAAATTCTGATTCACGTTTCCAATTTCCGCAAAGTAAAGCGGGTAGAAGACGTGCTGCGTATGTTCGACCTGGTGCTGAAAAAAATACCGGCCAAATTATTTTTAGTGGGCGACGGACCCGAGCGTATGGGTACCGAAATTTTGTGCCGCCACCTGAACATAGGCGAACAGGTACGCTTTTTAGGCAAGCAGGATGCCGTAGAAGATTTGCTGGCCGTTTCAGATTTATTTGTGCTGCCTTCGGAAACTGAAAGCTTTGGTTTGGCAGCGCTTGAAGCCATGGCCGTGGAGGTACCCGTTATATCATCCAACGCAGGCGGCATACCCGAAATTAATATACAGGGCAAAACCGGTTTTCTGAGTCCTGTAGGCGACTTTGAAGACATGGCTAAAAACGCCATTTACATCCTGGAAGATGAAGATCGCTTAAAGCAGTTTAAAAAGAATGCCTACACACACGCCAAAACCTTCGAAATTCATAACATACTACCCTTATACGAAAACTACTACCAAAAAGTAGTAAGCTACCACAACGATTTGGAGTTTATGATTTAAACAATCGGATTGAAAGGCCGCCGTGGTCCGGTCTCGCAGCTATTTCCGTAAAGAAAAAATCATGCATGGCCAAAAGCAAAGAAACGCTGTTTGAAGGCAAGCCATACTTCAATCGAAGGGGCTTATAGCCGAATCCGGTTGAAGAAGAACTGCCGGTAACGCCAAGTTCGTTTCTTTCCTGCGTGGTGATTTTTTTAGGAGTATAGCTGCAAGCCTTGATCTTTTGCTTCTTTTGGATCAAGCCAAAAGAAGGAGAATAATAATCGCCCGGCTAACTAACATTACCCGAACTTCCCGCTTAATTTCTCCATTTTAATTTCTCTATTTTACGCCACAAACTTTAAGCTTGTTCAACCCAACCTCCATAAACGATTTCAAAACCCTGGCCCGTACCATTTCGGTGGTCGAAAATGAGGTGGAGGGGTTTGAACTGGTTTTACAACAAATACAACCCAACGATATACCCGTTATCGGGTTCACCGGTCCGCCGGGGGCCGGAAAAAGTACCCTCCTCAATGCAGTTATCAGCATTTTGCTGGAAGAAGGAAAAAAAGTAGGCCTGGTACTGGTAGACCCGTCCTCACCTTTTAACCTCGGCGCCTTGCTGGGCGACCGGTTGCGCATGAGCACCCATTTCAATAACCCGCATCTTTTTATCAGGTCGGTAGCCAGCCGCGGCTCGCTGGGCGGACTGAGCGATAAAATTATGGAGGTGGTAGAAGTGATGAAGGCTTACCCCTTCGATTTTATTTTTGTAGAAACCGTGGGTGTAGGGCAAAGCGAGGTTGAAATTGCGGGACTGGCAGATACAACCGTGGTGGTACTGGTGCCCGAATCGGGCGATTCAGTGCAGGCTATGAAAGCCGGCCTGATGGAAATTGCCGATATTTTTGTGGTGAACAAAGCCGACCGCGCCGATGCCGATGCGGTAATCAATTCCCTCTCTTTCCAGCTTCAGTTAAACCAAAAAGAAAATATCCCCCTGCTAAAAACCGTAGCCGTTGAATCGAAAGGAATTAAAGAGCTGATAGCTGAAATACTAAAGCAGCGCTACTCCGAAAAAAACAACGAGCGCAAATTGATTTTGCTGGCCGAAAAAGCCCTGCGCATTATCGCCAAACACCGCATGAAAAATTTCGACCAGCAGCAGCTTAAAACCCAACTGCAAAAGCAAATGAATGCGCCTGCATTTAACCTGTACGGTTTCTTAAAGCCTTATTTATAAGGGCCGCTTAATCTTTCTTTTTCCCGGCAGGCACAAACAATTGTTTTAACTGCTCCAGTATCTGGGTTCCTCCATTGATAGAAATGCCCGATATTTTATCGCTTATTCTTTCAATATATTCCAGTTCCTTCAGCCTGAAAAGCAATTCGTTTTCCTCCATCAGTTTGGCGGTGTTCAGCAAACTGCGGGTGCTGGCGGTTTCCTCCCGTCTGAAAATAGTATTGGCCTGCGCCTTCTTTTCGGCTACCAAAACCTGGTTCATAATATCTCTTATTTCGCCCGGCAAAATAATATCCCTGATACCTGAGTTGATAATCTGCAAACCGGTTTCTGCACATGGTTCAATCAGTTTTTCAGCAATAAAAGGCCCCACCGATTCCTTCTTCTCCAGCATTTCATCCAGCGTAAACCCGCCAATGTATTCGCGCAGGGCAACCTGTAGCAGTATATACAATTGCTTTTCGTATTCCTTAACGGTAACCACCGCTTTAATAGCATCGGTAATTTTATACTGGCAGAAAAAATTTACCCTTAAAGCAGCTTTGTCTTTAGTCAGTATTTCCTGGCCCGATACTTCCAACTGCAGTTGACGGGTATCTGCTTTCAATACCTGTATAGGGGTTGGGTTTTTCCAAAAGGTATAAACGCCCGGCTCAAGCACCTTTTCAAATTTATTGTCTACAAACAACAATCCCTTTTCCCACGACTCTACATTAAACGAGCGCAGATAGGGCGCCAGTTCGGTGCGCGTAAACAAATTACGGTCGATGCTATTATCGATATGATAATCGTTCAGGTCTGCAATTAAAATGCGGCGCGCCTCATCGTCTTTCCAGTGGCCGTATTTACCGGGCACCAGTACATGCTGAAAGTTGCCGTTTTTAAAATGCATGGCCAGTTCGTTATCCTTCACCTCAATAACGCGCAGGTTATCTTTCAGTTTCGTATCCTTCAGCAAAACGTTCAGCGGCAAATGATGGCCCAGGTAAGTGCCGCGCACACATTTTTCCAGCGTCTGTCCGGGCCATATAAAATGTCTGCCCGGCTCAAGCATGCCTGCATAATTGTCGTTTTTAAAAAGAAGTCCGATGGTTTGGTCGTTAATTGTTTCAAACATATATCAAAATTAAAAATTCATAAAAAAGGAAAACCCGCAAAACCCGCCACCAGGCGCCGGCGGAGGCAGTGTTAAGCAGAAACCGGTTTCGGTAGCCTCTTCAAAGGGTCTTTTACCCGCAGGCAAAAGAACGTAATGAAGCATTTACCGCACCGGTTTAAACGGTATCCTCCCGCCTGCAAAGCCCGCGTCCGGTTGTAAACTATGGTTACCCGTAATTTACCGGCCGGCTTGCCAGGTTTTCCCCGAACGGTCTTTTTTATAGAAGCGACCCCCTTCTTACTAAACGGATTTTTAGTCCGGTGCTAGCCAAAGCACAGCCCTAAGGCTGCCGGGATTCGAACCCGGATTACAGTGGATGAAGAGCACCGTTAAAGCAGCATATCTTATTGTATACAAAAGATACTGCGGGGCCTTTTGAAACCCTCGCCAGGTCTTTTTTCAATGATTCATCCGAAACGAAGATAGATAAGTTATTGTTTTTGATAATGACAATTTAAGCGCCATTGTATGTAGTTCGCCGGGTGCATAAAAGTGGTAGAAACTAAATTAGATTTGTCCGGCATTGATTACCCAGCTAAACATAAACGAATTTCTACCTCAGTCGCAGGGCCATTTAACTTTAGATGTGCGCTCGGAAGGCGAATATAACTACGGCCATATACTACACGCCACCAACCTGCCCTTGTTTAATAATGAAGAGCGGAAAATTATTGGCACCGCTTATAAACAACAGGGCAAAAACGAAGCCGTTTTACTGGGACTTGATTACGTAGGTAAAAAGATGAGCGGGTTTGTGCGCTTTGTGCAACCCAAAGTAAGCGATAACAAAGTGTTTGTACACTGCTGGCGCGGAGGTATGCGCAGCGGCAGCATGGCCTGGTTGCTCAATTTATTTGGGTACGAGGTTTATGTTTTAAAAGGTGGCTACAAGGCATACCGGCAACAGGTGTTAGATACGATTGCTTCTAAATTTAAACTGATTGTTATTGGAGGAAAAACCGGTTCAGGCAAAACGGATGTGTTGCAGCAGTTAAAAACCATGGGCGAACAGGTAATAGACCTGGAAGCGCTGGCCAACCACAAGGGCTCGGCCTTCGGAGCTTTGGGACTTCCGCCACAACCCAGCACCGAACATTTCGAAAATATGCTGGCCCATGAAATAAAGTATTTTGATATGGGCAGAAGAGTATGGATAGAGGATGAAAGCAAAACCGTAGGCCGTGTTTTTCTGGATTTGAACTTATGGAATAACATGCGCCAGTCGCCGGTGTTTGTTATTGAGTTGCCGTTGGAGGTGCGACTGCAACGCCTGGTGCGCGATTACGGCGAACAACAAACCGAGGGGCTTGAACTGGCCATTACTAATATACAGCGCCGCCTGGGCAACGAGCAATGGAAAAACGCAATTGATGCCGTGCGCGCAAAAGATTTTGCCGGCGCAGCCAAAATTACCCTGCACTATTACGACAAGGCCTATGAAAAAGGACTGAGTATGAAAGAAACCAAAGAAATATTCAGGTTTACTTTCGAAACCGGCGAAATGGAAATGATTGCTGAAACACTGATAAACGCTGCCTTGCTGAAAGGCTTATAATATGGAAATTAAACTCACACAATTCTCACACGGCTCAGGCTGCGGATGCAAAATTGCCCCGGCGGTTTTGGAAGAAATACTTAAGGGCACCGGTGCCTCGTTTATATCTCCTCAGTTGCTGGTTGGTAACGAAACCAAAGACGATGCCGCCGTTTATGATATGGGCACCGGTACCGCGTTGATAAGCACCGTCGACTTTTTTACGCCCATCGTTAACGACCCTTTCAGTTACGGAAAAATTGCTGCCACCAACGCTTTAAGCGATGTGTATGCCATGGGCGGCAAACCTTTTCTGGCCATTGCCATCCTTGGTTTTCCGGTGGAGAAACTGGGGGCTGAGGTTGCGCAGCAAATTATTGCCGGCGCCAAAGCCATTTGTGCCGAAGCCGGTGTTTCGCTGGCAGGCGGGCACACCATTGATAGCCCCGAACCATTTTTTGGTTTGTCGGTAAACGGGCTTGTGCCTGTTCAAAATCTGAAGAAAAACTCCACGGCCCGCGCAGGCGATGTGCTGTACTTAACCAAACCTATAGGCACCGGTGTTTTGTCCACCGCGCTAAAAAGAGGGCTGGTTACCGAAGCTGAAATGGAGCCGGCAACTGCTTCTATGTGCACCCTCAATGTATGGGGAGAAACCCTGGGCCACTATGATTATGTGCACGCCTTGACCGATGTTACCGGCTTTGGATTACTGGGTCACTTAATTGAAATGTGCGAAGGTTCAGGCACCTCGGCACAGGTTGTTTATGCGCAGGTTCCGCTCATGCAGGGAGTAAAGGAATTGAGCGCAAAATTTATTTATGCCGATAACACCATGCGCAACTGGAAGGGTTACGAAAGTAAGGTGCAGGGCATCAGCGGCGAATCTCTCCTCACCCTCTGCGACCCGCAAACCAGCGGGGGATTACTTATTGCCGTTGATGCAGTTAAAGAAGATGAGTTTTTAAAAATATCTTTACCACCCAACACGTCTTTGTATAAAATTGGAAGCATCATTGCCCAGCAAGACAAACGTGTGTTTGTTGCATAACCTTATTGAAGAAAAGTAAACCCCTGTAACATGGATATGAAAGACAAAATTGTGCTGATAACCGGTAGCAGCTCAGGCATCGGGCTCGAAACTGCGAAGGTAATTGCAGGCATGGGTGCCGAAATTATTTTAACCGGCCGCAGTGAAGAAAAACTGAAAGAGGCTGTAGCAACCATTCAGGCAGCCACCGGTAACAGCAAGTTGAAATACTACACAGTTAATTTTTCCTCGCAAAAATCTATCCGGGCCCTGGCTGAGCAGGTAAAAAAAGATTATAAAAAACTGGATGTGCTTATCAATAATGCCGGTGGTGTTTTTTCAAAATTTGAATTGAGTGTTGACGGCCTCGAAATGACCATAGCCACCAACCACTTTGCTTATTTTCTGCTCACCAATTTATTGCTCGACCTGCTTAAAAAAGCCGATAGCGCCCGCATTGTAAACGTAGCCTCCGATTCGCATTACCGGGGTAAAATAAATTACGAATCGTTTAAAGCCGATAAGGGCTATTTTATTCTGTCGGCCTATGAGCAAAGCAAACTGGCCAATGTGCTGTTTACCGCTGAGTTGTGTGAACGTTTGAAAGGAACCCGTATTACGGCTAACAGTTTACACCCCGGCAGCATGGTGCGCACCGGTATTGGCGCCAAAGATATGCCCGGTTACGTAAAATTGTTTTGGAAACTCGCCTCAGCCATTGGTGGCATGAGCATTGAAAACGGGGCTAAAACTTCGGTTTACCTGGCTACTTCCTCTGCTGTAAATGGAGTAAGCGGAAAATACTTTAACAAATGCAAGGTGCAGGAGGAATCAGCCCGGGCCAAAGACAGGCAATTGCAGCAGGAATTGTGGAAGGTGAGCGAGCAATTGTGCCCCTTGAATTAAAGCTCGTAAGAAAAAAGGTGAAAATGGTTGATCAGACATTCTGCGATTTGCTTGAATACGAAATTTGCCGGGCTTTGAGGGATTCTGACTTCGACGAAACCTCAGGATTCTGGTGCGATGGGGTTTTGATGTCAAAGCCTGATACATACTATTCGCTGAAATATTTAAATGAGAACAGGAAAACGGAGTTAAAAGCTTTTATTGGCAAGCATGGCCAGACAGAATATAGGCTGCTATTAAAGTTGAGCGAAAATGCATTGATAAAGTTTGCAAACAACCTGAGCATTAAGGAGCGGATTTCTTTTACAGATTTTAAAATTGATATAAAGGACAGGCAAATTGAAATTCAACTTGATTGAATAAATGTGGGTGGTAAAATGCCTTTATTTCTCCGGATTAATTTTAATTTTGGCCCCTGTAAGAGCAAGGAATTTTTTGTCCTCAGGAATCTTCTCTCCTCTGTCATTATTCATAACACCTGTCAAAAATTAAAACAATGAAAGCCGCAAATAACACGGTAGTGAAGATAACCTACCAACTACGTACTGAACCTAATGGCGATGTAAAAGACGCCGCTGATGAAACGCATCCATTTTCATTCCTTTTCGGGCACCAGAATGTGTTGGAAGGATTTGAACAAAACCTGGAAGGCCTGATTGCCGGTAACCAGTTTAACTTTGAACTTTCAGCCGAAAACGGCTATGGCGAATACGACGAACAAGCCGTGGTTAATCTCGATAAATCTGTTTTTGCTGTTGATGGCGTAGTACAGGATGATATGTTGTTTATAGGCAACATAGTGCCTTTGCAAGACCAACACGGAAACCCCTTCCAGGGCCGTGTAATTGACATTACGGGCGACAAAGTGGTGATAGACTTAAACCACCCGTTTGCCGGTAAACCTTTGTTCTTTAGCGGGGTTGTGCTGGAAGTGCGTGAAGCTAACCCGGTTGAACTGGAACATGGCCACGTACATGAGCACGGTGACCATAGCCATCATTGATTTCAGGGTTCCATTATCTTAATCTGATATAACTTGTGACTCTTGTTATTCAGCATGGCATCGCGCAGCCATGGGTTCAGGATTTTGATATGCTTATACTTTAAACCAAACCGGGCTGCAAAATCAGCTACGTTGGCAATGCCGGTATCTACTTCTACTACCTTGTATTTATACGGGGCATATAATTCATCGGGTTGCACTAAATATCCGGCCTTTTTAGGGTCGCTGAAAATAATTTTCATAGCCAGCATCCTGAAAACGTAGCGCGAGGTTTCAGGGTTAAAATACATATCGTAGTAGTTATTCAACCGCTGCTCTCTCACCCTCGACATCATACCCCCTAAACCCATGTTATAGGAGGCGGCCGCCAAAGTCCACGAGCCCAGTTTATCTTTTGCATCTTTTAAAAATATACAAGCGCCCGCGGTAGCTTTTTCAATATTATACCGCTCATCCACATTATCGTTTACCTCCATGTGATATTTCTCTGCAGTGGCTTTTACAAACTGCCAAAACCCCGCCGCCCCTGCCGGCGATGCTTCCAGTCTAAAGGTGCTTTCAATCAGCGCCATATATTTAAAATCATCAGGCACCCCGCTATCAGCCAGGGTCTTTTCTATATCGGGAAAATAGCGGTTAGCCATTTTCATGCACAACAAAGTATTTGAGTGCCAGTTGGTATTGATAAGCAACTCGCGTTCCAGGCGCTCTTTCACATCCGGGTCCGCCAGCGGCACACGCTCACCGGCAAAATAAAGGTCACCGGTAACTTCAACGGGGTATTTCAGGCTATTGGTATCAACCGGGTTAATCCATTTTACCCCGGGGCACTCGCCCTTCGTTTGCGAAAAAATATTGGTCTTTACTAACAGCGTTTCGCCTGCTATTATTGCCGCCGAGGCCCCCAGTAAAAGACAAACTGCCAGGAGGATAATGCGGTATTTTTTACTGAGCTTCAATAGGTATAATTTAATCGACTGATTTTTTGAAAACAGGAACGGTGGAACATGGCTCGCCATACATTACAGCGCGCGCAATATTACTTAATTGCCGGGTTATCTGAACAAAGGCAGCTTCGGGTACAACCCGGTCGCCACAACCCTTTACCACTACTCTTTGCCCCTTAAATGTTTCCATATCTAATTTAGACAGGTTGTGCAGCAGAAAAATTCCGGCTGCCTGTGTTGGGCCGGCGTGTGCAATATCAACCGCGTAAGGCGCTAACTCTGCACTTAAAACCATATAGGCCCACATGGGGATAATGGCATCGGTAGTGCAGTGAATGGCCACGTATTTGCCTTTGTACTGCGACCAATCCGTATTCTTAACCGTCTCTCTAAAATCCGCTTCGCGAAGAATAAGTCCTTTAAACAGAAAGTCTTTCAAATCAATAAAAACAATCTCCTCATCCTTTGGAAAATACATTTCCAGGTCGAGGGTAATCAGGGCTTTTTGTGCTACCCTGTTTACAAGGGGTTTTGTATCCGTCATAATTACAAAGGTAAACAAGAATTGCACAGCTTATGTTTACTTACTATGCGGATGACGGGATGGAACTGGCCTAAAACAAGAACAGTCCCGTAAAACGGAACTGTTCCTGAAATCTTTAAGATACTGCCGTTTAGAAGAAGTCGAAACGGTTGTCGTCAATTTTAGCCAGTTTCTTCTCTACATCCTGCGCGTAGCGCGATTTGTTTTGCAACTGTTGTTTCAGCGAGAAAGTGTACATGCTGTAGTCGGTAGTTTTAACCGGTTCCTGCACAGCTACTGTTTGAACCACAAAAACACCGCTGTTGCCTTCAACCGGCTGCGATACTTTGCCCACTGCACTGGTTAATGCCGTAGCTACAACTTTAGGTTCAAACGCTCCGTTTACCGCCGGGCGACCAAAAGATGCTTTTTCTGCAGTAGCAACCATCTTGTTCAGTTTTGTTGCAAGTGCATCAATGTTGTTTGCATTGGCATCAGCTACTTTTTTAGATAATAGTTCGAATTTTTTGTTCTTCACTACTTCCGCTTTCAAGGCATCGCGCAAAGCGTCAATCTCAGGCAATCCCTTCGGACGGACCAGGTCAAGCAAAGCAACTACGTGTTTCTTTTCAACCGTATAAACCGGAGAAACATCGCCTTTTTTAGCATTGAAAACCCATTTAATAAGGTCGCGGGCAGTGCCTAATCCGTCAATATCAAACGCATCTTTTCTCAGTGCATTGACAGTTTTCATCTGCATCTTTGCGCCTGCTGCTTTAAACTTGGCTTCTCCCTGGTTATCGGAAGCAAAGCTGGTAGCCGTGCCATAAATCAATTTCTCAGTCTCGGGACTTGGAGCAATTTCCTTGGTTAAGTAGCTAACCAAAACGGCAGGTTTGCTCGGTCTGTCTTCAACCACTTGTATAATGTGTATAGCGTTTTCGTTTTGAACAGGCAGTTTGTAAAGCTTGCCTTTTTGCGCGTGGTAGAAGATAAGGTCATTATAAGCTTTATCCTTTTCGCCTTGTTTAATCCAACCCAAATCTCCGCCGTTTACCTTGGCAGCAGGGTCTGCAGAAAAACTCATGGCAAATTGTTTGAAGTCGCCATGCAAAGAATCAATGGCTTTGTAAACGCTGTCAATTTGTTTGAAAATAACATTAGCCGCCTCCTGCGATTGAACACCTGCAAATGAGAAGACAATATCACGCACATGTACTGAATCCGAAATCAGTTTTCTGTCACTTACCTTGGCAAGTTTATAAGCGCCACTGCCTCTGTTTTCAGCCGAAAGAGCATCTACATAAGGACCAACAACGGTTCCTACTTTTACGGTAAACAACGAGTCCTTTATGGCATCAGGGGCCGATACTTTATCCTTCTCATAATACACGTCATCGAACGGTGTTTCAGAATATAACTTTACATACACGGAGTCATCCGAGGCCGTTTTGTTGGCTGTAAAATCAGCGCGTTTTTGTTCGAGGTAAGCCACCGTTTTAGCCGAGTCTATCGAAGAAGCGGCTATATCAAATGTAACATACTCAATCTTGCGGCTCTCTTCATCCTGCTTGTATTTGGCAGCATGGTCGTCCATGTATTTGCGCAGGTCGTCATCTGTAACCTTCACATCAGCATCGTTTACCTCACTGTATGGCAGTTGAACATAATTAAAATCTACCAACCTGTTTTGGTCGTTATAAGTCATTTCGCCCATCCAGCCTGGCACATAAAATCCTTTGGTAATAAGGTCATTATACTTTTGCTGAAACTGGCCTTGTTTCATAGCTGTTTCAAAACGTAACCAGTTTTTGCGGTTGGTTCCGGGCTCCTGTCCTTCCTGGTCGCGGTCGAGTGAGCTTAAATACATGCGCACCCTGTTTGGATCGAAACGGCCGGTCTTTTCATCTCTGAAAGCAGGCACCTGGGCAATAGCGGGCGAAACGTTTTCGCCTGTAGCCAGTTCATTCATTTCTTCAGGGGTAACATTGATACCCAGGTTATGGTAAATTTTATCGAAAATGATATTGCTTACCATCTCGTTCCAGGTTTGGGTACGGATGCTGTTGCGTTGTTGGTCGCCCATAGGCTGACCGCGCATCTGGTCTTCGGTAATCTTTATATTCTCCTCGTATTTCTTGGTAAAATCATTGTAGGTGATTTTATCACCGTTTACTTTGCCAAGTGTATCTTTTCTACCACCCTTCAGCAAGCTGCCCTGCGAATTAAGGGCATCCATCAAAAGGAAGCCGACAATTGAAGTGCCTATCAATACTATAAGCAACCCTGAGCGTTGACGAATTTTACCTATTACTGCCATGTACCTGTTTTTTTAAAAGGACGGCAAATTAAAGGTAAAAAGTCGGAAAAATAAAGCCGATACAGGATTTGGTAAGGTTTTAGCTATCAAAGCGCTATCAAAAAAGACCAAAATCGGAACTTTCACCCCTTATTTTGGCCCGGGTGGGCAAATACTGGCATAAACCTGGCGATATTTCTCCACCCCGGCCGACAAAGAGTAGATTTCATCAGCCCTTTGGCGGATATATTTTTTTTCGAATTGCGTGTTTAGCAGGGTTTGAATGGCTTTATCATACCCCGCCTCATTCAGCGTTTTAATGAGCACGCCCGACTTTTCGTCAATAATATCATCCACATCACCTATGCCGGCGTTGCAAACATGCGGAAGCCCCATGCCCATAATTTCACCCTGTTTAGTGGGACTTGAGGCCGATTTGGAAAAAACAGGCTTGATGAAAAAGACAGCGCAGTTTGATAATGCCAGATAAGTGGGCACCTGGCTATGTGGCGCCGGGGTTATAATAAAACAGGTTTGGGGTATTCCTTTGCTTTGGGCTTTGCTTAAAATATCACTGGCAGGTTCGCCGGTAATAAATAAAAAACGGGCGCCGGGCTTAAACCGGAGCAGCACTTTAAAAAAATCGAGCATTTCATCCAGCATATACCAGGTGCCAACACTACCCAGGTAACTCAACACATACTCCTGTCCGGTTAAATTGAACCGTTGTCTTAATTGTTGCAACGAACCCGCATCAACACTTTTTTCCGAAAACAAATCCAGGTCGGCACAGCAGGGTATAACCTGTATGGGAACAGGCTGGTTTTTAATGTTTTTCCAGGTATGAATAATCTCTTTTCCTTTTTTTGTCAGGCTGATGGTGTAATCAGCCATGGAAAGAAACTGCTGTTCTTTCTTTTTGAAGAAATTATATACCTGCCTGTAAACCGGGTTTGATAATTTCCAGATATCTCCATCCACCCGTTCGTCGGCATAAAATCCGCGCATATCGAAAATGAATTTTACCCCCAACTCTTGTTGCATCTGCAGTCCAACAATGGATGAAATATAGCTGCGGCAATGAATAACCTTAAACTGCTTTTGCCTGTGCAGGGCATAAGCTTTTTTCTTTAACTGCCATACATCCCAAAGGGTAGAAAGCACGGGCGGTTTTTTAGTGTAAGGCAAGGGCTGCCAATCAATATTACTTTGTTTCAGCAACGCACCTATGTGCTCCTTGTTTTTTTCATACCGCCCAGGCTTTTCGAAACTGATAAGCGTGTAAGCATATCCTAAATTCGATAAACCCTGCAGATAAGGTATTACCTGGCTTTGGCCCAGGGGGTCGGTCATGCCGTCGTAACTGATATATAGAATATTAATTGGCTGCATGTTCGCTCATCCATTTATGGAGCAGCACCAGCGCCCATATTCTGTTATACAAAAAGTCCTCCCCGGCAGCAAAACGGGTTAAAAGCCGTTTTACTTTTTCGGGTTTCACTACACCGCATTGAATCACTCTTTCTTCACTCAGATATTTATCTATCAAATAATGCAAGTCCGTTTTCAGCCACTTGCTTAACGGGATGGAAAAACCCCATTTGGGCCTGTCAAAAAACTGCCGGGGCACATAGTCATACAAAACCTCCTTCAACAGGTATTTCGAAACATCTCCTTTCTTCTTCAAATCTTCCGAAAGATTGAGGGCAAACTCAACAATGCGATAGTCGAGAAAAGGAGAACGGGCCTCCAGCGAAAACTGCATCGTGGCGATATCTACCTTTACCAGTAAATCGTCTTTCAGGTAATACTTAATATCATACAAGGCCTGTTCTTCGGCAGCCGAAAGTCGCCTGCCCGGGCGCTCAAAATCTTCATTAAAAATTATTTCAGCTTTATAACCGGCTGTCACTAATTCATCCAGTTCATATTCGCTAAAAAAGTATTGCTCCTGCGAAAAAATGTGACTTTTCCTGCGCCCGCTGTTTTTGTAGTTAAACACCCCTGCACCGCGTTTATATTTATTACCTGCCTGAGATAGTGCCGCAGCAATGGGCTTGCGCAACAGTTGAAACAGGGGGCTATTGAGCCGCTTGGCCCAATCGTAAGCACCATAACCCAAAAACAATTCATCGCCACCATCTCCGGTAAGCGTCATGGTAACATACTTGCGGGCCAGTTTCGAAACCAGCATAGTGGGTATGGCCGATGAATCGGCATAAGGCTCATCATAAGCGGTCATCATTTTATCAATCAACTCCAGGGCATCGTTTTCGGTAACAATAAATTCATGATGTTGCGTGCCGAGATGTTCGGACACCTTGCGCGCATACTCCGATTCGTTAAACTTAGCCTCCTTAAAGCCGATAGAAAAAGTTTTTACGGGTTGGTTTGAAATACTTTGAGCAATGGCAGTTACCGCACTGCTGTCAATACCCCCGCTCAAAAAGGTACCAAAAGGAACATCGCTTATCATGCGGTAACGTACCGATGTGGTAAGCAATTCTTTTAATTCTTTTTTAGCCGTGTTGAAATCAGAATTAGCTATTGGCTTTATTTTTTTCCCGGGTTTCCAATAACTGCCAATTTCGGTTTTATTGTTTTTAATGATGGCATAACTACCTGCCGGTAACCGGTTTATCTGCCCATAAATGGTATGGGGCTCCGGAATGTAGCCGGCGTACAAAAAGGTTCGCACAGCAGGCTTGTAGACATGCAGGTTTTTTTTTAGCTGCGCTGGTTGCAACAGCGATTTTATTTCAGAGCCAAAAGCAAAGTTTCCATCCTGGTTGTAATAGTAAACCGGCTTTACACCCAACCGGTCGCGAAAAAGGTATAGCGCATGTTCCGCAATATCATAAATAGCGATGGCAAACATACCGTTTAGCAGATGTACAAACTCCACTCCTTTTTGCTCAAAAGCCTCCAGAATAATTTCAGTATCGCTGGTGGTGCGGGGATGTATGTTCAGCTTAGCCTGTATTTCCTGAAAGTTGTAAACCTCGCCGTTAAAAACCATGACGTACCGGCCACTTTGGGAAAACATGGGTTGGTTGGCAGCTGCGCTTAAATCTATAATACTCAGGCGCCGGTGGCCAAGACCGCAGGTTTTAGCAGGATTGGTATAAAAGCCTGCTGCATCAGGACCGCGGTGTAGCATTACATTGGTCATTTGCTGCAAGTCCGTCTCGCTAAAATGTCCGTTGTTAGAATAAAAACCTGCTATGCCGCACATGAAATAATAGATATTAGAGCCAAGATAAAAGATATTGCCAACTACCTGCTGAATGGATGCCCACCCGATTGTAGTTTGGCGTAAGGATGATAGTCGGAGGTTAATCCAACTGGGGTTTGGCGCCTGATGTCATAAGCAATTTGAATGCTGGGGAGAGCCTCAGCCACACCAAAACCGTTTCCTTTTAAAATTTCTTCATAACTGCGTGTGTGCAAATCGGTAAAACCGTCGCTAAACTCAATTTCCTCACCTTCCAGGGTCATGGAGCGATAAGTGCGCATACCTTTTTGCTTAGCGGCCTCGGGTAATGTATCAGCATCAATACTTAAAAACCACCTTACCCGGGCCTTTGCAAACTCCAAAAAACCGGCAGCCCTGTCATGTGTATGCACATGTACTACATTTGTTTTCACGGCGCCAAAAAGCCACTGCAGCATATCGAAAAAGTGGATACCGATATTGGTGGCAATGCCCCCCGATTTGGTTTCGTCCCCTTTCCAACTGGTATAATACCAGCTACCGCGGGAAGTGATATAAGTCAGATCGAAATCGTAGGTTTTATCGGCTGCACTTTTGTCAATTTTTTCTTTGAGCTTAATAATATTGGGATGCAAGCGCAACTGAAGAATATTATTGATTTTATGACCAGTTTCTTTCTCTAACTCCATTAAAGCCTCCGCATTCCATGGATTGAGAACCAATGGCTTTTCGCAAATAACATTGGCTCCGTTTTTTAAACCAAACCGGATATGAGAATCGTGCAGGTAATTAGGAGAACATACCGAAACATAATCCACGCCAATACCTTTGCGCTTTAATTTATCAATGTGCCGGTCGAACCTTTCAAACTCCACAAAAAAAGAGGCATCCGGAAAATAACTATCCATAATACCCACACTATCAAAAGGGTCGTAAGCTGCCACCAGCTGGTTACCCGTATCTTTAATAGCTTTCAAGTGGCGCGGGGCAATGTACCCGGCAGCACCAATCAGCGCAAATTTGTTCATAGTACAATAATAGGAAAAAGAAACATGGGCTTTATTTCAAAACATACATGGATGATTGGGTAAAGAAGGCATTACAACCCTTTGAGTATGTTGTAAAATCTTTCGACCTGGTGCTTTCTCGAAAATTGCCGATAATTAACAGTGTTGTTGGGTACAGCGGCATGGTAATTCTCATAAAGCTGCGTCATATAACTGGCCGCCGCTCCCGGATTTTCCGCTGTCACACCAGCGTTTGTTTCAAGCAAAATACGGGTCATAATATTGGTTTTACTGCCCATAAGCAACACCGGTCGTTTAAGCATCAGGTAATCGAACAACTTGGCGTTTAGCCATCCATCAGCGGCTGTAGTTAAGATTAATAGCAGGTGCGAGTAACTTAGTTTTTTCATTACCTCGCTATAAGCTACTTTGTCATGCACCCTGATATACTTTTTTAGCTCTTCATTGTAGTTCAACAACCGGTTAGAGGCATTGTTATCAATACCCCAAAAGTTCATCTCAAAATCATTTTCGGTTATATTGTTCTCACGGATAAAAATGGCAACGGCGTCTAAAAACAATTCCAGGTTTTGCATAGGATAAATAATGCCGGCGTATGAAATAATGAATTTCTCACCTGGCATAGGCAAATCTTTAACCATTTCCTCGGTTTCGTCATCGTAACCATTATATATTATCTTGTATTTGTCGGGGCTCACATAAGCAGGCAAAAATTCAATATAAGAGGGAGCCACAGTAGTAACTATACGTGCAGTTGAAACATACCGTCTTTCCATTATTTTGTAAAAGCTGTTGAGGAAGAAAGCCAATATGCCCAACTTGTAATCGCTTTGTATATGGTTTAAGGTCCAGCTATCGCGGTAATCGGCCACCCATGGAGTATGATATTTTTTTGACAGCAGAGCGGCATATTTAAACAAGATAAAAGGCTTGCCCGTAGCAATGATAAAGTCGAACTTTTCGTTTTGAAGAAGCTTTTCTGCTTCATAATACAAGGGTGCCTGGGGATCGGCTTTTAAACTTATATGCTCCAGGAAACTGAAGATATAGGTTATAGCCTGCCTGACCCTACGATGGTTATCAGCATGTAGTCTTCTGGAAATAGTATCTTTTATGCCACTGGCAAAACGCACCCTAACCAAAGTTTTGTTGCCCGATTGCTCCTTTACCATGGACGGCACAGGATTTGTAACAGTTTTTCGCTTCCCTTTTGCCAGTTCGTATTCCCAGTCCCAGGTTACTACTGTAACTTCTATCCCAAAACCAGCAAAATACTTATACCAACTGGCAGGTCGTAACCCACCAACAGATATAAGCGGGGGAAAATCATAAGCAAGAATGAGCAGCCTCATGGATGAAATTACTGAAAGGCGGCTAATGTAAAAAACTTTTGAAGGAGCGAAAGTGTGCAATGGTTATATAAAAACGAAACCCATGTTTATAAAACACACTATTTATGTTGTTTTGGCTGAAAGCCCAAATTGCTATAGTATTGCGCGTTATTAGCAGCGTTTAAAGCGTTAAATATTACTGGCATGCCCAACATACTAATACTTGGTTCCTCCACAAAATCAGCAATGTATGTCGCCAAACAGTTGAGCAGGTACGGTGTAGAAGTTAACATTTATGCCTGGCTCGATTTGCCTATTAAGCATTCAAAGTACATTCATAAATACCTGCTCGTAGAATCGCCCGACCGGGATGTAGCGACTTTTAAAAGCGGGCTTATAAATTACCTGAAGCTAAACCAAATGGATTGCCTGTTGCCCATTAACGACCAGGCCCTCGAAATCTGCAAACTTTATTACAGTGAAATTTCGGCGCAGGTAAAAATAATCGGCGTCAACAACTCGTTTACCGACGAATATGCTCACAGCAAGTACGAACTGATAAAAGTGTGCGAAACAGTAGGTATTTCATCTCCCAAAACCAGTTTGATTGCCAGTTTGCATGACCTCGAAACAAAAAGAAATGAGTTTACTTTCCCCTGTATTATAAAACCGGGCAGTTCAAGCATGCTGAAGGATAACCGTCTTTATTACTTTAAAGTAAAGAGGATTAAGCAATACGAACAACTGGTTGATTACGTGCGTGAGAACATAAACAATGTAAATGTCCTGGTGCAGGAGCTTATTCCCGGGTATGGTATAGGCTACAACATTATTGCTAAAAACGGTGAGGTTTTAAATGAATACATACACCGCCGCATATTTGAATATGAAGGTGAAAGTACTTATCGCGAATCGGTGCAGGTAAGTGAATATCCGCTACGGGAAAAAGTGCATGCCCTGATAAAGAAAATTAACTGGAACGGGGTAGCTATGGTAGAGTTCAGAATAGACAAGAGCGACGCCTACATTATGGAAATTAATGGCAGATTTTGGGGCTCTATTGAAGTGTCGGTGCGTTGCGGACTTAATTACCCGGTGCAATTATATGAGTTGCAATATTTAAATAAAGACGTGCCTAAAGGGCTGCCTGTTAAATATGTGCGGGTAAGAAATTTGAAGGAGGAAATAGTGAATAATATCCGCGCCATAGTTCAGCAACGAAGCCTTAAAACTTTTTTTACATGGCTGGCAACTTTTAAAGGAGCACTCAACAGCAATGAAATTATTGAGGATAATATTTTCGACGACCCGGGTTTTGTTTTATCCAGTTATTACGATGTGTTAGCGCGTAATGCTAAGCGTGTCATTGAAATCTTACAGGTGCGCAATGTGTCAGTGCGCAAGCATCAAACCGTGGTGCCCGCTGCTAAAAATTGTATTATTGCTTTTGCCTGCCATGGCAATATTTGCCGCAGTCCTTTTGCCGAATATTTCGCCAGAAAATTTAACCCGCAACATCAGTACTTTTCTTTTGGCAGCTTCAATTCAGAGAACAGGATGAGCCCGGCAAATGCAGTAACCGCTGCAGAAAAACTGGGAGTTGATTTATCCGCTTTTTTATCTTCGACGTACAGTCCAGCCAAAGTGGCCGAGGCCGATTATGTTTTTGTGATGGACCGCAAAAATTTTATCGATATGAAAAATCTGGGAGTGGATGAGAAAAAGGTGTTTTTTATGGACGAAGCAGAAATTGCTGACCCTTATGGAAAAACAGTGGACGAATTTACATCTGCGTATCATCAAATTATCAGCAGCATTCAAAAACGAATACCGCTGGCTTAGTTTTTTCGCAAAAAATGTTTCATAGTACTTTGTAACTCCTCAATTCTTAACACCATCTGATTATGCGGTTCTGAAATTAAATTCAGTCGGGTCATAAAGGTTGGCCCGTTTGATTTTTGAACCACTGAATGTTCGCCTATACCGAGTATGTATTCATAACCTGCTAAAGCAGCCTGCTTCACAATCAAATCATTGCACATGCCATTGGGAGGAGCCAGTATAGTTGCAGGCGCCCGCAGGTTTTTTTCAATCTCCGCCTTCGATTCAAACAGTTCAGCTTTCATTTCGTCTTCCTTCCTTATCGTAGTTAAAATGGGATGTGTTTGTGTATGTGATCCTATCTCCACACCATGGGCTGCACACTCTTTGATTTCTTTCCACCCCATCATTTTTTTAGGACTTACCTGCAAACTATACCTGCTTAACCAACCGTTTAAAGTTGCCAATCGTTCAGCCTGCTCCAGGGTAAACAGGGTTTTAAGCACAGTAATATAAAACCTATCAAGATTGTTTTGCTGCTCCTTTAAGCGGTATTCAGTCCCCCCTAAAGTTATAGCATCCTCAACCGGATTTTCCCTAAAAAAATTGAACATGAAATTGAGCATTTCAGTCCATATAATATCCTGCTTTCCGTTTACAATATTGGTAACAATGTTGTGGTTAGAAGGCAGGGAGTAGTGTTTTAAAACTGGCAAAACGTTAGTATAAAAATCATAGTAACCATCGTCAAAGCTTAAAATTACCCGCGGCTTTTTGCCCGGGTTTTCGTTTATCCGCGATACCGGAATTAGTTCATAATACCTCACGAGGTACTGAATCAGTAGTTCAAAGTTACCGGGCTTAATAGGGTCCCAGAAATGGTCATAGTCATCTGATACCCGATGCAGGCACAAAACAGTAACCCGGTTTTCGCGCTGCTTATTATTTCTTAGCCACTTTTGAACATTCAAAGCGTATAAACCTTTAAATGTGGTATTTTTCAGAATTTCGCGGATATGGGAAGTCATAACTTTGGAAAATTATAGTTTTTGGAAAAACAAATTAAGCAAACCCAATCGCAAAAATATCCATTCCATCACTTTCGTTTCAAAACTAAACAAAGCCTCACATTCCTTATAAAATCCCGCGATTTTGAGATAAATTGCCGCGCATGCCTGAAGCCGCGAAGACTTTAATTTTTCTGACAGACTCCTTCCCATTTGGAACAGCTGAGACTTTCATCGAAAATGAATTTCCGTTCCTGGTTGATACATTTGACAGGATTTTTATTATTACGCATAATCAGAAAGATGCTAAAACGCGTACCATACCGGATAATATTGAAATAATCAGGATACCTTACAGACCAGCTTTCAAGTATAAGGTTTTATCCGTTTTAAGTTATTTCTTACCCACCATTCAGCAGGAATTAAGCCATATAAAAAAAGAGTTTTTGCTACAACCCAACAAGGAGATTTTATCTGTTTTGCTGGCCAGCTATGCCAAGGCGCTTGAGATAAACGATTTGCTCAATAAAATGGTAGCAAATTACCAAATTGATATCCGGAGCTTGTACCTGTATTCTTACTGGATGAATGATATTACCTCGGGTACTGCGCTTTTTAAAGGCAAAAACCCGGAGGTAACCGCCATTTGCCGGGTGCACCGGTGGGATGTTTATTTTGAAACACAAACTCCTCCTTATTTACCCCTGCGCAATTTTATGCTTGAAGCGCTGGATAAGGTTTTCTGTATTTCGCAGGATGCCTATGGATATCTTCATAAACTTACTAACGGCCGTTATGACCACCACCTTGCAATTTCCAGGTTGGGGACCTTTAACCGCAATGAAATAATTGCCCGCTCCAATGAAGGCATGTTACGCATCGTAAGCTGCTCAAATCTGATTCCTTTAAAGCGGGTGCACTTAATTATTGAGGCGCTCGCTTTTATAACCGACATTCAAATTGACTGGAGGCATTTTGGAAAAGGCCCGCTTGAAAGTGAGCTAAAAAAACTTGCGAGCGTTAAACTTTCAGCCTTACCTAACATTAAGTATGCTTTTGAAGGCCAGGTTAGCAATACAGAAATGCTCGGTTTTTATAAAAATAATAAAGTAGACCTTTTTATTAATGTCAGTGAAACTGAGGGTATCCCTGTTTCGATAATTGAGGCCGGTTCGTTTGGTGTTCCTGTTATCGGTACGCTGGTAGGTGGTGTAGGCGAAATACTTAGCGAAGGTGAGAACGGTTTTTTACTGAAACCAAGCTGCCTTCCACGCGAAGTTGCCGATACTATCATAAAATTTTACCGGCTTAATGAGTCGGAGAAAAGGAAAATTCGGGAAAATGCTGTATCGATATGGCAGAAGAATTACAGCGCAGAAAAAAATTACAGAAATTTCCTCAGCGCCGTTTTGAACCTTAACCCGTCCGGTAAAGCCTGATTAGCTTATCTACATATTCCTTAATGTCGTACCGGCCCGCAAAAGCTGCTGCGTTATCCGACATCCTGCTATATTCCTCTTTCACTGCCACTGTTTTTTCGATAGCATCGGCAAAGTCTTCGGCGTTCTGTGTATAAATCATATATCCGTTTTGGCCCGGTTTTATTAAGTCGCGGTTACCCTGGCCATCCAGGGTTATTACCGGCAATCCACTGGCCATTGCTTCTAATAAAACCAATCCAAAGGGTTCATAAGTTGCTACGTGCACATAAACATTGGCGGCAGCATAATAATCGGCTACGTTAACTGTGTTACCCGGCATACTAATCACTCCTTCCAAATGATTGGCCTTTACCTTTGCTTTCACCTTCTCAAAGTCATTGCCCTCGCCTAACATTATTATTTCGAAACGCAAGCCTCGTTTTTGAAGAGCCAGCGCTATATCCACCAAAAACTGCTGGTTCTTTTTAGTAAGAAAACTGCCCACATTTACTATGCGGATAGTACTCAAATCGCGCTCCTTTCCGGCCCCATAAAAGTTTTGGGTTACGATGGCATTGTCAAGCGGATAAATATTCTTTACCAGCCGCTTTGGCAATACTTCGCTAAAATACTTTGTTGTATCTGCTGAAATGGAAATGAACCTGTTATTACAAGCCAGGTATCTTTTAACCAAATGCCGCTTTTCGTAAAAATCTGTCAACAGGTTTTTTTGTGTAAGTGTTTGCCACGAAAAATTTCTCAATTGCGGCATATTATCATGGCAATGTGTAAAGTATTTAATGCCCGGAAATATTACTTCATGCGTAATTAATTCTGCAATAAATAAGTTGGAATGAATAATATGAGGCTTAAAATCACTCACTATTTGTGTAAAGTGAGTAAGGTTTACCTGGTTGGGTTTTGTAACCGATAAATTGACGTACGAATCGCAATTGCAGAAATCAGGGTCTTTTAATAATATTTCTTCCAGGTGGGTACTGTCCTTAAAACTTCTGTCGAAAGCCTTTTGAAAAGTGACCAGCTTAACATGAATTTCGGGCCGGCGCTTTAGTTCGTTGAAAATATTAAACACCAGCGACTCAGCGCCCCCGCCGTGGGTCATAGTATTGGCCGTTAATAAAACCCTTAGTCTGCCTGTATCTGAATCGTTCAATGGAACTGGATTTGGGTCAAAATTAATCGGCATTTTTAATTGCCGTAAAAAGCTGGTTAAGGCACGTGTCGATAGTATAAATGCCAAACCGCTTTTTGATGAGGGGATTATCAGGCTTTTCGTTGAATAAATAATGGTCGGCCGCCAGTTGAACATTAAAGCCCATTTGTGCGGCGGCGGTTATCAACCCGGGCGTATACGAACCATCAGGATAAGCCACCTGGGTAATATTGTACTGCACCAAATTTTCAAGGTACTTTTTCGACTGACGAAGTTCATCCGTGGCGCTTTCGATAGCAATACTGCCCAGGTTATTATGATAATATCCATGAGAGCCGATTTTTACAAAAGCCGATTTTGATGTTTCGGCAATTTGCCGGTCGTCCATAAGCTGCCAGTATTCCTTAATCGCGGGTTCGTTTTCAAAATTGACGTGTTTAGCAAAGGCTGTCTTTACTTTTAGTTTATACGCATAATCGGCCCTTTGATGCTTAACTACTTCATAAAGCGACTTACCCGTTT
>Ga0364894_10124_pt1 | contig 42387 bp, 40 predicted proteins | sample ExccelJu500001D4_FD_206942 | JGI IMG/M metagenome (GOLD analysis project Ga0364894, IMG submission 206942) | Enriched cells from Trout Bog Lake Hypolimnion, Wisconsin, USA - BchlTB.July16.5000.01.D4 | ecosystem: Environmental > Aquatic > Freshwater > Lake > Hypolimnion/Profundal zone | place: USA...
AACAGAGTGATAATACCTAAAGTTGTAAAACCATTTGATTAGATACTTAACACATGCTAGATTTATTAGCTTAATAAATAAACAAATAGGGGCCTAAACCTAATGACCGTAGAAATACCTGCCTGGTCACATGGCGAAATAAAACAAATTTTTGATGATATCTTTTTTGTCTCTGGAACCAATAAAACAATGCATGAGGGTGTTGAATTGCACCATAGTCGTAACATGGTTATTGTACGTGAAGAAGGTAAGTTATCCCTGATCAATAGCGTCCGCTTGACTAATATGGGGTTGGAAGCTTTAGAAAAACTTGGGCGAGTTCATAAGGTAATCCGTATTGGCGCTTTTCATGGTCGTGATGATGCTTTTTATGTTAACAAATATCAAGCCTCTCTTTGGGCTCTGCCTGGCATGCATGATCAGCACAAGTGTCATATCGATATTGAATTTACCGCTCAAGGACAACAACCATTTGCAAATTGTTCATTATTACCTTTTAGCACAGCAAAATTTCCCGAAGCAGTGATTCATATTAACCGTCATGGAGGGATTTTGCTTAGTTGTGACAGTATTAAAAATTGGATAGGCCCAGATGAGTATTTCAGTGAACAAACTGCTGCAGCCTATCAAGAGCAAGGTTTTTTTGGTAAAGCAGCTATTTCAAAAATTTGGCAGCAAGCAATGGCAGTAAAAGCATCTGATTTTGAGAAATTAAAAAAATTACCCTTTAGACACTTGTTAAGTGCACATGGTGAACCACTTCTAGATACGGCATACCAGGATGTAGCAGAAACGATTAAACAAGAATATGGTGTGTAGCCTGTTTCGTTTTATTCACCAATATTAGCCAAATTAATTACTTGGTACTTGGTTATTAATCCTCACCCCCACTTATTGTATATAGGCTTTACTTTATCGCGGCTTGTCAAATACCTATAACTTATGCTACAGAATTTTTATCAACGCTAACTATGTCAGCGTCTCAAAATCCTCTCCTTCATCATTTTCTTCTGGAGAAGTTTCAGCAATTAAAGAAGCCGACACGACCATCTCGCCCTTCTCAGTTTTAAATAATATAACGCCACTTGTACTCCTTCCAGTAACACGAACGCTATCAAGTTTACACCTGATTAATTTACCGTTATTAGTAATAAGCATAAGTTCATCTTTCATATTCGCCGGCATAGAAGCAACAACTTTACCAGTCTTGTCAGATAGAACCATATTCACAATCCCACTTCCGCCACGATTAGTAATTCTATAATAATAAGCTGATGTTCTTTTACCAAAACCGTTCTCAGCTACAGTTAGAATAAACTCTTCTGCAGAAGCCATCTCAATAATCTGCTCTTTTGAAAGCTCTAAGCCAAAATCAGCTGAATTAAATTCATGATCACCCAAAGAAATAGCTACACGCTTCTCAAAAGGTATAGACAGGAAAGCCTCACGCTCTTCTACCGTTGACTTAGTACCACGCAAAATTGTCATTGATATTACTTTATCCGTTGATGCCAATCTCATAGCACGCACACCATCAGAGGTTCTACTCTTAAATACTCTGACTGCATTTACTGGAAAACGTATTGCTTTACCTAGTTTACTTGCCAGTAATACGTGATCATCTTCACTGCATGATTTAACGTTAATAAGGCTATCATCTTCATCCATCCTAATAGCAATTTTGCCATTTGATTGTATCTTTTTAAAATCAGACAGATCATTTCTACGAATGTTACCTTTTGCAGTTGCAAACATAATATGCATGTTGTCCCACTCTTCCTGATTTTCAGGCATAGGCATAACATTAGTAATAGTTTCTTTATCTTGCAGAGGAAGAATATTAACTATCGGACGCCCTTTACTTTGAGGATTACCTAATGGTAATTTATAAAGCTTCAGACTATATACCTGTCCACGATCCGTAAAAAATAATAATGGTGTATGAGTGTTACCAATGAATAGCTGCGTTGTAATATCTTCATCACGCATCGACAGACCAGATCTCCCTTTACCACCGCGTTTTTGAGCTCGGTATGTAGCAAGCGGTACACGTTTAATATAGCCACTTAGCGTTACCGTTACTACCATATCTTCTTTTTGGATCAAATCTTCGATATCTTGGTCAAAAGACCCTTCAATAATATCTGTCCTTCTCGGCGTTGAAAATTCCTCTTTTACTCTGATTAATTCAGATTTAAGGATTGAGAGAAGCTTACTTCTGGTACTTAATATATCTACGTACTCAGTAATTTCTTTTGTTAAATCACTAAGATCGTTTTCAATCTTATCTTTCTCCATTGCAGTCAAACGTTGCAATCTCATTTCAAGAATCGCTTTAGCTTGAATTTCTGAGAGATGAATAGTACTGTTATCTTTGATATTAGCCTTATCATCAACAAGCTTTATCAAGTTTATTATGGCTGCACAATCCCATGCTTTTTCCATCAAAAGATCTTTTGCTACAGAAGGGTTTGATGCACCACGGATGATTCTTATTACCTCGTCAATATTACTGACTGCTATTCTGACACCCAAAAGTATATGAGCTTTATCGCGCGCTTTATTAAGTAAATATATAGTCCTTCTAGTAATTACTATTTCTCTAAAGCGAACAAAAGCACCAATAACTTCCTTCAAGTTCATAACTTTCGGCATTCCTTCATCGAGGGCTAACATTATTACCCCGAAACTAGTTTGAAGCTGAGTATAAGAATAAAGCTGATTTAAGACAACTTCTGCTACTGCGTCCCTCTTTACTTCAACGACTACTCTAACGCCATCTTTATTTGATTCATCTCTAAGATCACTAATACCCTCAATTTTCTTTTCACGCACTAAGTCAGCAATTCTTTCAACTAATTTTGCTTTATTTACCATGTACGGCATTTCTTTAACAATAATTGCTTCTCTTCCATTATTGTTTTCGATTTCACATTTACCACGGAATAAAATACTTCCACGGCCGGTAAGATAGGCAGATTGAATGCCAGAGCTCCCTAAGATTGTTCCACCAGTTGGAAAATCTGGCCCTTTTATATAAGAAATTAATTCTGTTAGCTCTATATCGTTATTATCAACATAAGCACAAGCCGCATCTATAACTTCTCCAAGATTATGCGGGGGAATATTGGTTGCCATCCCCACGGCGATCCCTCCTGTCCCATTTACCAAAAGATTTGGGAACATAGCAGGCAGAACCTTAGGTTCACTCTCGGAGCCATCATAGTTAGGTAAGAAATCTACTGTTTCTTTATCAATATCTTCTAAGAGAGTATGGGCAATTTTAGTAAGACGTGATTCTGTATATCTCATTGCCGCTGCTGAATCACCATCCATCGAACCAAAGTTACCTTGGCCATCGACTAAAGGAACTCTTAAAGAAAAATCTTGTGCCATTCTGACAAGTGAATCATAAACCGCTCCATCCCCATGAGGATGGTACTTACCTATTACATCACCGACAATTCTGGCTGATTTTCTATGCGGCTTCGAGCTATGATATCCGCCTTCGTACATAGAAAATAAAATACGTCTATGAACTGGTTTTAAACCATCTCTGACATCAGGAATTGCACGACTTACAATCACGCTCATCGCGTAGTCCATGTAAGAACTTTTCATCTCATCTTCAATGCTTATAGGTAACATGTTTTTTAGTTCTGAATCACTCACTATATATGCTCATATTTACTGATTGTTTAGCTTGGAAAGAATAGAATATTTTGCAAGTTTTTGCAAGGGAATAGCTGGAAAATTTATCCCTTAAAATTAGTGTGATTTGATATCTCAAGGACTTTGAACAACTCTCCCATCATAGAAGGAGAAATAAGCCGCAAAACTTGCCTATCAAGTATATAGCATTCTTCTGGAGCTATAGTTTTTTTGAGCTCATGAAGCCGAAGCTCAATACCATATGATAGCAAAAAATTTCTTTGTGAAAAATTTCTAAAGTTACTAACTCCACGCTCTTTTGAAGCTCTCTTCAATGCATTAAAATCAACATGAGCTGTTAAATCTGCCTCTCCTAACGTATCAATTATTGGCCAATATTGATGGTTTTTAACCGCTTGAAGAGTTGAATTATATTGATTCCTAGTTCTTTCTGAAGTTTGGATGTCATAACCATAATCGATAATTAAAACAGCACCGGAGTATTTATTAATGTGATCGCTCAAAGCTCTTATTATCTCTAGAGATTCAATTGACTCTTCTATAACTGCCCCATCATTAGCATTCAGATGCTCTAATTTAAGTTGGTTTTGTAGAGCTTGTTTTATCTCAATTTTACTATATTTAATTTTACCATCTATAGGATCAATGATCAAAATAGATTCATGCCATCTACTTTGAGTTTTTACAAATTGTTTTATTGGCAACGCATCAAAAAATTCATTACTAATGACTATTAGCGGCAATTCAGGGAGATCCAAAATTTTTTTAACCCAAGTAATTTCTTTTTTATGCTTTTCTAGCTTAAATTTTTGCTTCTGAATAAATTTGTGATTAATTTCTAACAAATGAACTTTAGCACCATTTAAGAAGCTACTAGCTATTTTGGAGGAAGTACGTAACAAATCATCCATAAGCGTCCCTTGCCCAGGACCCAACTCTAACAAACAAAATTCATTCGGCTTTCCCAATTTTTGCCACTGCTCTATTACCCATAAAGCAATAATTTCACCAAATAATTGTGAAATCTCTGGAGATGTAATAAAATCTCCATCTATTCCAATGTTTTCAGTATAAACATAATATGAATCTGGGTTAATTGACAATACTTGCTCCATCATATCATCAATATTAATGTAGCCGTTTGTTTCAATAATTTTTCTTATTTTTGCATCGATTGGCATTGATTTTTGCTAAAATAAATTAAAATAATCCCAACAATAATCATAGGTATACACAATAATTGACCCATAGTAAAATACTCAGCTAAATACCCTATTTTAAAATCCGGCTCTCTAAAAAATTCTACAATAATTCTGAAGAACGAATAAAATATTAAAAATACACCAGAAAGTAATCCTGGATATTTCAGCCCACCTACCTTACTAATAATGTATCTCTGAATAAAAAATAACAGGAACCCTTCAAGTATCGCTTCATACAATTGACTAGGATGCCTAGCTAAACCATCACTACCGGGAAAAATAAATGCCCATGGGACATCAGTGATACGACCATAAAGTTCTGCGTTGATAAAGTTTGCTATTCTTCCAAAAAACAAGCCAATAGGCGCCACAACTGCACATAGATCCATTAAGCCAAAGAAAGCTATTTTACGTCGTTTACAAAATAAGAATGACGCCATTATAAGGCCACTTATTCCTCCATGGAAAGACATTCCACCCTCATATGTTTTCAAAATCTCAATAGGATTAGAAAAATATTTCACCGGATCATAAAACAAAACATACCCTAAGCGACCGCCAATAATAATACCAATAATTGCCCACGAGACAAAGTCATCTATATTTTGCTTGCTTATACTAAGATGATTAGTTTCTATAAGCTTCAAAACATAATACCACCCTAGAAGAACGCCTATCACATAAGAAAGTGAATACCACGAGATCGCAAGAGGTCCAAGCGTTATAATCACAGGATCAATATTAGGAAAATCTAGCATATATAATTTTAACTTAAAATAGTTTTAGGCTGGTTCAATAACTCTTGGCTTAATGCCTAATTCTTCAAACACATCTACGAGAGCGTTGGTCAAATTAACAATCATCTCCTCTGTGTGCCCTGGAGTAGGTGTAATTCGTAGCCTTTCTGTCCCTCGTGATACAGTAGGAAAGTTAATATGCTGCACAAAAATACTATGTTTTTCTATAAGAAGTGCAGAAGCTTGCCGGGCTAACTCTGGATCTCCAATTATAATAGGGATAATATGACTTCTATTTTCAAGCACTGCTATTCCAGCCATGCTGAAAGATTTTTTTACTTTAGAGATAACATTTTGATGCATAACTCTCTCCGCATCAGATTTCTTCAAATAGCTAATACTTACTCTTGCTGCATCACTAATTGCCGGCGGTAGCGAGGTGGTAAAAATGAAACCACTAGCTGTAAGCCTAATTGCATCAATTAATGTGCTATTGCCCGCAATATAACCACCTATTACTCCATAAGCTTTAGCTAAGGTTCCTTGAATGATATCTATTTTATCTTCACAGCCAAGCATATTAGCAATACCCGCGCCTCTATTACCATATAAGCCCACGCTATGAACTTCATCAATATAAGTCATAGCATTATATTTTTTCGCTAACTCACAGATTTTGCTAATAGGCGAGATTAATCCATCCATTGAATAAGCAGACTCAAAAACAATCATCTTTGGTTTGCTGATATCTACTGAGGCCAACAATTGCTCAAGATGGACGGTATCTAAATGTTTATATATATATTTTTCCGCTCTAGAATTTCTTATACCTGCAATCATAGATGCATGGTTAGACTCATCGGAAAAGTAGATTAAATCAGGTATTATCTTGGAAAGAGTACTCAAGCTTGCATCATTTGAAACATAACCAGATGTAAAGACCAATGCCTCTTCTTTGTTGTGCAAGTCAGCGATTTCTTGCTCCAACTCAATTACTGCCCAATTATTTCCGCCAATATTTCTTGTTCCGCCAGAACCAACGCCATTGTCTAAAATAGATTGCGCTGCTGATTGAATCACTTTTGGATGCTGACTCATACCCAAATAGTCATTTATGCACCACATTACAACCTGTTTTTTGAGGGGGCCCCAAAAAGCCATTGGGAAATTTCCAGCTTCTCTTTGTAAACTAACAAAATTTCTGTACCTTCCTTCGAGTTTTATTTGCTCAATTTGTTTTTTAAACGCCGCTTTATAATCAAACATTATTCCCTCTAGTAACAATGCTCATGACTATACATTAATTACTATTGCTTGAGAACGAATTAATTAAAGATTTTGATTATTTTGTTTTACAAAGTAATAATTACCTTCATCAGACAACTCTGAATTAAATTTATAGTCTAATTCATTAAAGGTTTTAATCTCCCCAAGGGTATCAATTTTATTTCTAATAATTTGCTCTACTGCTGCGCCTCTTGCACGCTTAGAATTAAAAGCAATATTTTTTATCACTCCGCTGCTGAGCTGTCTAAAATGAATATTGATCATTGGGAATTCTAATAACTTCTTATCAATAGCTGCAGAATATTCATCTGAAGCCAAGTTTATTAAATACTTATTTTTGTGTATTTTAAGTTCATGATTTATTTTTTTCGTAACTTTTTCTTTCCATAATTTATCTAATCCACCCGGCGCATTTTTAGCTAATTTTATTGACATTTCTAGCCTGTATGCACGTATCTTATCGAGTGGTTTTAATAGCCCATAGAAACCAGAAATTATTCGTAAATGATCTTGAGAAAATGTTAATTCTCCAGAAGAAAATGTTTCTTTACCCATTTTAGCATATACGTCACCATTATAAGCCAATATAGCTTGCTTTGTAGGCAAAGATTCGAATAGTTGATACCTAGAGAAATTTAATTTGGCAAGTTCATCACTAATTTCCATGATTTTTTTTATTTCAGATTCAGATAAAGTTTTTAACTCTGTGAGAAGTTTTTTGGTCTCTTCAAGCTCCTCTGGTTCAGTAAAAAAAATGCTTGAATCTACAGGATCAAAATTCATTGATTTTGCCGGAGAAATAATACTAATCACTATTTTTGCTTCTCATCAGATAATTAAATTCTGCACCAATAATGAAAATCATATTTACTATATAAAAAAATACTAACGTAACGATGATACTACCTAGCGACCCATAAATTATGTTTAATTGATTGTAATATACAATGTATTTGGAAAGAAGAAAACCACTTAAAACCCATAAAATAACAGTCAAAAAGGCTCCAGGTACTACTTCAAGAAATCTTAGGTGCGCATTAGGTATAATATAATACAATGAACATACAGCAAAAAATAACGATAGCACAACTACCCCATACCTAGCAAAATTAAGTACAGCTTTATAATCTTCAATAAAACTCATAAACTTAGGTATTTTTTCAAGTCCAATAGGAATAATAACTAAAAGAAGCATAGCAAAGGAAATAACCGAACTAATGATTAAAAATTGTGCAATACTAAGCAGCCTACGCAAGATGTAGTTTGGTGGAGCTGTTATTTCATATACCCTATTTAAAATTGTTCGCAAACACTCTACAAAAGAAGAAGAAGTCCATATAGTTCCTACGATTGCAAGCGTTAATAAACCTTGTGGAGGAGCGGAGATTAACTCATTGATTCTTGTCTTAATTGACTCAGTTGAATGTTCAGGCATATTCTCTAGAACAAGCTCAACAAATTTTTCGCCAAGCTCCGAAGCACCAAGAAAACTAGTAAAAGCTAGAATAAAAATAAAAAATGGAAAAATTGATACCAACACCATAAACGACATATAACCTGAATGCTCGACCCCATCATGGTCGATCATCTTTACTACAGACATGTATAAATTATAAATCACTCTTTTCATCATATGTAATAATTCTTAACTTAATTAGTTCTTTAAAACCGGAAAATTATTGCAGTCCCATATGATGGCTAGCCCCTTATTTGCAGCAGATACTAAAATCATCGTAAATTTTATTTAGAACGCGATCTTGAAGTTCCGGTATGGTTATATAGTTCAACTCATACGACGCTACTTTAAAGGGAAATTTATACTTTTGCAACGGATCTTTTTATATCAATATTTGATGACTTATCTTTATCTGTTTTTTCGGTATCAAACATCGCAAGAACCTCGCCCGACAATGCTCTTATTTCTTCGGCCGCTATAGAGTTTGGCGCACATTCTGTTACGGTTACCCCACTTAAGAAACAACTACTAAAAGCTACTCTGTTACCAAGTGAACAGTTAAATAACTCACCTGGTATTTTGGCAATTATTTCTTTTGTAAGTTTTGATTGTGGATTGTACCTATTCAATAAAATTTTTGCTGGTATTTTTTCGCTTTGAGCAAACTCAGTTGTAGAGCTCGTTGCCCACAAATCAGTAGGACTTGGTTGCATAGGTATTATAATAAGATTAGATGCGCGAATAGCGGTCTTAGATTCAGTCTCCGTATGTGGCGGCGCATCAATAACCACATAATCAACATTGCCTCGCAAATTGCTTATAGCGCTCTCCACTCGCCAACCTGCACTAGTTACAAAATTCAATCCCGTATACCCAATACCAAATTTCTTTTCTCGCAAACTATGCCAATTTGTTAGGCTTCCTTGCGGATCAATATCAATAATAGCAACCCTTTTTCCTGTTTGGGCTAAAGACACGGCCAAGTGCGCAGCGATAGTAGTTTTACCAGCCCCACCTTTTTGCTGAGCTATTGTGATTACTTTCATATAGTATGCCATTTTTTAGTTTAATTGAATTAAATATCAACTATGATACAGAGTCAATTAATGAAGTAGTTTGAGGATATTAGTAATTCCCGAATGTGCTACCTAGCCACAAAATAACTAATCAAATAACCTCTAATTCTTGTTGACAGAAATTAATCATGGTTTTAGTATCCTCACACTAAGATACCAGAGGTGCTTTGGGAATAAAACTTACCAAGGCTGAGATTATACTCTTATAACCTGCTCCAGGGTAATGCCTGCGAAGGGAGGTAAAGTTAGAAACTAACTATTCAATTTTAGTACAGAATTGGAGTTTGTAGTAAGTTTCATTAGAACTAGGTAATTGAAGAAAACTAGGCTATAGTCGCAATAATCCTGAATTTAGTCCAGGATTACCTGGAATACCAAACTAAGTTTAGTATGACTTTATTTTAGAAGGATTTTTCTATCAAACCTAGATCAATGTGTTTTACTATAGTTTAGTTTTTAAAGATTGCTTTTAGGAGCATCTTTTTTTCTGACTCTGGTGTTTGTTCATTAGCAAATATTGGAGTTTTTTTATGAGATACAGCCCACGTAAAAGAGATATTATTATCCTTGTTGGTAATACAGTCGATCATTTCGATACTTCGCTTTATGTTTTTCTGGCCCCTATTATCGCGCCGATATTTTTTCCAAATACTGATAAACTACTTAGTTTAATAATGGCATATGGCATTTTAGCTACCTCAATTATCACAAAACCACTAGGAACATATCTATTCGGAATGATTGCACGGCTAAAAGGACCAGTCGTCGCCCTATCCACCTCCTTAATTGGAGTAGGAGTTTTTACTGTATTCCTAGGATTGCTACCTGGTCATGCCACCATGGGCTGGGTTGCACCGTTGATATTTGTTACTTTTCGCGTTTTAAGAGAAGTATTTGCTGCCGGCGAAACTAGTATTGCAAAGCTATATATTCTAGAAAACAAGATAGGAAAAGAAGCATTTAAGGGTTCTTACTTATATCAAGTATCAACTATGCTAGGTATTATTCTTGCCTCTCTTGCAGCAACTATTGTCCATTATATAGACATAACAGGTTCTTGGAGAATTTGTCATATTCTCGGAGGATTGGCTGCGATAATTGGCTATTTTTTGCGCCAAATAACTTTACCTAAAGAAAATAGAAACCTAAATAGTATATTTAAATTCTATGGCCTTGATGGATTAAGGATTTTGTGGAGTCATAAATTAAATTTACTAAGAATAGCGATCGTTACAGGTTTTTCTCATATGACCTATCTGATTCCATTTGTAACGATGAATCATATGGTGCCAATGGTTACAAATATTGAAGAAAAAACTATGATTGCAGTAAATAGTTTTATGCTTATTTTTGATATGGTATCAATTCCACTTATCGGAAAATTAGTGTCAGGTTATAAACCTAACCACGTAATGCAGATAGCAAGTACGATCCTTGCATTGTCAATCGTGCCATTATGGTATTTTATTGAAGATTCATCAATATATTACGTAACCTTTGTAAGGTTTTGGATAGTAATTTGGGGCGTAGTTTACATGTGCCCATTGAATCTCTGGTGTAAAAACCAGGTAAGAGGTGAGGAAAAATATATGATAGTAGGTATGGGATCAACGTTTGGAGCGAGCACCATTGGTAAACTTACTCCATTTATATGTTTAATTATCGTACATTATACTGACTCATATTTACCTATCGCGCTATATATAATGATAGTGTTTTTATTGGCCGGAATAGTGATAAGGAGTAGTACGTTGCTGCCAGACAATATAGGGCCGTAGTATAAAAACTCTATATTTTCATACTAAGAAATATTTTTATAGTAAAAGGGATTAAATCCCAGCTCTTTGAACCTGATATTGTTAAAACAAATGGAGAAAATATGATTTTTTTAGAGAATTTCTTTGGTACATTAGCACTTATTACGTCCATTATTGGGCTTATTCCCCAAATTTATAAATCGGCAAAAACTAGATCAACTTTTGATGTGTCTATGATCATGCTGATTAATTATCTCACCTGTTCTATATGTTGGATCATTTATGGCTTATACCAAGGATCCTCATTTGTAGTATGGAGCAACATAGTGGGCTGTGTTACAAGTTTAATATCGATTATACAAAAATATTATTATGACAAATACAGCATCGTATAAAGCTTTTTTTAAACAAATTGATCTCAAACAATATAAATCCGTTTTATGTTTACACGGAGATCTACCGAAAGCTAGTTTTTTTGGTGAAATAGATTTACCAATTATTGCTGCTGATGGGGCGGCAAATCTTCTTCTTAAAAGGGGCATAATACCAGAGGTAATTATTGGTGACTTAGATAGTATAGATAAAGAGCAATTCAAACAATTAAACCTAGTTCACGAGCCAAACCAAGCTTCTTCTGATTTTCAAAAATCTATTCATTATTTAAAAAAAAATAACTTATTACCAAGTATAATATTAGGAATTAATGGGGGTTATATTGATCATATATTAAACAATATCAATATAATGCTTAGTACAAAATCAATATTTTTTGCTGCTCCGATCATAGGTTATGTTATAAAAGGTCAAGAACAACTAGTTTTAAACTTGCCAATAGATACAAAAATCTCTTTAATTGGGGCATCAAACGCAGAGGTTACGACATCTGGCTTTAAATGGGAATTACAGAATAATACTTTATCTTTTTGTGGGGTAAATTCTTGTTTTAACCGAACCGCAAGTAATAAAGTTACTATAACAGTAAATAACGGAGCGTTACTAGCTTTGATCTATTTACAGAATATTGATGATGCTGGGAAAACACGTGCTTAAAATAAGTTAAGTACATGCAAGAAAGTCGCTACCCAAACAATAAGAATTTCCGTATCACTTCCTATTCTCTACAAAAAACTTTTAAAAAGCTATAATTTCAAGTTATGAACCAAGAACAAACCGATCAGCCCATATCATCAAAAACCATTCTTGCATTTTTTGCCATGGTTGTCGGAATGTTTATGGCAATATTAGATATCCAAATTGTTGCCAGTTCTCTATCGGTAATTGGTGCTGGATTATCTGCTTCTGGCGATGAACTTTCTTGGATTCAGACTTCATATCTTATTGCTGAAGTAATAATTATTCCAATTACTGGGTTTGCGTCACGCCTTTTATCAACCAGAATTTCTTATTTTATTGCAGCCCTCGGTTTTACTCTGATGAGCTTGCTATGTGCTCTGGCTTGGAATATTGAATCAATGATTATTTTCAGAGCCCTACAGGGATTTTTCGGGGGAGCAATGATTCCAACTGCTTTTGGAGCAATTTTTATCATATTTCCTAAAAGCATGCATACAAAAGTTAGTATGGTAATAGGGCTAGTAGTAACTGTAGCTCCAACAATTGGACCAACGCTAGGGGGTTACATTACGGAGACGATATCTTGGCATTTTATGTTTCTTCTAAATGTTATTCCAGGAATTTTTGTCTGCGTCACCGTTTTTCTATATGTTGACTTTGATAAACCAAATTATAAACTACTAAAGAATTTTGATTTTCTTGGTATATTGTTAATGGCCATTTCTTTGGGTGCAATGCAATATGTTCTAGAAGAAGGAAACAAAAAAGATTGGCTAGATGACGGTCATATTCTACTATTAACAATAATAGTTGTTATAACTTTTATTTGGTTAATCCTTAGAGAAGTGACTTATCAAAACCCAATTATTGACCTTAGTTCGTTTAAAAATAAAAACTTTAGTTTTGGTTGCATTTATTCTTTTATATTAGGTATCGGATTGTATGGTAGCGTCTATTTATTACCACTGTTCTTATTCACGATAGCGGGGTATAACACTCTTCAGATTGGTATTACTATGATCGTTACTGGAGTCTTCCAGTTTGTCTCAGCACCTGTAGCTGGCAAAATGTTTGGTTCCGGCATTGATAAAAGAATAATTCTTGCTATAGGCTTTTCTTTATTTGCTATAGGGTCTTTTGCCAATAGTTTTCTTACCTCAGAGTCTCAATATTGGGAATTATTTATCCCTCAAATGATACGTGGGCTAGCACTGATGTTTTGTTTTATGCCCATAAATGACCTCGCTCTTGGGACAATGAAAAAAGATGAGGTTCAAAACGCTAGCGGTCTATATAATTTAACAAGAAACTTAGGGGGAGCAATTGGGCTAGCGATGATCAACAACTTAATCATCTCAAAGTCAAAAATCTATGCACAAACCATGAAGGATAATATGCCTCTAACTTCTCCAAAGGTACAGGAAAGTCTAGAGTTTTTTACCGGGTCATTAGCAGGGAAAGTCAATGATCCAGAAACCGCGGCCTATCTACTTCTAAGTAATATGGTTGAGCGAGAGGCTTTTGTAATTGCAATTAATAATGTCTTTGTTATCATAGCTATGATATTTTGTATGGGGATGATACTGATCCCTTTTTCTTCAACACCTGAAACAAATGTTACCTCAAATGCACATTAAGCTAGTCTTTTTTCTTATCTTTCTGCTCCTTTGGACTGGTCTAACAGGCTTTGCTATAGAAGGCCAACATTTGATATATCTTTTAACAGCTTCAATTTTTACGCTAATTTTTACTATAAAACTAAAGCTGCTTCCACAAAAAAATGTATTTAGGATTAGCACTATTTTTTACTGCTTATGGTTATTAAAGGAGATAGTTATTTCTGCTTGGGCGGTGTCCATGATCGCATGGCGAAAACACATAATACTATACCCTAGCCTTGAGCCAATAAAAACAATTCAAGATAATGATATTGGAATCGTAGTTTATGCAAATTCTATCACGTTAACTCCTGGGACAGTTACTCTTTCAGTTGAAGGTAAAAATTTGCTAGTGCATTCACTTGATTATGATTTTATGGCTGGACTACAAACAGGGGAAATAGATAAACGTATCAAGCAAATTATCAAATAATATGTTAAATATTTCTGTGTTTTTATTTTTAGGATTTGCCTGCATTGTTATTTGCGGAGCATTTTTACAGCGTGACATGTTTACAAAATTGTTATTTGTAAATACTGGTACAAGTCTAGCTGCACTATTTATATGTTTTCTTGGTTCATTTAAAGTAAATAGTTCTTATATCGACATAGCTTTTATTTATTTTCTTCTAAGCGTTATAGCAACTAGTGCCTACTTAAAATATTTTTTGCAAAAACATAAAATGAATCATTCAGATGAATCCTAGAATTACTATTATCGGTTGCGGCCTTAGTGGCATGATAACGGCACTGTATTTTGCTGCACGTGATATAAATTCTACTATAATTGAGCGTCAAAATATAGATGATCAATCCTTTTTTAATGATATTAGAACTACTGCCCTTACTGAATCATCAAAGAAATTCTTCGAGGATATTGGTATTTGGAATGAAATAGACCAAATTTCAGGCCCTATAAATGATATCTACGTGGCAGATAACAAAGCCTCCCAGATGTTACATTTTGCTTCTAATGAGTTAAAAAAAGAACAAGTACTAGGATACTTAGTAGAGAATAAAGAGTTCAAAAAATCTCTACTCGCTCATGTGACGGTTAATAAGCATATAAATATTATCGATAATAGTCATTATGAAGTTAAAGAGAATAGCAATAACAAGTGTATTTTGACTTTAAATGAAACTGATCATGAGTGTGATCTTCTTATCGTATGCGATGGAGGGAATTCATTAACAAGGCAAAAATATTTTAGCAGCGAGACAAACAAATCTTATTCTCAGTACGCATTGACTTTTATAGTGCAGCATGAAAACCCTCATGAAGGTACTGCAGTTGAGCATTTTATGCCAACAGGGCCTTTTGCAATACTACCCTTGAAAAATCAACATTTTTCTTCTGTAGTTTGGACTATAAAATCTGATATGAAAAATGCGGTGCTAAATTTACCGAAAGATGAGTTTTCATATATAATACAGCAAAATTTTGGCCAATTTTTAGGAAAAATTACTATAAAAAGTGAAATTGCTTCTTTCCCTTTGAGAGCTTATGGGGCAAACAAATACTATAATAAAAGAATAGCTCTAGTGGCTGACTCGGCTCACATCATTCATCCACTTGCAGGACAAGGCCTAAACCAAGGTATAAAAGATATACAATCCATTGTCAGTAACATTTTGGAATGGGGGATAAATAGCCATTTTCTTGAAACATATCAGAAGGAGCGCAAGAGCGATAATAATGCTATGATTGAAATCACCGACACGATAAACACTGTATTTTCAAATAACTCCCAAATATTCCACTTGGCGCGGCAGTTTGGCTTTAAAGCCATAGAAAAAATTTCTCCATTTAAAAAATTACTCATTAAATATGCTATGGGTCAAAGAAAATGATAAAGCAAGCTTTATCTAGCTTGGTGAATTATATTCTTCCAAATAGATGTAGCACCTGTTCCAGGCTGGTAGGCCAAGAACAAGGCTTGTGCACCTCTTGTTTTGCCAAATTAAATTTTGTTACTTCTCCCTACTGTTCTTGTTGTGGTTTTCCTTTTGAGTTTGCCATAGAAGGACAGAATTTATGTGGACGCTGCGTTGCAAAACCACCGAATTATGATTTAGCCAGGAGCTTATTGAAGTTTGACCTTGAAAGTAGAAGGATAATTCATGCATTCAAATATAATGATAGAACAGAACATTCACAAATGTTTGCTAAATTACTCGTTGCAAGGTACAAAAAGGAAATAGATGGAGTAGATTTAATTGTTCCAGTACCAATGCATAGAATAAAAAGAATATTTCGGCAATATAATCCTGCTCAAATTTTAGCTCAAGACATATCTGATTTGCTTAAAATTCCTATGATTCCCGATGTTCTGATTAAAACCAAATGGACTAAGGCTCAAACAAAATTGACAAAATCCGAACGGAAGAGAAATCTGTCAGGATCACTAGTGTTTAATACGAAACGAATGGTTAAAGGAATGAAAGTGCTTTTAGTGGATGACGTAAGAACGACAGGAACCACCTGTAACAGCTGTGCAAAAATTCTTAAAAGAGCAGGAGTAACGTCTGTTAAATTAGTGACAGTAAGTATGACTTGACCACGCATTCAGGCCGGACAGTTGATGGATAGAGAATGATAAGTTAGGGAAAATGTACTTCTCTCTCAAATTACGTTAATCACCCTCCTAAGACCATACGGGTTATCAGGGGCATGAAGGTAATGAGCAGCCTAATAACCCGTAGGGCCACCAGTTAGAATTTTCTGCTTCACAGGAACATAAAACTTTAAGAGTTATAGGGTCTGTCCGATTGATTGTGTAAATTCTCATAAGTTATAATCAGAAAAATTATAATTTAGGAGAAGAAACAATATGACTAATAATTTAGAAATTGCAAAAATCAATGCAGCAGTAGATCTATTAATTGAAAGTGACGTAGATTTATCTAATGCTCTAGGGAAAGACGGTTTAATTAAGCAACTAAGTAAACGTATCTTAGAGCGCGCTCTAGAAGCAGAAATGGACAATCATTTAGGTTATAGCCGTTATGATAGATCCAATATTCAGAACGCTCGTAACGGTGGATTTCAAAAAAATCTTGTCACTGATAATGGAGTCATAGAACTTAACGTGCCAAGAGATCGTAACGGTGATTTCGAGCCGGTTATCGTTAAAAAGAAGCAAAGTAGAATAGACGGCTTAGATCAAAAAATAATATCGTTATATGCAAAAGGAATGAGTTTGTCTGATATTAAAACTCAAATACAAGAGCTGTACGGTGCTGATATCAGTGAATCCTTGATTAGCAAAATTACTGACGGTGTAGCGGAAGAAGTCAAGACTTGGCAAAGTAGAGCTCTTGAAGCTATATACGGAATAGTGTTTTTTGATTGTTTAGTAGTTAAGGTTAGGCATGAGAAACGCATTATCAACAAAGCTGTATATGTGGCTTTAGGCATTGATTTATCTGGTCAAAAAGACATTTTGGGCTTATGGATTAGCGAAAATGAAGGAGCAAAATTTTGGTTAAATAATCTAACCGAAATGAAGAATAGAGGTATGTCTGATATGCTGATTGCCTGTACTGATAATTTAGCCGGTATGTCCGAGGCTATATCTGCCGTATACCCAAAATGTGAACACCAATTATGTATTGTACATCAGATTAGAAATAGTTTGAAATATGTATCATATAAAGATCGTAAGGAGCTAGTTGCCGACTTAAAGCCCATATATCAGGCTTCCACTGAGGCGGCGGCTTATACCGCTCTTGAAACTTTTGACTCCAAGTGGAGCAAGCACTATCCACAAATTGCTAAATCCTGGTACAATCATTGGGAAAATCTGGTATTATTTTTGCAATACCCAGAATCCATTCGTAAAATTATTTATACCACGAATGCCATTGAATCGCTTAATAGCCAGCTAAGGAGGGTAACAAAAAATAAGAGGGTATTTCCAAGTGATGAATCCGTTTTTAAAACACTATACTTGACAATTAATTATATCACTGTAAAATGGACTATGCCGATTCAAAATTGGGGTGAAGCTATGGCTCATTTTTTGATAAAATTTGAAGATAGAATTCATAACAATATTTAGGGGCTTATGTATGAATTTACACAATTGGATGGAAAGTCCCGAGTTATAACCTAGTTTTGAACCCTATAAGCTATTTCCACTAGCTTGGACTTCATCAGTATGAGTAGCTCCATCATCAGGGCTATCTATAAAATCAAGCGCTTCTTTAGATATACTTAATAATTCTGCTACCTTTTTTTCTTCAACCTCTTTTTTTTCCTCTTCTTGGTGTTTTCTGAGTGCTTCTTCTTGTTCTATTAGCATTCTTTCTATTGCTTCACGCTCCTCTTTTGCAGCTTCTTCAGCTTTCCATTTCCTTTGTAGAACTTGAGACTCAGCCTCTTTAGCTTTCATTCTTGCCTCTTCTGCCCTTAACTTTTCTTCCTCCATCATGATTCTTGCTTCTTGCGTGTTATCTCTAGCTATCTGTTGTTCATCTTTCTGTCGTGCTTCTTCAATTTCTCTTCTTTCCTCTTGTTGAGCTAATTGCCTTGCTACCAACTCATCAAATTGTTTTTTTAATGAATCCTCCTTATCTATCAATTTTTTTAATCTGCTATTAATTCCTATTTTTAAATTTTCTTCAATAACTTCTCCTTCAACCTCTTGAGCCTTCATTCGTGCTATTATAACCTGTGTTTCATTAACTTCTGCAGCCACCTGTTTTATTCCTTTCTCAGCCATATATTTTATATTTGCAGCCACATTTCTTTCATATTCTTCTATCAGCTGTGTATGAACATCAGGTTTATTTACTCGCGCCTCTTCAGCTTCTCTTTTTAATAGCAACTCTGTCGCTTCTCTAGCTCTGTTTGCTGATTCTAATGCTAATCCCCCCCATATTACTAATAGGTCTTCTGCTTCCCTAACGCTTTTTTCTAATTCTTCTTTAGCTTTTCTTATTTCTTCAACAACTTGGGCGCTTGTTTTTGACATAATATATATTTCTTTTATTTAATTTAAGTCAAAGACTAGTGTAATATAGTGATAAATAATTGTAAATTGTTAATATTAGTAATTATTGTTAATCATTATTACGCCTTCGAGTTGGCCCTAAAGATAAGAAAATTCTTTTACTATAAACACATAAAGCGTGCCAAATTATATAAAAAAATAAAATTTATTTCGTAACAATACAATTTTGCTTACGTGAAGTTAGACGATTACATACTAATTTAGCATGGTTCAACGAAGGATATGTACCTGCCATCACCAGGTAGAATATACGCTCATTCTTACCATCTATTTTTTTTGCTATAAGATTTGCGCCATTTAGAACCTTACTATGACGCCGGGTTATTTCTTGCCAAAGTTTTTTTGCATCGCCTTCTGAAAAAGCTGTAGCTAGTTGTATTTTATAGCCTTCATCTTCAGCACTAACTACCTTTATTTCTGCAACTTTATATCTATTATCAGAAGATTTAACAACATTTAATCCCGTTCCTGGAATTTCTATTTTTTGCTTTTCTTCTTCAGTATCTACCCCCATCGATGATTTAATGACATTCGGCATAACTAACTCCTCGGTCTCAGCCAAATTATTATCTGCTATATCTTCTTCTTGATATTCTATATTCGCTAATATTTCGTCTATTGAATCGAGATATATTACCGGATTATCTTCAACCTTCTGCCCTAAATCCATCGGCATCTCTGGCTCAGGCAAGATATTAATTTTTCTATTTTTCACCGCGCCTTTTTGAAGCTTTTCATATACCAAACTATCTGAATTAGGAATCACAATCCCGCCTGGGTCATCAGGCTTTCTCTTGATTTCACCCTCCTGTGGAGATAACGTAATGATTTCTCGTGAATTTTGTATTTTAAAATAAAAAAATAGCCCTATTAGAGTAATAAGCAGAATCATTATTATTCTAAAAAATAAACTTTTTCGATTCATATTAAAACGCTTTAACTACATTTTATCCATTGGCTTAACTCCAATTACACTAAAACCACCAGCTATAACCTTTCGAACGCTCTCTGCCAAAGCCAACCTTGCCGCAGTCAATTCTATATCATCCTCGAGATTAAACCTATAGTCATTCTTCTCTTTACCCAGATTCCATATTGAATGAAACCTGGAAGCCACCTCTATCAAATAATAAGCAATTCTTTGTGGCTCGCACGCTTTTGCTGATGAAGCCAATACCTTGGGCCAAGAAGAAAGTAATTTTATCAATTGTATTTCTTCCTCTGTTGACAACAAAGATAAGTCAAATTCTGAAGCAATAAATTTTTTATAAGCCTCTGGAATAGTTTCTATTGCCTTCGCAATAATAGATTTTGTTCGAACATGAGCATATTGAACATAAAACACTGGATTGTCTTTCGATTGTTCTTTAACTTTGTCAAAATCAAAATCTAAAGACATGTCGTTTCTTCGAGTAAGCATAATAAATCTGATAATATCTTTGCTTACTTCATTTATCACATCGCTTACAGTCATAAAATTTCCACTTCGCTTTGACATCTTTATAGGCTCTCCATCTTTTACGAAATTAACAAGCTGGCTTGTTCTAACATCGCTTCTAATTTTTCCATCACCAAGAGCATGTATCACAGCTTGAATCCTCTTAACATACCCACTATGATCAGCCCCTAAGATATATATTAATGTATCAAACCCACGATCAATCTTATCCTTTGCATAAGCAAAGTCTGCTGCTAAATAGGACCAGGTCCCATCATTTTTTTGTACGGGCCTGTCTTGATCATCTCCATATTCAGAAGACTTAAACAAAAGCTGCTCTTTTTCTTCCCAATTTTTATCAATTTTACCTTTTGGTGGAGGCACTACACCTTTATAAATTAAGCCTTTTTCTTCTAATATTTTTACAGCATCGCTTATTTTATTACTATCATGCAGCGATTGCTCGGAAAAAAATATATCATGCTGTACTCCAAGATCTTTTAAATCCGACTTAATAAGTGCAAGCATATCATTTACTACCAGATTTTTGATCTTTTGTCTCATTTCATGAACGGTCAGACCAAGTAGGGTTTCGCCAAATTCAGTAGCAAGCTTCTGCCCTACTACTTTTAAATACTCCCCTGGATAAAATCCATCCGGGATAACTGCGACTTCACCATTCAAAGACTCCTTGTAACGTAAAAATGCACTATCTAATAAAGTATCAATTTGTGACCCAGCATCATTTATGTAATATTCTTTGGTTACATTATATCCACACAAGCTCAATACATTAGCCAAAGCATCGCCATATACGGCCCCCCGAGCATGGCCAATATGCATTGGTCCTGTTGGGTTGGCCGAGACGTATTCCACATTTACTTTTTCTCCTTGACCTACATCAACTTTCCAAAAATCTTTGTCATCGTTTAAGATGCTTTTTATACATTCATGCCATTTCTCTGCTTTTATTGTAAAATTAATAAAACCAGGACCAGCAACTTCTATATGAGCTATATAAGGGATCCCTGCTAAAAGTTCTTTGAATTTTAAAGAAACCTCTCGAGGATTACTACCATCCTTTGCCGCGATAATCATAGCAAGATTAGTTGAAATATCACCGTTTAGTGGATCTTTCGGAATTTCAAGATTGGCTAGATCCCATATAGTCTCGTCTTGACAAAGTTGGTAACCTACATTCTTTAGATCTTCTGACAATTCTTTAAAAATATTCATAAACCTGTACTTGCAAAATTTAAGTTGTAAAACGACTGGTACTGCTTGATCGCAAAACGGTCAGTCATGCCAGCTATATAGTCTGCTATAATAGACATTTTAGAGTCTGTTTTATTTTTATCAATCATCATTCTCCATTCAAAGGGAAGAAGTTCAATATTTTCAACATATAACTTAAATAAATCTCTAACTACATTCTGACTTTGGAGAGTTACCGATGCTACTCGATGGTGCTTATAAACTTTTTTCATTAAAAAGTCTTTAATTAGTTTTACTTCATCAAAAGTTGATTTGGTAAATTCAACAAGCTGATACTCAAGATCACGAACATCTGATTGAGTTTTAATTTTATGTCTTTCAATATTCGCACGTGTTTGAAAGAGAAGACTCTCTATTAAATGATGTGTAAGTTTTCTACCAACTTCATATATTAACCTGTCATCATTAATATCAGGATAGGTATTTCTTACCTCGCATATATAACGATCAACACATTTAATTTCTTCCAAGTCTTTATAAGTAATTATTTCTGCTCTAATACTATCTTCCAGATCGTGACAAATATATGCTATGTCATCTGAGAGAGCCGCTACTTGAGATTCCGCTGACGAACGCTTAGATAGATCAAGACCATGCTTTCTATCATATTCAAAAATATATGCATAAGACTCGCTTTTTTCTACTGGCCCATTATGTTTTACAATTCCCTCAAGCACTTCCCATGTCAGATTTAAACCATCGTAAGCAGCATATTTTTGCTCTAAATAAGTTAATATCTTGAACGAATGGGCATTATGAGAAAATCCCCCAAAGTTTTTCATGCAAGCATTTAAAGCATCTTCACCAGCATGACCAAAAGGTGTATGACCAAGATCGTGAGCAAGGGCAACAGCCTCTGCTAAATCTTCACACAAACCGAGCGCTTTTGACAAAGACCTTGCGATTGTAGACACCTCAACCGAATGTGTCATACGATTACGATAATGATCTCCTTCGTGATTCACAAAAACCTGCGTTTTATACTGCAATCTCTTAAAGGCATTAGCGTGGATTATCCGATCCCTGTCTCTTTCGAATTCATTTCTATAGGGAGTAGACTTCTCGTGGTGAATTCTTCCTCTTGAGTTTTCAGGCAGACAGGCAAAGCTTTTTAGCATATTAATCTCTTGAAGTTTTCAGTTGCAATCAATATATTATTATATGTAGATCTTTTCAAACCATTTTTGGATCAGCTATATTTCTATGGAAATAAAGATAACTCCTAGCGCATCTGCCAGAGTCGCCGAACTGATAGCTAAGGATAGTAAAAAACTTATAGCTCTGCGTGTATCAGTAGATGGCGGAGGCTGCTCTGGGTTTATGTACAATTATCAACTAGTTGACTCTATTAATGGTGACGATTTTATACTAGAAGACAAGGGCATAAAAGTTGCGATTGATCCCGTTTCTCAAGAATTTCTTGAAGGATGTACTATAGAATTTGTACAAGAATTAGGAAGTAATTATTTTCAAATAACGAACCCTAAAGCTACTGCTAAATGCGGGTGTGGCAACTCCTTCGCCGTTTAGATACCTCACAAAAATATTATACTCATAATTAATATGCTTCAAAATTGACCTTAGTTTTAATAAATTAACTGTACTAAATTTTATTGATACTTATTTAAGCAGAGACATAAAACAAGAAATAGATAATACCAAATAAAAATCCTAGCATAAATGTATATGGTAGTAGTAGTTGATATTTAGTAACTCTATCTGGGGCTTTTTCATAACTCAACTCTTGTGTAATATAAGTAATAAAACCACTGTTATGCTTTTTTTCTAATGTAGCCAGAAACTTATCTGCCGCCCGTAAATAAGACAATATCCGCTTTAAATTCAGTAACCAAGTAGTAGCAAGTACAAAGCCGATTACACATAATACTACTAATGAGCATTTAACTAAATAATATTTATGTTGTTCAACTGATTTGCGACTTATTTCATCAATAAAAGGTATAACAGCAACTATAGCTGAAAATAAAGATATGTAGTAGCTATTGATATTATCTCTTCGGTCTTCCTGATGCTGCTTATTTTGTAAAGATAGTTCATATAATTTAATATCTGGTAACGGTTCTATTTGTGCGTCTTGTTGCATATTCTATTACCCCAAATATAGTTAAACAATAATTTATCGCTAAAAATTTTAGTACTTGAAATAATGTAACTATTGGTACTTGCTTGGCTATGAGAACATGGTTTTTGTTATAGTTCCCATTGTCTTGGTTTAAATGTCCAGAGTGGCAACATCGAGTCTATGATTTTTTGTATAAATTATTATTTTATTTTACAACAAAGTTTATTCAAAATCCCCGCCCCTAAACTCCATAATGTTTATTACAGAAGAACGGTAAAAAGAAGAAACGGTTCGAGTTGTTGTAATTAATGTGGGAAAGGTAAATGTATCTCCCCGTTTCTCCGCTTACTAGTTCCTCCTCAGCTTTCGCAGAATACTAAAGACTAGTATAACTTAGTATCAGAAAAATTTTAAGTTCTATTTTAGGTTTGTGGCGTTAGCACCGCGCTTACACCTTAAAGTTTAGGTTAACAGCATAAAAACTCCATGTCTAGTAAAAAATTTATTTTTTGGAATAAATTTAATCATAGATTGTATCAATTTTATCTTATTTTTAGCTCATAGGTAATGAACTACCTAATACCCATATTAAGTATATTAAGTCTTATATCTCTTGCAAAAACTCTTCAAGTTCTTTTAAGGTAGATATACTCAGGGTTGTAAAATTATGAGATGATTTTTTGGCCAAGCCAGTAAGCACTTTTCCAGGACCCACTTCAACTAGCTCGGTTATACCAAGAGCAGCGAACTGATTCATAGTTTCCCGCCATCTAACTGACCCACAAATTTGTTGTAATAAATTTTGTTTGATTTGATTGATGTCTGTTTCAGCTTTGGCAGTTACATTACAAATTAAAGGGATTTTGGGCTGCGTCCAATTAATATCAGAAAGAGCTTTTTCCATCGGCACCTCAGCGGCTTTAATTAGGCTTGAGTGAAAAGGAGCGCTAACATTAAGTTTTATTGCCCTGCAGCCAGTATCTTTAAGTACCGCAACTAATCTATCTACATTATATTCATGGCCGCTAATAACAATTTGGCCTTCCACATTGTCGTTAGCTATCTGACACACTCCATGATCCACAACACTATCGAGCATCTCTTGGAGCTTGGCAGCAGAAATACCAAGACAAGCAGCCATTGCCCCCTCACCCTTGGGTGAAGCTTCTTGCATAGAGGCAGCTCTTACTTTTAATAATATAGAAGTATCTTTAAGGGTCATTGCACCAGCACTACAAAGAGCGCTGTATTCGCCTAACGAATGACCAGCAACAGCACTGCACAGCTCTTCGATTTTTTTGCCAGATTTTTCAAGTAGCACTTTAAAAATTGCTATTGAAGTTGCCATAATTGCTGGCTGGGTATTTGTTGTAATGGATAAATCACCTAACGAACCATTAAAAATAATTTCACTCAGTTTATAACCGAGTGTATCATCTACAGATTCAAAAACTAACCTTGCTGTTTTTTCAGAATCAAAAAAATCTTTACCCATGCCAATGCTTTGAGATCCTTGACCAGGGAAGATAAATGCTCTATTCATAGTATATTGTGAATTAATTATATTTTTAGCTATCATGATTATGAGAATTCTTTGTGCAGTGTCAATTATTTTAACAATCTCTTTTTCACAAACCACCATTTTTGCTCAAGAACCCGTTGAATCCAAAGTATTTAAATTGATAAAGCAAAAAGATTGGCAGAATGCATATAACTCTTCAAATAAAATTGGCAATCAACCGCTTAAAAAAATTGTACTTTCACAACAATTTCTTGATACCAGCTATGCTGGTAATAGCTTTGAAAAAATAATTAAGTTTTTACAGGAAAACCCAGGTTGGCCTCAAGAAGCAGGGCTGAAAGTTAGCGCAGAGAGCCTTTTAAATGATTCCACTGATAGCTCTTTAGTTTTTAAGTGGTTTCAAAGCAACAAGCCTCTTACTGGCAGGGGATATAAATATTATGCCCTGGCAGCTGGGAAGATAATTAAAGATTCTCAAAAACTTTCTCCTATCATAAAAAAGGGTTGGCATAACGGAAGTTTTTCTATGTCAGAGCAAAAAGCGTATCAAGCAACGTTCAAAAATTATCTTGATATAAAAGATCATATTAAAAGAATTGATAATCTTTTGTTTTCCGAAAGTACAACAGCTGCCAAAAACAACTTATACTTAGTGGGAACTGAGTACAAAAAATCATTTGAAGTACAAATCGCGCTTATACAAAACGGCAGCAGTGCACTTGGAAGATTTAGCAGCGTTCCAAAGAAATATTACACCCCAGGCTTAATTTATAGATATGTAGAACTTAAAAAAAAGAGTTTACCACCTAGCTCTGAGATTACGAATCTAATAGAAATAGCCAGATCTGATCCAAATCATGCTGATGCATTTTGGAAGATACAATCTTATCTTGCGCGTGAATATATTGAACATAAACGCTATAATGACGCCTATAAAATAGCTTGCTGTCACTTTACTGAGAATGCTGCTAACAAAAGCGACGCACAATTCTTGTCTGGTTGGATAGCCTTAAGGTTTTTAAATAAAGCACAGCTATCTCTTGAACATTTCCGTGGTTTTAATGAGACTGTAAAAACGCCTATGAGTAAATCCAGAGGGATTTACTGGTTGGGACGAGCTCATGAAGCATTAAAAGACAGAGAGAAAGCACACAAGCTATATAACCTAGCAGCAACTAAGTATCCTTACACCTTTTATGGCCAAATATCAGCGCATGAAATGGGAATGAAAAAGATAGCCCTGCCCCCAAATATAAACTTAGCCGCACATAAAGTGTCATCGACAAATAAGGTTAAGTATCAAATAGCTAAAGCCACTTATCTTGTCTCGAAATACGGTTCAAATTCCCTTAGTCAATTATATATAAAAGCAGCAGTAGAGAAATCAGAAAATACGGCAGAGATCCTAGATTTAGCCACGATATTAAGTTCATCAAAAAATACCCATCACATGGCATGGCTAGCCAAGTATGCAGTACAAAAACATGTATTGATCAAGAATCATGCCTTTCCAATGCCATATAAACCCGCTACCCAATTACCATTAGAAAAAGCTCTGATGTACAGCATAATTAGGCAAGAATCTGTCTTTGATCAGCGTGCTGTAAGCAGTGCAAATGCTATGGGTTTAATGCAGCTAATAAAAGGAACAGCGTGTGATACGGCAAAATCCATTGGTGATGCATGTAACATTCCTAAATTAACTACCGACCCATTATATAATATGAAGCTTGGTAGCAATTACTTAAAGCAGATGATCGAAAAATTTGATGGATCTTATATCATGGCTATCGCAGCTTACAATGGTGGCCATGTTAAGAAATGGTTAGGGATATACGGTGATCCAAGAACAATGAATAACCCGAGAGAAGTTCTCGATTGGATCGAGTCAATACCATTTTATGAAACCAGAAATTATGTTCAGAGAGTGCTCGAAAACTTACAGATATATAGAAGCATTTTGAACGAAAATGCTTCTTTAAAAATAGCTCAAGATTTAGTATTAAATAAAAAGAAAGGTGTATAATGAGTAAATTTACAGTAGGCGACCTAGCCCCCGATTTTTCTCTTGAAATAGCAGAAGGCAAAACTCTTAGTTTAGAAAACCTGAGAGGAAAATATGTAGTATTATATTTTTATCCCAAAGACAGTACACCAGGGTGCACTATTGAGGCTAGAGATTTTAACTCTCTCAAAAAAGATTTTACAGCTCTGGGCGCCGAAATAATTGGCGTATCAAAAGACCCCCTTACCTCCCACGATAAATTTCGTAAAAACCATGATTTACAATTTTACCTTGGATCCGATACAAAGGGAGATCTATGCGAAAAGTTCAGTGTTTGGGTAGAAAAATCAATGTTTGGAAAGAAATATATGGGTATCGAGAGAGCTACATTTTTAATAGACCAGGCAGGTAAATTCGCTTATATTTGGCCTTCAGTCTCAGCTTTGGGGCATGCAAAAGAAGTGCTTAAAAAACTAAAAGAGATTATATAATCTGAGTTCTTCTTATATCAAATTTAGATTATATATTATTGTCCCCTTCTTTTCTATTCCATGTGAGAAAGAACAAATAGGAGCCTAGAAGAGATGCTGTTATAAAAAAGCTAAATGCTCCTGACCACCCAGTTTCATCAATCAACCATCCAACACATACCCCAGAGAGCGCAGAACCAACGTATCCCATTGTTCCAACAAATCCATTCGCTGTTCCTATTGCCTTTTTGGAGGCAAAATCAGCTGAGGCTACACCTACTAATACTTGGGGTCCATATACAAAAAACCCAACTAAAGATAGAGCTATAGCACCCAATTGGTCATAACCATGCGGCATCTGCCAAAAAATAATCAGAGTTATGGCTAAACAAATCATATAGACTACACCAACAGGCCCCCTTTGTCCTTTAAACATTCTATCTGACAACCATCCTGCTGCGAACCCGCCAAGCAAGCCAGCTACTTCATAACCAGCGACTTGCCATCCAGCATGAGTTAAGGATATACCTTTATGCTCCTTCAAAAATAAAGGCCCCCAAAATATGATGCCTATTCTTACAATATAAATGCATATATTAGCAAAGCTTATATACCACATATTCCTGTTGATAAAAACCTTACGAAAAATTTCGATTGTAGTCATATGATCTTCACTTGTATCTTCCTCAAACAATTCATCCCCTTTATAGGCCTCAACCAAGGGAAAACCAAGTTCTTTTGGCGACTCTCGCAGACGATTAAACAATATATAGGAAATAGCAACTGCTAAAATACTGGGCACAAAAAATGCGTATCTCCACCCGTAGTTAGCTACCAAATAACCAGAAAACACTAACGTTATAGCACCCCCAACTTGATGAGAAGCTGCTCCCAGAGCCCATTTTGTGCCTAGCTCCTTAGGAGCAAACCAGTGAGTCAGCATTCTAGCCGCAGGTGGCCATCCCATAGACTGAAACCAGTTATTTACAATCCATAAACAACCTAGAAACATGAGACTATTCGAAAACCCAAGAATAAAAGTGGTTAATGCCGAAGCAAGTAATCCGAGTGGCATAAAATATCTAGCATTTGATTTATCGCTAAAATAGCCGTTAACAAATTTACCAATGCCATAAATAATAGATGCTAGCGTTAAAACCCAACCTAGCTGAGTCTTGCTATAACCGAACTCTTCCATATAGGCAGGCATAATCATAGAAAAATTCTGCCGACACAAGTAGTAAGCGCCATACCCTATAATGATAAAACTTAGTATACGCAAACGCCATTTGTTATATATTTTGCGTTCTCGCATAGTCATAAAAGGTTCGCTGCCTTGCTCAATAGGACCTATATAATCATCCTTTACAACCTTTGTCATAGAACTTGCTAAAACCTTTAAATCTGTGCAAAGATACTAATAAATAAATTCTATATTAGCAAGATTTTGTTTTAACACCTACTTTAAAAACCAGTTGAAAACTTATCGCTTAGCAAGTACAGTGTGCTATAGTTAATTCAGATGAATTTGATGCCTGGCGCGAGAATACAAAGCCTATAGATAATAGGCGAGTAACGAGGAATAACGTAGCAAGTTCATATCAATTAACTATATATTAACCTATGTATGAAGTATGCAGCAGCCCCTAGATATTATAGCGAAATTCTTCCTGATATTTGGTCAGGAATTTGTGTTAGTACCTTTGATTATAATTGGGTTTTTAGCTATAAATAAAAAAACATATGGTAATGCCCTATTTTTACTGCTCTTTACAATGATTTTTAACGCCTTCCTAAAACCTATTTTTCAAATTCCATTAGCGGAGCATCTAAATAAAACCGGATATGCCTTTCCAAGCGGTCATATGCAAACTGCAATAGTATTTTATGGTTGGTTATTTATTGCCCATAAAAACACTCTAATTCGATCAGTAGTTTCAATAATACTACTTGGTATAGGTTTCGCACTAATACAACAAAAATATCACAATCTATATGATGTTTTAGGAGCAATTTTATTTGGCATCTTAACTTTATTCCTATGGGCGATAGTTCTACAAATCAAATTATTTATGAATAAGCCGTTTCTACTAGGATATATATTGATTAGTCTGTCTATTGGACTCTTGTTGAGCACGGATTCTGTACTAAAACATACTTCAATGGCATTTATGGTTCTTACTGGATTTACATTATCATGGACAATTTTTTCTGACTCAATTGAAGTAAATCTATCTTTTATTAGATCAATGATTGGGTCGGTGAGTATAATAGGAATTTATTTTCTAGTATTACAAATTAAGCATTATACTAACCTTGAATATGACATACAGTGGCTAATAATTGGAATATCAATACCGTTAACAGCCAATATATTAAAAAGTAAGCAGGGTCATGAGCAAATATGAGCAGGGATTACCTAGAATATATATTAGATTTACTATCCTCGTGTGATTCAATTACTTCTCGAGCGATGTTTGGAGGTTATGGTATATACAAAAATGGGGTTATTTTTGGAATTATTGCTCATGACGAACTATATTTCAAAGTCGATCAGTCCAATATAGAACTATATAAAAAACACCAGTCAGAAGCTTTCACCTTTAAAACCCAAGGCAGAGTATCCAAGATGTCGTACTGGAAAGTTCCTTTATTAGTTATGGAAGATGAAACTCAGTTAAAAAACTGGGTAGATCAATCATATAATATTTCGTTGAAGAATATTAAATAAATATTATTCCTAAAATCAGCATAGCAATAATATATAAGTCACTAGGAAGGTTTTACTATGAAGTTTAATTACTCTTATCCAACACGGGCCGTTTAAAATGAAAACATTATTGTCTCAGGAACTTCTTGTTCAGAATAAAGTGTATAACCTAACGAAGTACTCTATTCTATTTTTTGGCTTCTGTATATTTAGCATCGCTCTGATTAACTCTCACGATGATGTTCAAAAATTTGGGGTAATATTCTCTCTAATTTGTATACCGTTATCTTTTTTGGGTTTAGCTAATAATTTAATTAAACCTGATATTGAAGATGGTAGTCTCGAACATCTGCTAACTATCTCCTCAGCTCAAAAAATAGCTTTATCTAAGTTTCTGATAATGAGCAGCGTTACATTCTTTTGTTTCACTCTACTTACCCCCTTATTAGGTGTTTTCTTTAGCCTACAACTAGATCAACTCGTTTTTTTATTATTAACATCTTTACTTCTTATAGTCTTGGCTTCAGCTTTGATTATATTAATATCATCAATACAAGGGTATTTCCGCTCTAATACCAATTTCTTCGCTATTTTAATTATGCCCTTAATATTGCCTAATATAATTCTTTCTGGAATCCTTATCCAGAACCTACAACAAACCTATTTACTTGTAATAATGCTTGGTATGAATCTAGTAATTATTCCCCCAGTTCTTTACTTATCCAGTTACCTTATTGATAATATTTACAACATATGATTTAGAAACGCTCTACTTCACAAGTAAAAAGTTTGTGACAATCCGCTCAATAGATTAAGATTAATTTAAGGTGGTGTTTATATAATTAATCTATAGCCAATAAATCCATGTTAGATATATTTCTTAGCAAGCTCAAGTTTTTGCTCAAAAGTCCAATGTTACTTTTCGTTTATGGCATTATCAGCAAATGGTACATTATGGTCATGGTATCGGCTGTTATTGTTGTTTATTGGGTACTTCAAGGCCTAACAGAAGCAGGAGTGCTTCAAGCAGCAGAAAAAGTTGTGTCTACTGCTCTAAGCGATACAAAATCCGTTGCTAGATATTGTATTCCAAAAATTACAAGGCTTGAAGATTTTTGGGATTGTTTACAAACCCCCCCTAGATATGAAGCTACTCCGGATGAAATTCACCTCGAAAAAACCGTAAAGAACTTGCTGGATTTTGAGAAATATGATCAAACTAAAGATCCTTATGCAGACAAATAATCCAAGACAGTTTTCTAAGTAACGTATTTTTTTATACTGATAATGATATTTTCTGTGTAAACTAAGCTAAATTATTGCCAATACGAGGTATCTCAAGTTATAATACCTACCAATCTAACTTAAATTTAAGATAACTTATGTCTGAAGATATTTTGCCTGACGATCCCGGTAAGACCACTAGAAGGGATTTTATGACTCTGGCCGCAACCAGTATGACCGCAGTTGGCGCTGCTTGCGCGGCTTGGCCGCTTGTAGACTCATTAAATCCATCAGCAGATGTCTTAGCTATGTCCTCTATAGAAGTTGACATTTCTAAAGTAGAGCCGGGCCAAACTATGACTGTTAAATGGCGAGGAAAACCAGTTTTTATAACTAATAGAACCGACGCAGAGATACAAGAGGTTGTAAATACTCCTTTAAAAGATTTAGTTGACCCTCAGCTTGATTCAGCGCGAGTGAAGGAAGGCCATACAAAATGGTTAGTTACTATTGGTATATGTACACATCTGGGTTGCGTCCCTCTTGCTAATAAAGGAGATTATGAAGGCTGGTTCTGTCCTTGTCATGGGTCACATTATGATAAGTCTGGTAGGGTCAGAAAAGGTCCAGCCCCTCTAAATCTAGCGGTACCTCCTTATGAGTTTTTATCAGATACTAAAATAAAAATTGGCTGATTATGAATAATAACAAAACAAATAACCAGTCTACTAAATCAACTGGTATTATTGCATGGATTGATTACAGACTACCCATTTTTTCTTGGATGTCTCATTTTGCAGTATATAAAACTCCTAAAAATCTAAGTTATCTTTGGAGTCTAGGTTCAATTGCTGGGATAGCCCTAATGATCCAGATAATTACTGGAATAGTACTCGCAATGCATTACACACCTCATGTTGACCATGCGTTTGATAGCGTTGAGAAAATCATGCGCAACGTAAATTATGGTTGGTTATTACGCTATATGCATGCCGTAGGGGCCTCAATGTTTTTTGTTGCAGTGTATTTGCATATTTTTAGAGGTATATTTTACGGATCGTATAAAGAGCCTAGGGAACTTTTATGGATAATAGGTCTAATTATATTTTTAACTATGATGGCGACAGCCTTCATGGGGTACGTACTTCCTTGGGGTCAAATGAGTTATTGGGGCGCCACGGTTATTACAAATCTTTTTTCTGCTATCCCGATAGTTGGAGAAAGTATAGTCACTTGGCTTTGGGGAGGTTTTTCAGTAGATAACCCTACACTTAATAGATTTTTCTCCCTACATTATCTACTTCCATTTGTTATAGTTGGACTGGTAGTACTACATATTTGGTCTCTGCATACCCATGGATCAAATAATCCTACCGGGGTAAAACTAAAGAAAGAAGATATGATTCCTTTCCACCCTTATTACACCGTAAAAGACTTCTTTGGTTTTGGCATTTACTTCCTGATTTTTGCCTATTTTATTTTTTATAAACCTAATTTACTTGGTCATCCAGATAATTATATACCCGCAAACCCTTTGGTAACCCCAGCACATATAGTTCCAGAGTGGTACTTCTTACCATTTTACGCAATATTAAGGGCTGTCCCTTCGAAACTTGGTGGAGTTTTGTTGATGTTTGGCAGTATTCTGATTTTATTTGTCTTGCCTTGGCTTGACCGGTCAAGAGTTCGTAGCGCTAACTACAGACCACTATATAAATGGGCTTTTTGGATTTTTGTAATAGACTGCCTTGTTCTAGGATATGTTGGAGGTAAACCAGCTGAAGAACCTTATCTAACAATCAGTAGAATTGCTGCAACATATTATTTTTTCCACTTTTTAATTATCATACCTACTATCTCAAAATTTGAAAAACCTTTGCCTCTACCACATAGTGTGGAAGAAGAAAAAATGCATAAAGATGATATAATTTAGTAATTAGATATGAAAATGTATAAAATCGTATTGCCGCTTCTTGCTAGTATGCTGGTAGTTTTTATAACTCCACCTGCCATTGCCTCTACTGTTACACAACACAAACAACTAGTTTGGCCATTTGAAGGGGCTTTTGGAACATTTGATAGGCAAGCAGCTCAAAGAGGAGCTCAAGTATATATGGAAGTTTGTTCTGCTTGTCACGGGCTAAACCATCTTTACTACAGAAATCTTAAGGATTTAGGCTTTTCTGACGCAGAGGTAAAAGAAATAGCTGCCAAAAAAGATGTTAAGGACGGACCAAACGATGTAGGAGAAATGTTTGACCGCCCTGCTACACCATCTGACCGATTTGCATTACCTTATCCCAACTCAGAGGCTGCAAGAGCGGCAAACAATGGAGCTCTTCCTGTAGATTTATCTTTGATAGTGAAGGCAAGACCTGATGGAGCAAACTATCTATATTCGTTGCTAACTGGTTATCAAGAGCCTCCTGAACATATTAAAATGATGCCAGGTTTGAATTACAACCCTTATTTTGAAGGTGGACAAATAGCAATGCCTGCCCCGCTCTCTGAAGGTCAAGTAACTTTTATGGATGGTACTCCAGCTAGCGTTGACCAGATGGCGCGTGATGTCACTATCTTCTTGCAATGGGCGGCAGAACCAGAAATGGAGCATCGAAAATCAATGGGTTTGAAAGTGATGATTTTTCTTTCTATCTTCACTATATTTTTTTTCATAGTTAAAAAGAGAGTATGGAAAGATATTAAATAGGCAAGTTTAGCTAATTCAGATGAATTTGATGCCGGACACCAGGATACGAAGCCTATAATAAGCGATGACGAGCAACAACACACGTAAGTTCATATCAATTAACTATAGTATAATTTTAGTACTATTGGATCTTATATATTTTCTCTTCTTTTGCGATTAAAGTATTTTACTCATTGCATTGCCTAAAACCGTGGCTGTACCGCCAGTTTTAGGTCACAATAAATGGGTAATTGAAGTTAGAAAAAAGAAGAGCTGAGAAATATCAGTAAATCATCAGTTGTAAGGCAACATTACATGGCCTATAATTGTAAGTAAGATAAGCTCGTTCTGTCTTTAGCGTCCAAAATCCGAGATAAATTTTTATCCAGTATTCATAATAGAAATAAAAAAGCAATAAGGCTCAAAATTTCTCTCACCTTATTGCCAAATAGAGAATTCAATAGAGTTCTTTCCAAACTTGCTAATGAAGAGCAAGTGCCAGGAATCTACAGAAGCTATGACCGCAACGTACACAAGGTACGTTAGGATACAAGCACCGAAATGACAACGCAATTGCCTTCAGTAGTAGAGTTTCGAAAAAAACTCTATTAGTTTTTTAGGGGTATTAAGCAGCCTTAAGCAGCTCTTACTCTGCCACCACTCGGCTTTCTTTTTCCTCCCCCATTACTGTTACCGCCTCCGCTACGAAATGGTTTCTTGAAGCCAAAAGGTCTTTTTGCAGAACTATTCTTCTTGCTCCCACTTCTTTTTGAAGCTTCCATAGGTGGAGCATCAGGATTTATTAGACGATTAATCGCATTCCACTTCATTCTATCGCCAGGAGTAACAAAACATAGAGCTTCACCTTCTGCACCTGCTCTAGCTGTTCTTCCAATTCTGTGAATATAATCCTCAGGGCATTGAGGAAGATCAAAATTGATTACATGCTCAATGTGAGGAATATCCAAGCCACGCGCGGCAATATCAGTAGCCACTAAAATACGATATTTACTATTTCTGAATCCCCTAATCACAGTTTCACGCTTACTATGGCGTAAATCACCATGAATTGCATCTGTTTGATGATTTTCACTCCTTAGTCTTTTTGCCATTTTTTCTGCACCAAATTTAGTTTTGACAAATATAATAATTGAGCCAGAACGTTGGTGAAGTTGAGTTAACAGTTGCGGGTATTTTTCTTCTTCAGAAAGATGCACTATATCCTGCTTTATTTTTGGAGCAGGTACTGAAGTAGAACCCATTGATATGCGCTCTGGTTGATTTAAATATGAATCAGCTATCTTAACAATATTTTTTGGTAAAGTAGCCGAAAACAACAATGTTTGACGCTGCTTAGGCAGGTGCTTTATTATCCTCTCTATTTGTATAGAGAATCCCATATCCAGCATTCTATCTGTTTCATCAAGCACTAGAAAGTTAGTTTGACTAAAATTCAAATTGCCACGTTCTAGGTGATCATTAATACGTCCCGGAGTACCCACAAACAACCTTGGTCTCGACCTAAGCTGCTGTAATTGTTTCATCATAGAATCACCACCAATAAGCAGTGTAGTTTTGATTGGAGAGTTTCTACCCAATAAATCTTGTAACGCACTCATAACCTGAGCAGCAAGCTCCCTTGTAGGTGCGAGCACTAAAGCAGAGCTACGTTGATCAGATAATAACTTAGCAATTAACGGAATACCGAAGGCTCCTGTTTTGCCCGTACCTGTTTGCGCTGAGCCTAATATATCTTTTCCGCTTAATGCAATTGGAATTGTTGCAACTTGAATCGGGGTTGGAGTTTTAAAGTTAAGCCTGTCAAGTGATTGAACTAGAGGCTCTGGTAGTCCAAATGTATAAAAATTTTCCATATAATAATTCTTTTCTGCGAGAATATTTTTCTAAAAAGCAAAGATTACTTAATTAAAAATATTTTCATTGTTTAAATATTTTGTGATTAAGTAACAAAGCTTAAGCACATTTTTTTGTTTATTGTTCTTTTTGGTAAGTATGCTTGGCTACATTCCTAAATGAAGTTGCCCTATCAAAAAGAGTTATCGTCTTACAAACCTTAAAATTTAAGGTGTCTTTCGGTATACTCTTATTCAAGTGACTTATAGATTAGAAATTGGCTAATCTGACATCTTTGTTAAACTTAAGATGAGCTCTCGTGTAGAGCAGCATATGTAAAGAGTAGTAAAAAACTTAAAGCGGACTATATACTCGTTTACTAAAGAAATCAAGAAGAAAATGTTATCACAAATTAATTAATCTTGGTGCTTGCAAATACTTCTTCCCTAGTTTATCTTAAAAATTTTAACCCAGGGTTGGATGAATAATGATAAGGTGGCAGAATGATGATAGATTTTGATCTTGATATAACCATTTTTGTAACATTTTTGGTTGGTACTATAGTGGTAGGCCTGTATTCTAGTCGTGGTACTTATACAATAACTCAGTACGCTGTTGGCGACAGAAACTTTAGCACTGCCACTCTTGTTGCCACGATTGTTGCAACTTGGATTAGTGGTGAGTTTTTTTATAGCAGCATCACCGAGGCTTACAAAAATGGGCTATATTCTATATGGATTGCTCTTGGAGACCCTTTATATCTTTTATGTATTGGGTTGTTTTTTGCCCCAAGAATGGGAGAATTTTTAGGCAATCTATCAATTGCAGAAGCAATGGGCGATTTGTATGGGAAGCACGTCAGAATACTGACGGCTCTAGCTGGCACAATAGGATCAGCTGGGTGCATAGCAATACAATTAAAACTTGCTGGATCCATTTTTGAATACGCACTAGGAATATCTAGTATTCAAGGGACTATAATAGCTACCTTCATAGTTACTTTATATTCCTCTTTGGGAGGAATAAAATCAGTAACTTTTACAGATGTAATTCAATTCTTTACTTTTGGCGTATTCATACCAGTTGCAGCTTATGCTCTAATGACAAGTATTGACGGTATCGATGTTGTAACTAAAACTATTACCACTAGCCCTTTATTCGATTACAAAGAAGTTTTTGATTTTTCAAATCCCTTAGCAATTAAACAGCTATTTCTCTTTCTGCTTTTTATAGTTCCAGGGTTTGGGCCTGCAATTTTTCAAAGAATCGCTATAGCAAGGGACACTACTCAAGTACGTAATGCATTTACTATCGCAGCCATTACTTGCTTGTTATTTGGCGCAATAATCAACTGGATTGCCGTATTAACTTTATCAATTGATTCATCGATTGATCCAGCAGAAGTTGTAAAGCATGTTATTTTTAATTCTCCCCTTATCGGAATGAAAGGAGCATTACTAGCAGGGGTTATGGCCATGATCATGTCTACGGTTGATTCATTTATAAATAGTACAGCAGTCCTGGTAGTTCACGATTTTTGCAAACCATTAAAAATTAAATTTATACGCAATGAAATATTTTCAGCTCGTATTGTCTCCTTATTAATAGGAGCTCTATCATTGATTTTATCCTTGAAAGAGGGAAGTTTATTAGAGTTACTGGTTATCACAGAATCGTTTTATCTACCAATAGTCTCTCCGCCATTTATCATGGCTATTTTGGGGTTTAGAACTAGTAGTAAATCAGTCATCCTAAGTATGATAGCAGGACTTGGGACGGTCTTAATATGGGACTACATCCTAGAAATTGAATCCGTAAATAGTGTTTGCTTTGGTATGCTCGCTAATCTTTTGGTACTAATGAGCAGCCATTATTTGCTAAAACAAAGTGGAGGCTGGGTTGGTATTAAGGATATGACTCCGCTAATAAATGCTCGAGCTGAGCGTAAACTAAAATACCAGAAACTAATCTCAGATGTTAAATCATTTAATTTACTAAATATTTTGATAAAAAACACTCCTAAAGGTGATGGGCTCATTTCTTTTCTTGGGCTCTTTGTAATGATTTCAGGATTTGCTAGCACATATACTTTAACCAAAGTACATGAATTTCAATATGCACACATAGTCAATTTTATCTATCCAACTATGCTGTGCTCTGCGAGTGCTCTAACTAGCTATCCTCTGTGGTTGCCTATGTGGCGTAAGACAAGAGCCATTGGTATTGTCTGGAACTTAATCATGATTGTCGGATTAATCTGCTTTAGCTTTCTGATGGTTTTGATTAGTGATTTTGCAGAAATACAGTTGATGGTATTTATGATAAATATTCTTATAATATCATCATTTACAAGCTGGCGCTGGGCATTATTTACAATTACTACAGGTATAATAATAACAACTTTTTGTTACCAGACTTATATCAATATAGAAACCACTAAGGCATTAAGCACCTCACAATTTCAGATCATCTATTTATTACTAATGGTCAGTAGCACCTTAATAATCTTTCTTAAACCAAAACAAGAATATGTAGAGGCAACTGAGCATAAAGTCGGAGAACTAGAGATAACAATCAATGAGCTTGATAATACAGTAGTTCACTATTCTCAGCGAGTTGCTGATCAGGCAGTCGAGATTGAACGCTTAGGAGCAACAGCACAAAAAATACTCAACAATGTTAATCATGAACTACGTTTGCCAGTTGGTAATGTAATAAATTTTGCCGAAATGCTCGCTGGCGGCTTAGAGACATACAGCAAAGCTCATCTGAAAATCCTCTCTAAGGAAGTGCTTACTAATTCAAACCGATTATCAACTATGATATTAAACATGTTGGATCTGTCGATGCTTTGTGCATCTAAAATTGAGCTGCAAAAAAAGACTGTAAATTTAAGTGAATTGGTAGAAGACCGGATAAATAATTGTTGCAAAATTTATCTGCAAGGCAAAAAGATTGATTTTCAGACTAGCATTGAGCCGGATATTTTAATTGCAGTTGATCCTAACTATATTCGCCAAACTGTCGATAACTTGGTAATTAACGCAATTACCTACAGCCAAAAGGGGACAATTAAAGTAAGTTTATTGTGTAAAGGTAGCAACATAGTGGAATTTGCGATCAAGGACGAAGGTATAGGCATCCCAAAAGAAGAACTATTCGATATTTTTACGCCATTTAAAATGGGCATAAAGACCGAGTCTAAGGCTGAAGGCCGCGGAGTCGGCCTAGCTCTTTGTAAAGCAGCGATTGAGGCACATGATGGTAAGATTAAAGTTGAGAGTGGTGGCAATATTGGAGCAAAATTTACCTTTATATTAAGCCTTACGTAAGATAATCAGCTCAGGGGCTAGGGGGTTAAACTAACGTATTGCAACTTAGTGATTTTAGCGTTTAAAATCCTAAAAATAAAAGAATAACAATCAAGAAATAAAAAAACATGGTCGGGGCAGAGAGATTCGAACTCCCGACCCTCTGGTCCCAAACCAGATGCGCTACCAGGCTGCGCTATGCCCCGAATTTATGTATATATGCATTGGTATAGCGCACAAAAGACTATAAATCAACAAAAAAATGAGAAATTGCCCAATAACTACAAGACTTCTTGATCCATTCTCAATATAGCGATATATTTTTAGCAAATAAGTTCTTAAAGTTCGTGTAATGTCCTGCTTTCATGCCACCATTTTGACCATTTTTCCAGAAATGTTTCCTGGCTCTTTAGCATATTCTTTGGCAGGATCTGCGATGAAAAAAAGAATATGGTCAATCGACACCATTAATATTCGGGATTTTGGGATAACTAAGCATAAAAATGTCGATGATACTGCTTGTGGCGGTGGAAATGGCCTGATCATGAGACCGGACGTGCTTGGCCTAGCTCTTGACAAAGCATTAGATCAACGTCCCGGCTCAAAAATTTACTACCCATCACCTAGAGGAGTTCCTTTAACACAAGAATTATCAAAAAAAATAGCGCAAGAAAAAAACATAATTATTTTGTGTGGACGCTTTGAGGGGATTGACGAAAGGGTTATTGACGAGTATAATGCCATGCAGATTAGCCTAGGAGATTATGTTCTCTCGGGTGGAGAAGTAGCTGCATTGTCAATATTAGATAGCGTTGTCAGGCTTTTACCCGGTGTGCTGGTAAATCAAGAGACTTTGCAAGAAGAATCTTTTGAAGTAGAAGAAGGAGGTTTCAAATTAATTGAACACCCACTTTACACTAAGCCAGTCGAATGGAGAGGAAGAAAAGTTCCAGAAATTTTGCTATCAGGTAATCATACTGAAATAGCAAAATGGAGAAAAGAAGAATCACTCAGAATTACCTTAGAGCGTAGGAAAAGACTAATTTGAGTTTTAAAAACTTATAAGTACCGTAAAAACATTTGGAGCTAACAATGAAAAACGTAATTGAACAATTTGAAAAAAAACAAATTGAAAAACTTACTGAAAATAAAGAAATACCAGAGTTCAGAGCGGGCGACACAGTAAAAATTAGCGTTCGCGTTATCGATGGTGCCACTGTTAGGCTTCAAGGGTACGAAGGAGTCGTTATAGCTAAAAGAAATAGAGGAGTAACCTCTTCTTTTGTTGTCCGTAAAGTAAGTCATGGTGAAGGTGTAGAAAGAAGATTTATGACCTACTCACCAATTGTTGCAAAAATTGAAGTAGTAAAGAGAGGCATTGTACGTCGTGCTAAACTTCACTACCTAAGGCACCTAAGCGGTAGAGCGGCAAGGATTCAAGAAAGAAAAGTTATTAGGAAGAAATAACTAATTTTTGTAGCTTTTTCATCTGCCCAAATTAAGATTTGCATATGATGATTTGAGTGACAAACGCTAGGATTCTATGATTATGGATTGGGACGCGAATGCACGAAAAACCGTATCTGTAAAATTAAGTTCAGGGATGGCATGAGTCATAAAACAAAATGGTGGTACTATGGGGTGGCTTTAATTCCACCTTTCATGGGAGCTATGAGCTATGTCCTCTCTAAATATATAATCACCGACATTTCCCCTATCTCATTGTTATTTTACAGATGGATCGTCGCACTCGCCATCTTAACCCCTTTTGCACTTAAACCATTCCTTGCTGAAATTGTAAATGTACGGGCTCATTTTCGTATTTTATTTATTATAGCTACCTCAGGAGTAACCTTCTTTAATTTCTTTGTTTACTACGCTCTGCAATATACTACTTCCACTAATACATCCATTATTGTCAATATTTTTCCTGTGGTTGTCTTAGCTTTAGGAGTGATCATAAACCAAGATAAGCTGCGTAAATCGCATCTTTATTCTATAATATTTTCATTTATAGGGGTGATAATTATTTTAAGCCATGGCAATATCATGCAAGGCTTGTCATCATTGTTCCATAATATTGGCGACTTTATAGCGCTGGCTGCTACCTTATGTTGGGCAATTTATGTATTTTCTGTTAAGTACAAACCAACAAACCTATCATTTCGTAGTTTTATTTACTCTACATTTTTAATAGGCACCATCTTAATCTTCCCCTTATATTTATTCGATATATTCTATTTAAAGCACACATTTGAACCAACTATGGTCAATATGAGCGTTATTTTTTGTCTAGGATTCGGAGTTTCAATCATTGGCATGATGGCTCTTAATATAAGTATAGTAAAAATTGGCCCTAATATTTCTGCCATACTATTTTATTTCGCCCCTTTATTTACCTCAATTATGGCAGTTATGGTACTTGAAGAAAAATTGCAACCATTCCATCTTGTTGGTATATCATCTATCTTATTGGGCATTAATTTCCCTTTGGTTGCACATTTTTTTGCTTATAAAAATAGAGTAATCATCTCTAAAGAAGAGAAATTGCTGGATAATGATTAACACCCAACTTATCAGAAATGTAATTTAAATGAATATGCAAACTATTTTCTTGCTTCACTCGTAGCATCTATTATAACTGCCGTATCATAAGCCTCTTGAGCCTCTTCATATTTGCCATTATAATATAATTTCTCCACTACTAAGATTATCATTAGAAAATAATCCGTATATAATTAATAACCAAATGATTCCACCTATACTTATCACGATGTAATTTGATAGAGAATATTTAGTATTATTTTGAAAATTTGGGAATATTTTTCGGTTTATATTTAATATGATTATGTTACATCTAATAATAATTATC
>Ga0364894_10129_pt1 | contig 41582 bp, 37 predicted proteins | sample ExccelJu500001D4_FD_206942 | JGI IMG/M metagenome (GOLD analysis project Ga0364894, IMG submission 206942) | Enriched cells from Trout Bog Lake Hypolimnion, Wisconsin, USA - BchlTB.July16.5000.01.D4 | ecosystem: Environmental > Aquatic > Freshwater > Lake > Hypolimnion/Profundal zone | place: USA...
AATAAACACTGGTATAGAATTTCTGTGGTTCGCCATTCCCACCGCACGAACGGCAAGGGGGTTTCCGACAGCTGTTGCGATAGCTTTGTATGTCACCGTCGTTCCATAGGGAATCGTACAAAGGGTTTTCCAGACCTGCTGCATGAATGGTGTGCCGTAAGGGTCGAGCGGTAATGAAAATTCTTTGAGTATTCCGGACAGATAGTTGTTCAATTGCCGAAACGCTTCGGCAATAAGTTCTGTTTCAAGGAGTTCGGCATCGGGCAGCGGAGCACTTGATTCAAAGAGAAGACTGGATATATAACCTCCGCATTCTGCTATACCAACACGGCCTATATCTGTCTTTTGATAATAAATAAAAAGGTGCTTGTTCATTTTACGGCATTATGAGTATGTTGCTAACCTTGAGCATCAAGAGATTATGAAAAAGCTTTTCCGAACAATAATCAAAAAAGACAAGGGAGAAAAAAGAATGAAAAAGCTGGTTTTGATTATTTTTATGCTTGCGTGTTTTGGAGTGAGCAAAGCTTATGGTGAACAATTCACGTTGAAAAGTGAAGACTTAAAGGGACAGCTTACAGAGGAACAGGTATTTTCAGGATTTGGTTGCACAGGGAAAAATATTTCGCCCTCCCTGAAATGGGTCAATGCACCTCAGACCACAAAGAGCTTCGCCGTAACTGTTTATGACCCCGATGCACCGACAGGAAGCGGATGGTGGCATTGGATTATTGTCAACATTCCAGCAAGCTCGAATGAGCTTAAAAAAGATGCGGGTAATCCCCAAAAAGCAGTGGCACCCAAAGGCAGCATACAAAGCATTACGGATTATGGAAAGGCTGGATTTGGCGGAGCATGCCCTCCGGTGGGCGACAAACCTCATCGGTACATTTTTACGGTCTATGCTCTCAGCGTGGCAAAACTGGACGTTGATGAAAAAACACCACCTGCTATGGTTGGATTTATGCTGAATCAGAATACGATAGCCAAGGCATCTCTTATTTCATATTACAATCGATAACAGTGATGAGGTTTCCGGATACCTGATGTTTCACTATTACCGTTCTGTCATTATTTTCTTTACTGACATGAACCACAAGAAAAGGAGTCTATCATGGGTGAGGAATTTGAAGTGAAAGGGCCACACGAGGAGGTCTTGGAAGGTGGCGATGGAGGTAAAGGGTTCAATAACCAAATTGCAGTCATGACTGCGATTATGGCCACTCTGGGAGCTTTACTTTCTTACGAAGCCAGTTTTACGCTGAGTGAGGCCATAATGATGAAAAATGAAGCGGCTATCAAGAAAACAGAAGCTGCAAATCTATGGAATTATTATCAAGCTAAAAGCAGTAAGCAAAATATAGCGGAGCTTGCAATAAAAGTGACTACAAGCCAGGAGCAACAAAACAAAAAAAATGATGTTGAACGGTACAGTGCAGAAAAAACAGAGATTAAAAAGAAAGCCGAAAAAACAGAGAAACTCTCTCTTGAGGCTGATGAAAACTCAGAAAAGTTTTTGCATTCCCACCATCGCTGGGCTACTGGAGTAACGATGCTTCAGATTGCCATTTCACTTGCAGCCATTACCATCCTTACCCGACGCAGATGGCTTGAGTATGCGAGTTTAACGTGTGCCGGCATCGGCGTTGTTTTTGGCGCGCTTGCCTGGTTTGGAATGTAAATGATTTACAGGTTGTAGTAGCTGCGGTACCAGGTTACAAAACGGCGAATGCCTTCCTTGACGGTGGTTTCCGGTTTGTAGTGGACGTCATGCATGAGCTGATCGACATCGGCATAGGTGTCGGGGACATCGCCGGGCTGCATGGGAAGAAACTCTTTTACGGCGGTTCTGCCAAGCTCTTGTTCAAGAGCTTTTATGTAGTCCATGAGATCGACCGGACTGCTGTTACCGATATTATAGACTCTCCAGGGTGCACGGCTCGAACCTGGATCAGGGGTAATACCTGACCAGTCATCGTTGGGCTCTGCAACATGATCAAGCGTCCTTAGAACTCCTTCAGTAATATCATCGATAAAGGTAAAATCGCGACGATGTCTGCCGTAATTGAAAACCTGAACAGGCTTGTTGTTCACAATGGCATCGGTAAAAAGAAAGAGAGCCATATCAGGCCTTCCCCAAGGACCATAGACGGTAAAAAAACGAAGACCGGTTGTCGGGAGATTATAGAGGTGACTGTAGGTATGTGCCATCAGTTCATTGGCTTTCTTGCTTGCGGCATAAAGGGAAAGTGGATGATCGACATTGTCGTGCACCGAAAAAGGCATGGTCTCATTGGCGCCGTACACCGAACTTGAGGAGGCATAAACCAGATGCTTTACCCCATGATGCCGACACCCTTCGAGAATATTCAGGAAACCAAGAATGTTGCTGTTGATATAGGCATGTGGATTGATAAGGGAGTAACGCACGCCTGCCTGGGCCGCAAGATTGATTACCCGTTCAAAACGCGTTGTGCGAAAAAGCTCTTCAATAGCTTCGCGATCGGCAATATCGGCTTTTATAAAGTTGAACCCCTCGTAAGGTAAAAGCATTGAAAGCCGTGCCTCCTTGAGCGTGACATCGTAATAGTCATTCATATTATCAATGCCAGTGACCCGATCACCGCGCTCAAGCAGCTGCCTGGAGACATGAAATCCTATGAATCCGGCAGCACCAGTCACCATTATATGCATTATGGGGGAATCGTTAAAATGTTAATGATGTATTATTGTAGATCTTAACCTTGTATGATAAAAACAATTCACCGACCTGACAAGACAAAAAGATGTATAGGCTCAACAGGAATAAAGTGAAATCCCAAAAAAAATTGCGCTCTTTTTCAAAGAGCAACTTATTTAGGCTTTTATTATCAATATCCGAAATTATTTAAGTATATAAGGGATACGAAAAATAAACAAAAGCTGATTCTCCATAAACCAAGAAGAAATATCCGTATGAGTCGCTTTTTTGAGCGATATGAAGCAGATGCCAGCCGGTTTTTTGATGAAGTTATCTCAAAGGATGGAAGCCCCCGGCCTCACTATGATAAGTTGCTTCACCGCTTCGGTCAGTTTTCGATTGACGATATAAAAGCCCGCCGAGAAATTGTCAACATTTTTTTTCGGAATCAGGGTATCACTTTTACCGTGTACGGCGAGGAGGAGGGTGTCGAACGAATTTTTCCGTTCGATCTTATTCCGAGAGTTGTGCCGGCTCATGAATGGCAGACGATCGAAAAAGGTCTCGTACAGAGAATTACAGCGCTCAATGAGTTTCTGAATGATATCTATCACACTCAGAAAATTCTCAAAGACAAAATAATCCCTCCGGAACTGATTCTCGGAAGCCAGCATTTCAGACGGGAATTTGTCGGGGTAAACCCTCCTCTCGGTGTTTATATTCATGTTACCGGAAGCGATATCATCCGCAACGGAGAGGGAAAATACCTGGTCCTTGAAGACAACCTGCGAACCCCTAGCGGAGTCTCTTATATGCTGCAAAACCGGCAGGCTATGAAACGTGCGTTCCCTGTGCTCTTTGACAAATACAAGATCCGACCGATAGAAAATTATCCGCAGGAACTTCTGCGCACCCTGCAGGAGATCAGCCCGAATTCCCGTCGCGAACCAAACGTCGTGGTTCTTACCCCCGGCATCTACAACTCCGCCTATTTTGAACACAGTTTCCTTGCCCGTCAGATGGGCGTTGAACTGACAGAAGGAAAAGATTTGGTTGTGAACAACAATAAGGTCTATACAAGAACTACCCGTGGTCTTGAGCGGGTTGATGTGATCTACAGGAGAGTTGATGATGCCTTTCTTGATCCTCTTGTATTCCGCCCTGACTCGAAGCTTGGTGTTGCCGGTCTGGTTAATGCCTACCGCAAAGGAAATGTTACGCTTGCCAATGCCATTGGCACAGGTGTTGCCGATGACAAGGTCATCTACAGTTTTGTCCCTGAAATCATCAAATACTATCTCGGCGAGGATCCGATACTGCAGAATGTACCAACCTGGCTTGCAAGCAAACCTTCCGATCTTAAATATATCCTTGAAAACCTCAGTTCGCTTGTTGTAAAGGCTGCTAATGAATCAGGAGGATACGGAATGCTGATAGGGCCTGAATCAACGATTGAACAGCAGGAGAATTTTGCCGAAATGATTGTTGCCAATCCACGCAACTACATCGCCCAGCCAACCATTTCTCTGTCGCGGCACCCCAGCTTTTTCAATGATGCAGACATTTGGGGATGTCATATTGACCTGCGCCCCTATGTTTTGTACGGTAAAACTGTTACTATAGTTCCGGGAGGACTGACAAGAGTTGCCCTCAAACGTGGCTCACTGGTTGTCAACTCCTCTCAGGGCGGAGGCAGCAAGGACACCTGGGTCGTCGATGAATAAACACTAATTTCTGATTATCATGTTAAGCCGTGTTGCTGAATCCCTGTTCTGGATGAGTCGTTATTTTGAACGGGCTGAAAACACAGCCAGGTTCCTTGACGTCAATTTCAACCTGCTGCTCGACCTCAATAAAATTACTCATATAGAGAATCCGAACTACTGGATAGCTCTCATTCTTGTCACCAGCGACAAGGAACGCTTCAACAACCTTTACAGCGAGTACAGTGCGCATAGCGTTACCGATTATCTGGTGTTCAACAAAAATAATCCGAACTCCATAACGTCCTGTATCGGTCTGGCAAGAGAAAATGCGCGAAGCATAATCGAAAGCATATCAAGTGAAATGTGGGAACAGGTCAACAACCTCTACCACTATCTGCAGAGCGTTACACCGCACTTCGTACACAATGACCCCTACGGATTTTACAAGGAGATCAAAAACGCATCACATCTTTTCCAGGGTATTACGGATAACACCTTTTCCCGCAATGAAGGATGGGACTTCATTCAGATTGCCAAGTATCTTGAACGCAGCGACAATATAGCCCGGCTTATTGATGTCAAGTATCACATGCTGCTATCAGAGGCACAAAGCCAGGCTGAGATTGTTGAGGGTTCGGAGGATATCATTCAATGGATGGCAGTGCTGAAGAGCTGCAGCGCTCTGGAGGCTTTCCGTAAAGTCTACCTGTCAAAAATCGATCCTGACAACATCCTCCGCTTTCTCATTCTTGACAGAACATTTCCGCGCAGCATTAATTTTTCTGTCTGCGCAGCGGAAGATGCCCTATGGCGCATATCGGGCAGCTCACGGCACCGGTATGTGAACAATGCGGATCGTCTTATTGGAAAAATGGAGGCGGAGCTCAGTTATACCGCAATTGAAGATATCTATTCGAAAGGATTACACGCGTATCTTGAAGATCTTGAACAACGTCTGGTTAAAGTGGGCGAACAGGTACACCTTACCTATTTTGCCTATCATACCCCTGAAATCGAATCATCGGATATTGCTGAAGCACTTCCTTTTACCGGAATAGCAGGAGGACGTCCTAACTGGAGCCAGGCACAGCAACATCAGCAGCAGCAATAACCAGACACACTTAATGATGAGAGTATGATTGTAAAAGTTGAACATTCCACCCTGTTTGAATATGATAATCCGATCTATGAAACAGCTACCGAAGTAAGACTGCACCCCGATAACAATCATGCGGCTCCGCAGCGGTGTGCCAGCTTCAAACTTATGGTCGATCCCCCAGCTACTATTTTTGAATACACTGATTTCTACGGAAACATTGTCAATCATTTTAACCTGCTCCAGAGTCATAAACAGGTGAAAATCGTTGCAACTTCTGTGGTTGAAACCGGTATTGGCCACAGCGCAGCCTCGGAGAATGATGATATTTTTCTCATCGACTTTACCTGCCAGAGTCGCTATGTGCATTTTGATCAGGCAATACGCGATTTTTCATCCCGTTTTCCCGCCAATACCGACAGTTTTCAGCTTGCCGAGTCGATATGCAGGCACATCAATGAATCATTCATCTACGAGCCTGGAGTGACGGACGTTCACAGTACCAGTGCTGTCGTCATGGCACTCGGACGTGGAGTCTGCCAGGATTTTGCCCATATCATGCTTGCTGCCTGCAGGTATCTCGGCGTGCCCGCCCGATACGTCAGCGGTTACCTTTTTGGAGGAAGCACTCCAGATGGACGGGATGAAGCAACCCACGCATGGTGTGAAGTTTATTGCGGTAAAGAGAAAGGGTGGATCGGGATGGATCCGACACACAGTACTCTCTTTGCTGATGACCGGTATATCAAAATCGGTTCTGGAAGAGACTATGATGACGTTCCGCCAGTACGCGGCACCTATAAAGGCAATGGACTGGAAACTCTGAGCGTATCGGTCAAAGTCAGCTCAATGGAATAACATGGCAAGTGAACAGATTACCCGGCCCCGACATGGCAGATACATGCCGGGGGTTCATTGAAAGTCAATGCCTAATGAACAACAGCCGCGGAACTTAAGAGTGCATTGATTTTTACTGACAACTCATTACTCAAAAAGGGCTTCCGGATAATGCTCACTCCGAATTCCTGACCCAAAAGCCCGTTTCGAGCAGTTATAATGCTATCAGAACCTGACATAAACAGGGTTTTTAACTTGGGAAAGATCGCCATAAGTTGTTTTGAAAGATCGCAGCCGTTCATTTCCGCCAGGACTGTATCGACAAGAAGAAGATCAATAGTACCCTGGTATTCATTTGCAAACCTGACAGCTTCATCGGATGTATCAAACGCATGTACAGTATATCCTGTTTTTTCAAGCATACGCTTATAAAGATTCAGGGTATCCGGTTCATCTTCGACCAGCAGTATCGTTTCTTTCAACTCCAGGCTGGGGGAAAGCAGCGGGTCTTCAGAGAAATAGCTGTCCCCTATATATTTCGGCAAATAGAGAGTAAAGGTGCTTCCCTTGCCCCACTCAGTCTGGCAATCGATATATCCCTGGTTCTGTTTGGCAATGCCATAGGCAATCGACAAACCAAGACCCATGGCTTTTCCGGCATCACGGGCAGTAAAAAAAGGTTCGAAAATATGGGGAAGATTCTTTTTTTCAATCCCGATGCCATTATCGGTCACAGCAAGCGAAACATAGCTGCCGGGAAGGAGAAACGGGTGATCGGCTGCACAATCTTGTTGATCAATTGAAATCCGGCTGCTTCCAATGGTGATCTGACCGTTTCCGGCTATTGCATCACGGGCATTGAAACAGAGAATGGCAAGAAGCTGATCAATTTGCGAGGGATCAATTTTTACCAGAGTATTTTGTCTGTCAGGTATCCAGACAAGCGAAATATTTTGGCCGATAAGCTCTCTCAGCGCACTCAGCTTATCTTCAACAAGGATGTTCAACTCGAGAACGATTGGCATTACAGCACCACTGCGAGCAAAAGTCAAGAGTTGACCCATCATATCGGCATAACTGCAAGTACTTTCCAGAATATCCTTCAAGTTATTTACAAGCGAGGTACTTAAGGGTTGGTGTTCCAGCGCCATCTTGACGTTAACAAGAATGCTATCGAGCATATGACTGTAATTACAACCCATTCTTTTGATAAAACTTCCTACAAATGCCATTTTCTGAGCCTGAATCAACGATGCGAGAACGTTCTTTTCAGACTTCTCCGCACGCTTGCGGATAACAAGATCTCTGGCAAGATCCGCAAAACTTTTCACCACACATTCATCGTACTTATCATAATTTGAAGATTTACCCCCAACCCCTATAATCGCTGTAACCATCTCACCTTTGAAGATGGGCACAACCAATGTACGCCTGAATTTCGAATGAATATCCGGTCTATTGATGATACTCTCGACGCAACTGCATTCATTATGAATCACGCTGCTCTGCGCTCGTAATGCTTCGACAAATAGCTCCACCTGGTTTAATAAGCCTGGTGCGCCATCTCCTTCCTCATCACCCATCTGCTTGTCCAAATTGCCGGACACAACCTGCAGGGCATGTTCACCCATATCATCATTGAGAAAGTAGCAAAATCCGATCGCACTTTCGGTAAGGCGTTCAGCCTCATGCAGCGTAACCTGAAGCAGTTCTTCAATTGAACAGGAATCAGCCTGGTCAAAAAGGCTGTTGCGAAATAGAGAATGAAATTCTAAGCCTTTGCGCGCTGTGACATCATGGAGCAAGCCTATTATGATGGGATTTCCCTTGCCTGCAACATATTGTAAATGCAACTCCCCCCAAAAAAGGGATCCATTTTTTCTGCGAAAGTGCAATTCGAGAATCGGAGCCGGAAGGTGATTAGTGCCGGTGTTTCTTATGGCGTCAAGAGTTCCGGAAATTTCATTTTCATCTTCAAGAAATCCGGCAAACGATTTCCCTGTCATTTCATCCGGCATAAACCCAAACATGTTTTCAGAATCCGGCGAAACATAACTCAATATAGAGTTGGCATCAACGGTAAAAGCAACCCCATCAAGGTGCTCAGCAATGGAACGAAACTTGTCTGCTGTCTGAATCAGATTATCTTCCTCGCGTTTACGAGCGGTGATATCGAGTATCATACAAATAACGAAAGGGTTACCCTCTATCATTATCCTCCTGCCCGTCATCATGAACCAGCGTAATTCCTGCTCTCCCTGAAAAAGAACCCTTGCTTCTGCAGTTTCTCCGCAGCCGTTTGTAAGGACACTCACCAATTTTTCTTTTATCAGCGGCTGATCAGCATGATAAATCATCTTGTCAATGACATTAATACGATCTTTCCTTCTGCGAAGTTTGACTGCTGCTTTTTGTGGGAAAGAGTCACTCCAACTGACAAAATACCCTTTGGTATCAATAACGAAAACGGAATGGAGAACAACCTCTGAAATGCCATTGCTTGCCACCTGCATATCCGATCCGAAATGTTTCCGGCTGACGGTATGCATGTCTGTTCTTTTACTGCACCTGGTTTTCTGCATGGGTATGGGGTTAAATTCTAAAAGTCCAAATCCTTGGGGAAAAAGAATAGAATAAAGGTCCCGTGCAGCTCTAAGTCCATCATAGGTAACGTGCTGGATATCAGTATAGAGGCAAGTGTTCGGCTGCTAAAAAAAGTATAAACTACGTTTTAACATGATCAATGTAGCATTATTTAATTTATAATACGTCAATAAACGTATTATAAATATATTATTTTCAAAATTACACACACTCATGACATATTTTCCGATTGGACATTATCGACATGAAAAGCGGACAATAGCCCTGTTCCAAACTTTTTTTTATGCTGGTCATTGTCTACCTTGTCACTATGAAATTCAGCATCATCAGCACAGATCCTCACTCTTCCGCCCGATGTGGAGTTTTTCAAACCGCCCATGGGATTGTCACTACTCCGGTCTTTATGCCTGTTGGTACGCGCGCAAGCGTCAAGTCGATTGAACCCCGGGAACTGAAAGAGATCAACGTTCTCATCATTCTGGCCAATACCTATCATCTCTACCTGAAACCCGGAAATGACATTCTTTTGAAAGCTGGGGGTGTGCACCGGTTTATGAACTGGGATGGGCCACTCTTGACGGACAGCGGCGGATACCAGGTCTACTCGCTCTCTCTGCTGCGCAAGATCACGGAGGAGGGAGTCATGTTCAAATCGCATCTTGATGGTTCGAGACAGCATTTCACCCCTGAAAATGTTATTGAAACCCAGCGTATTATCGGCAGCGACATCATGATGCCACTTGATGAGTGCCCTCCATCAACAGCTGAAAAGGAGTATATCCGTCGATCAGGGGAACTCACTATCCGCTGGGCAGAACGTGCCAGACAACATTTTTCAGCTACTTCTCCCCTTTACGGTCACGAACAATACCTTTTTGGGATCACACAAGGCGGCACCCATGAAGATCTGCGCACAATTTCGACAAAAGCTCTGGTCGATCTTGATTTTGACGCATATGCAATAGGAGGAATGGCTGTCGGAGAGCCTGCTCTGGAAATGTACCGTATCATTGAATTATCTCATACACTTCTTCCCGAAGAGAAACCACGCTACCTCATGGGGGTTGGCACTCCGGAAAACATCCTGAACGCTATCGAACGCGGCGTCGATATGTTTGACTGCGTTATCCCTACCCGTGAAGGAAGAAACGGAAGGGTCTATACCCGCCATGGAAAGATGAATTTGCGCTCGGCACGCTATGCTGCTGATTTTACCTCAATCGATGAAGGGTTCGACAACCATGTCTGCCGAAACTTTTCGCGCGCTTATATCCGCCACCTTCTGAACGTTGGTGAAATTCTCGGTCTGAAACTATGCACACTGCAGAATATTTCATTTTTCATGTGGCTTACGGCAACGGCACGAACACAGATACAAAACGGTTCTTTCATAGAGTGGAAAACAGATTTTCTCGAAAGATTCAACAGCAATGAAAAAGCATAAAGTATTTCTTCTGAGTCTTGGCTGCTCAAAAAACACGGTCGATTCGGAGCGTCTGATGGCTCAGGCTGAAGCTTCGGGCATCATTTTTACCGAGCAGGCAGATGATGCAGAGACCATTCTCATCAATTCCTGCGGCTTTATTGCTGATGCTAAAGAGGAATCCATCAACGAAACTCTTGCCGCTATCGATAAAAAAGCTGAGGGTGTCATTAAACGGGTTTATGTAATGGGATGCCTCACTGAACTTCACAGACAGGAACTTCAAGAAGAGATGCCTGAGGTCGACGGTTTTTTTGGCACAAGAGAACTCTTCGAAGTGCTTACCGCTCTAGGGGCTGAGTATCGTGAAGAGCTCTACGATCATCGCACTCTGCTTACACCTCCCCATTATTCTTATCTCAAAATTGCTGAAGGATGCAACCGTACCTGTTCGTTCTGCTCTATCCCGAAAATCAGGGGGAGATACAAAAGCCAGCCCATTGAACAGCTGCTGAGAGAAGCTGCTCTGCTGCAGGCCTCGGGCGTCAAGGAACTGAATGTGATTGCTCAGGATATAAGCCTTTATGGGTATGACCTTGCAGGGAAAACATTGCTGAACGATCTTGTGCTGCGCCTTTCAGACATTGGGTTTGACTGGATCAGGTTGCTCTATGCTTACCCTGTCAACTTCCCGCTTGAGGTGATTGATACCATGCGTGAGCGTGAGAATATCTGCAACTACCTCGATATTCCACTGCAGCATTGCAATAGCCGCATCCTGCAATCGATGAACCGCGGCATCAATAAAAATGAGACAATCCGACTCATTGAGAACATCCGCGAGAGAAACCCGGACATCCGGCTCCGAACTACTTTGATCACCGGTTATCCGGGTGAAACACGGGAGGAGTTTGAAGAACTGCTGGGGTTCGTTGAAACAAGCAGGTTTGACAGACTGGGCTGCTTCCCTTACTTCCATGAAGAGCATGCGCCGGCTTATGCTTTAACGGAAACACTCAGCACTGAAGAAAAACAGGAACGTGCCGCTGAGATCATGGAACTGCAGGAAGAAGTTTCGGAAGAGAAGAACCGGTTATTCGATGGAACAGTGGTAAAAGTGCTGATCGACCAGATCGAGGGAGAAAATGCTTTCGGCAGAACGGAATATGATGCTCCTGAGGTTGATAATGAATGTATCCTTGCGTTTGGCGATATACCGGTCACCCTCGGTTTATTCTACATGGCAACAATTACGGACACTACTGCCTTTGATCTGCATGGTTCAGTAGTTGAGTTATGAGCATACGATATATCAAATCCTTTCATCCTGTTGCTGTTGACAGCTTATCAGGAAAAGTGCTCTCTCAGGTACGGAAAGAGTTTGGAGCGGAGGTTGAGCCGTTAACCCTGCACAGACCGGTACCGGAACTTTTAGCGGGAGCCTGGATGGCATGCAGGGAGACACTGCTCGCCGGCAACGGAGATCGTGATGCCAAAGAGCTTGTTGCCACCGCCGTATCAACCATCAACCGCTGCCCTTACTGCATCGATGCGCACAGCATCATGCTGATGGAAGCTTCAGGACATGATTATCCGGAAGCGCTTGCAGATCCTAAATTGAACGCAATTGCCACATGGGCATCAGCCACACTCACACCTGGTTCAGCGATTCTGCATTCACCTCCCTTTTCTGACGTTGAAGCCCCGGCATTTATAGGAACCGCCGTCTTTTTCCACTACATCAACCGCATAGTCACGATTCTGCTTGGCAATTCTCCCCTGCCATTTTCCAGCGGGCTTCCTAAAAAGGTTTCACTGCATCTTGCCGCATGGTTTTTCGGGGGTGCTATCCGCCTCGTGAAGGCCCCTGGAGCATCGCTTGATCTCCTGGCGGAAGCTACATTGCCTGACGATCTGTCTTGGACAAAAGCCTCTCTGCCGATAGCAGGTGCTTTTGCCCGATTTGCGAACGCAGTAGAACAGGCTGGTGTATCGTCTCTCTCGGAAGCGGTCCGGGCAACAGTCAGCACATCGGCACTGAACTGGGATGGCAGTAACCCGGGCATGAATGATGGATGGTATGAAAACGAAATCGCTCATCTTCCGGGAGCAGACAAGATAGCAGGAACATTAGCATTCCTCACGGCATTTGCCCCCCACAGGGTTGATGAAAAAACTGTTCGAGCTTTTTCAGAGCACTTCCCCGGTGACGACATATTGATCTCAGCTCTTGCGTGGAGCAGTTTCACCGCTGCCAGAAAAATTGGTTCGTGGCTTTAAAAAACCGGTACTCAACCAGTCATAATTTGTGAATCAGAGCTTTGAAGAGTCATACCATATTTATGGTATTTTTATGGTATATGCTTGGAGAGGTTGAAAAGATTGGGTTTTATTAACAATCGTGAATCAAACTTTGAGACTATGAGCATTGCATCTGAAAGAAATTTCCTCTGCTCCAGCAGTTGCTGCTGTCAAATAATGGAGTATGCAGCCTTTTGGAAATCCGGTTCGTGTAGATAGTGCCAGTTTGCACTTTTGCCACGGCCGGTTCCTGAGAATGCAGAGAACCGGCTTTTTTTTTGCCATAATTTTTTTGAACATTTTAACATATTACAAGGAGAAGAGCATGAATCTTCAAGGAATAAAAAAAATAACGCTTGCGGCAACGATTATTCTGGCCTCGGGGATAACCGGAACAATAGCTCAAGCGGCGGGAAGTGCCACACTGCTTAATGTTTCGTATGACCCTACGCGGGAGCTCTATCAAAGCGAAAACAATGCTTTTATTCAGTATTGGCAAAAGAAAAGCGGTCAGACTGTTGTAATCAACCAGTCGCACGGTGGATCAGGAAAGCAGGCTCGTGCTGTCATTGACGGACTGGAAGCTGATGTGGTAACTCTTGCTCTTGCTTATGATATCGATGCGATTGCTGACAGTAAACTTCTCGATATCAACTGGCAGAAGAGACTGGCCAACAACAGCACTCCTTATACCTCCACCATCGTCTTTGTTGTCAGAAAAGGAAATCCAAAGCAGATCAAAAACTGGGATGACCTTATTAAACCGGGTGTATCAGTAATCACTCCAAACCCGAAAACTTCAGGTGGTGCTCGCTGGAACTACCTGGCGGCATGGGGTTACAAGCAAAAACAGACCGGCTCTCCTGAACAGGCAAAAAATTTCATCAAGGCATTATACAAGAATGTACCTGTGCTTGATACCGGTGCCCGTGGCTCGACCTTGAGCTTTGCTCAGCGCGGACTGGGCGATGTGCTTATTGCCTGGGAAAATGAAGCTCACCTGATTCTTAAAGAGTTCGGTTCTGACAAGTATGAAATTGTCTCTCCGGCTGTAAGCATCCTGGCTGAACCACCAGTAGCTGTTGTGGATAAAAATGTTGCGAAGCACGGTACCCGTAAACTTGCAGAAGCCTACCTGAACTTCCTCTATACACCACAAGCACAGGACATCGTAGCAGAAAACTTTTACCGCCCACGCAATCCTGCCGCTTTGAAAAAATATGCTGCAAACTTTCCTAACATCAAGCTCTTTACACTGGGCGAAGTGTTCGGAAACTGGCGCACTGCACAGAAAACCCATTTTAACGACGGCGGCGTTTTCGATCAGATCTATACCCCCTGACGCGGGTTATAAACCATTGAGCTGCTGAACAATTTTTAGGAAAACAGGATACACCCCCATTTCTGTTTTCCTCTGCAGTTCGTACCAAAACATTACCAATGGCATTGTTTCAGACAAAAAGACGCAACATTCTACCAGGTTTCGGACTGTCGATGGGGTACACGGTCTTCTACCTTTCGGCAATTGTCATTGTGCCACTGAGCATGATATTCTTTCATACCATTCCTATGGGATGGGAACCATTTGTGAATGCTGTAACAGCACCTCGTGTTCTTGCATCTTACAGACTGAGTTTTTCTACAGCTTTCTTTGCTGCGATATTTGATGCCTTTGCAGGCCTCCTGACTGCATGGGTACTGGTGCGTTATCGTTTCCCCGGTAAAGGGCTGCTGGACGCCCTTGTCGATCTGCCTTTCGCCCTGCCAACGGCAGTAGCCGGCATCTGCTTTGCAACTCTTTATTCACCAATGGGCTGGTTTGGACAGATCCTCGCTCACTGGAACCTGCAGATCATCAACACACCTACAGGAATAGTGATTGCACTGATATTTATCGGCTTCCCGTTTGTTGTCCGCACTATTCAGCCTGTTCTTGAAGAGGTGGAACAGGAGATTGAAGAGGCTGCGCACTGCCTTGGAGCAACACGGTGGCAGACCTTCAGGAAAATCCTTCTTCCTCATCTCTTCCCTGCTCTGCTTACGGGAGTCACTCTCGCTTTTGCCCGAGGCATCGGAGAGTACGGATCAGTAATCTTCATCGCAGGCAATCTGCCGATGAAAACCGAGATCGCTCCATTGATGATTATGTCGAAGCTCGATCAGTTTGACTATGCTGGAGCGTCAGCCGTTGCGCTTGTGCTTCTCTGTATTTCATTTTCCATGCTTCTGCTGCTGAATGCAGTGCAGGAGTGGCAACAGAAAGAATACAATTCATAATCCATGCCACAACCCGAATCAGCGAAGAGTACTCCACCCGTTGTCAAAAAAAGAATAACCGATCCTCGATCAGTTCAGGTTTTTCTGGTCGGATTTACCTATCTCTTTTTTATCGGATTTATCTTTCTGCCGCTTGGACTGGTTTTTTCCCAGGCTTTCCAGAAAGGATGGAGCTTTTATCTTGAATCCATCCGAGAACCATACGCTATAGAAGCGGTAAAACTAACGCTTCTGACTGTCGCCATTGTTGTACCGGTTAATGCTGTTTTCGGTGTGGCAGCTGCATGGGCTATTACGAAATTCAACTTCAAGGGAAAGAGCGCTCTGAAAAGCCTGCTTGACCTTCCCTTTGCAGTCTCTCCGGTTATTGCCGGTCTTATTTTTGTCCTCCTTGTCGGCAGCCGGACAACTTTTGGTTCATGGCTTGGTGAACATGGTATAAAAATTATCTTTTCAACCCCGGGAATTATCATAGCCACCATATTTGTAACGTTTCCGTTTATCGCCCGCGAACTGATACCTTTAATGGAAGCTCAGGGAAGAGATGAAGAGGAAGCAGCCCTGACACTGGGTGCAAAAGGATGGCAGATTTTTGGAAAAATCACTCTTCCAAATATACGATGGGGACTTATATACGGCATGATTCTTTGCGGAGCGCGCTCAATCGGAGAGTTTGGCGCGGTATCTGTAGTTTCGGGACATATCCGCGGGCAGACGAACACCATTCCGCTGCATGTTGAAATTCTCTACAGCGAATACAACTTTACGGCATCGTTTGCCGTTGCATCACTTCTCGTCTTTCTTGCTCTGCTTACTGTGGTTATCAAGGGTGGAATAGAAAAACAATTTCAGAAAAAAAGCTTTCATCTTTAGGATCTGACATGGGTATAGAACTGCAGAACATTACCAAAACATTTGGCGAGTACAAAGCGATTGACAATCTCAGTCTAAGCATACCTTCAGGAGATCTGATTGCTCTTCTGGGTCCTTCGGGATGTGGGAAAACCACGCTGCTACGCATTATTGCCGGATTGGAACTGGCCGACTCAGGAAAAATCATTCTTGAAAACAAGGATACCACGAACCTTCCTCCACGAGAAAAAAATGTCGGTTTCGTTTTTCAGCATTATGCACTGTTCAGACGTCTTACTGTTTTTGAAAATGTAGCTTTCGGGCTTAAAGTGCTCCCGTTCAGACAACGCCCTGCACGGAAGGAAATACGCGAAAGGGTGGAACATCTTCTGAAGCTGGTACAGATGGATTGGGCGCTTAAACGTTACCCTTCGCAACTTTCAGGCGGTCAGCGTCAGCGTGTTGCTTTGGCAAGAGCTTTAGCCGTGAACCCCAGAGTTCTCCTCCTTGATGAACCATTTTCAGCATTGGATGCAAAGGTACGGCAGGAACTTCGACGCTGGTTAAGAAAACTGCACGATGAAATCCACGTCACCAGTATTTTTGTTACCCACGACCAGGAAGAGGCTCTTGAACTGGCAGATAAAATTGTCGTGATCAACAAAGGCCGGATTGAACAGCAGGGAACCCCGCAGGAGGTGTATGATCACCCGGTAAATGCCTTTGTCTACAATTTTCTGGGAAATGTCAACGTCTTCCACGGACGTATCAAAAACGGCAAGGTCAGCCTAGGGAATCACCATCTTGATGCGCCTGATGAGCTGAAAAACGTTGAAGAAAAAACAAGTCAGACCTTTATACGGCCTCATGAAATCGGTATAAGCAGAATACGCAGTAACGCCAATGACCTTGAAGGAACAATACGAGAAGTTCGTCTTCAGGGCGGACAGATAGGATTGAACATAGAGTGCGAAGGCCTTGACGGTGCCATTGAAGCTGAAGTTCCGAGAGAGCTCTTTGTGAATCTTCAACTTGCCAAAGGGGTGCTGGTTTTTGTTACCATCAACAGAGTCCGGGTTTTTACTGGCGATTACGAAATATGATGCCTCGTCCCTGACCTTAAGAACGCTGGCATCATAAGTCCATCTCTGCAAGAGGAGATTGTCAGTTGCTCCTATCACACTGGGAATTTTGCATTGCGCGTCTGGGATAAAGCAATCCAATCGGCCAGATTTTTATGGATAGTGCACAAATGTTATTTCACTCTAAAGAAAACCCTCGGCTGCTTAGCCATTGTTTAGAATCAGGTTCATTAAGCTTTGCGGCCTTTTTATAATCTGCCAAGGCTCCATCTTTATCACCCAGGTGGCCTTTTGCCGTCCCTCTATTAGTATAAGCTACACCATAATTTTGTTTTAACTCAATCGCCCTGGTATAGTCTTCAATCGCTCCATTGTAGTCACCTAGAGCTTCCTTGACGTTACCACGGTTATTATACGCCAAAGCATATTTTTGGTTAAGCTTGATTGCTCTTGAGAAATCGGCTATCGCACCCGCGTTATCTCCCTTTTTAGCTAATTCTATTCCCCGATTAGAGTACGCAAGGGAATTTTTTGGATCCAGCGCTATAGCCTTGTTATAGTCTGCTATAGCTCCAAGGGCATCGCCATCAGTGCCCTTAACAATACCGCGATGCAGGTATGCATAAGAATCTTTTGGATTCTGATCAATGGCCTTTGTATAATCTTCTATAGCCTCCTTGTAATTATTTGTTTTAAACTTTGCAGCTGCACTTGTGTAAAGACTTTTTGTGTCCTTTGCCGCATAACCTGCAGGGCACTCAAGCATTATGGCGATAACCGCTATAGCTATAATCATTAAAGATTTTCTCATTGGTTTGCTCCTGATAATTTTTACATGTATTTTACAATGTATATAAATTTCACTATAAGAAGAAATTATGCAAATCTTGCGCCATAAGTCGATGAGCACTAAAACGTAGAGCGTGTAATATTTTATTAAACATTGATTTATTTGATAAATATTTTTGTTTGAACATTTTTTAAATTTTATAACTGTAACATTTTTCATCATAAATCGAGACATCAACGAGACGCAACATAGTACTGATGTGTACATTATTTTATGCTGAAACAAATATTCTTCTATGAAGTGTTGTACACCCTCGCTTGAAATGATATATTTGCTTACAAGCATGGGTAATGTGTCCTGGTAATGTGTTTTTATTATCTGTATGACGTTAATTTACTCTTCATTACCCCCTAACATAGAACAAACGAATAAGATTGATTTATTTCCCTTTGAGGGACGCAGGTGAATTATGATTTTTTGAGAAATTCTTGTACCGACTCCCCCAACAACAGATTTTCTTATTCCACACATTATGCGCACAAATACACTGCACCTTCGTTATTGGCTTCATGTTGCAGCCCTGATTGTCAGCTTGGAATGCATCTCTTTTCCAGATGCGACTGCAAAAAGTGAAAACAAGGCTTTTTTCGGCGCTGAACAAGCCTCTGATGATGTTCAACTGGTAGCTAACTGGGCTGTAAAATCCCATGATAATCAAGGACTGCCATTTGTTATCGTTGATAAAAAGCAAGCAAAAATCTTTATTTTTGATGTTGATGGTCAGATTATAGGCGCAGCACGAGCTCTGCTTGGCATGGCTGAGGGTGATTATGACATGGAAAGTATCGGAAGCAAGACCCTTGCCCAGATTCCCCCGAAACAACGTATAACTCCGGCTGGCAGGTATATAGCTCGTTTAGGAAATAATGGACATGGAGGATTGTATCTCTGGGTTGATTATGATGCTAATATTGCAATTCATGCTGTTGTCAACCCCCCTGGGCAAAGACGTCTGGAACGTATTATTTCACCGGATCCCAAAGAACACAGAATTTCATGGGGATGCATCAATGTCCCTGTAATTTGTTTTAATACAATTATTTGTCCACTTTTTAAGAAAAGTAAAGGTATCGTCTATATACTTCCGGAAACTAAATCTCCAATTGCTTTTTTCGGAATTACATCCGAATATTTAATGTTCAAAAATTGATTTATTCTGGCATGTAAATTTCTATTCAGCCTTTCAGTGAATGAAATCTGCCTCTTATTTTTTTTCATTCTGATAGTTTGTTGTATTTTTACCATGTATTCGAAATATAGTAATGTTCATCCATGGCACTTATGCAGTATTACCACCGTCCTTGGAAAATAATAACTTTTTTATTCGTGGCGTTGACTTTTATATCGTCAACAGCATCAGCACAGGATAAACTGCTTTTTTCCGGATTTGCTTTTTCAGGAAACTATGAAAACAGAAAGGAACTTTATCCATATAGTTCAACCATAGAATTTTTAAAGAGTGATAATGGTCAACCGTTGCTCAATAAAGTGTTTTATGAAAAAATAAAAAACAGACCTCATGAAGATGCCCGATTAACAACTGAACTTGGCAGAATTGGCCAAGGGAATCAAATTACCGTCGCTTTCGCCCTTACGTATGAAAAGGTCGAATATATGGAACTGGATGGACATCTGCTTTTATTTCTTGGTATAAATGCAAATGTTCTGGCTTTCGACAGAGCATCAAAACAGTTGATTGCCGCTTATCCTCTTCGGATACGATATCATGATACCGTCATTCAGCGGCTTAGTGATGAACAGATTGTGGAGTTGTTCAAAAAGCTCTATTTAACAAACGAATTGGGAATCAACCCATTTGACGAATGGCTGAACAAGTTTGCCGGCATCACGTTTAAAGGACGCCATACAAAGTATCTGCAAGTAAAAAATATTGATATCGAGCCTGAAGCCCTGAAGATGGTTACTGCTAACAATCAAAGCCCGAAGGCTCTTAAAAATCTTATTGCTAATGAATTAGAATCGTCTATAGCTTCAACAAATAATATTCCTATTATACCCTGGAGCCCTGGTGAAGTTGTCGGAAGAGTCATGGCTTTAAGGTTCTGTGATGGTAATACTTTTAATTTAAACCTGCCTAATCCTGATTATGAAGTTGATTTTTCTCTTCGTGCTTTTCGTGGAACAGAAGTTGAAGGTGCTTACTCTAAACAAAAGATCTATCGCGCACTGGGAACAATTAAAATTTTTGAGCCTGATATCAATAAATATCTCTTGAATGAAAACATTTATAACACTCAAATTGTAACTCTTGCTAAAGCTTATGATGCAAAAGTTGAAGATTGGGAACAATACAAAAAAACTTTAAACGAATTGCTTTATGATACTTCAAAACAATTTTCTACTGTAAACTCAGGATGGGTTAAAGAGCATGCTTCAAGAGGTGCTGAAGCGATTAACAGTTTTCATGAAGCTTCAAAAATAATTGATCAATTAAAATAATCTGATAAAAACCATGAGATTTAAATCATTATTACTCTTTGGTGCTCTATCTCTTTTTATCTCTGAGCCGTCCCTGGCTGAACCGATGAGGTCAACCCATTCGCTTTTCACTTTTTTATTTATGGCACGAAAAGCGACGTCAATTACACAATTTGACGAGAAGAGAACTGATGTTCGGGTACGGAAAAATACTTCGCCAGGCTCAATAGGTTTTGTAACAGGAACTCAGATGGAGCAGACAGGCGGAAGCACTCAAAGAAAAGCTGATGCCGTTACCTATGAGGTTACAAGTTCACAGGATATAGATTCTGCAATGGGGGAAGTTTTGACAAATGCAGGAATTGAGTATGCCGCTTATGATGATGTCATGATCAATGGGGGTGGACCTGACCCTGCGGTCATCAAACCGGAATTTGTCCATAAAGATGATTTAAGCGCGCAAACCAGAGCAAAAATAATTAATGCATCACGAAAGTGTGATGTCCGCTATCTTGCTACCGGAACTATTGATATAGGAGTCAATGATGTCGATCCGGTTTCAGGAAACAGGCGTGTTTATGTTTCAGTACGGGCAAATCTCTGGGATATCAGTACAACTCTTCCGAGAAAGGTTGGTTCAGTAGGTCCTGTTCAATTTTCAGGCTTGGGACCTGACCAAAGCGTCGCAAGCCGTAATGCGCTGATTGTTGCCGCAAAAGAAACTGCATTGAGCCTTGTCGATCAATTGAATGCAAAAGGTGTCCGATAAATTATCATCAAAACCAAATGAAATTCATCATGAAGTTACGAGCATTGGTTCTTGTCGGAGCATCACTCTTGGTCGCGTCGCCGGCAAAGGCTGCATTTGGCTTGCCCGATATTCTCATCAGCAGTGATTCACAGGGAGGAAACTCACATGTCAGAGAAGTTGTACATGACTGCAGAAGGGCTTTGCACAGATATCTTGACTCTCAGTACCTTATTATAGAAGCGTTAGATCTGAAAGAGGAGCTGGCGGCAAGAAAAGCCACACTTAAATTCGCAGAAAAAGGCACTGCTGCTGAATCGGATGATGAAATGATTGCTGAATCCAATGCCTGCAGTGATGTCATAAGGCCACGTATTGAATCAAATAAAAGTCTGGATGCTGAGCATAAAAAACTTGCGGGGCATGCTGCATTAAAATATGTTGAAGCTGTCATAGAGACAAAAAAAATGGTTGGTGCCCTTACCGGCATAAACACATCATCTCTCGGTTTCAGTGACGTTGGCCCTGTTTTGTTTTTAGTCAGAAATGTTCCTCCGTTGGTTACAAATGCTGTTTCTACAACTGGAAAACTGTTGAATTATTTATCAGCAAATAAGGTAGATGTAACAGAGGCAAATAAAGCGGCGAACGACCTCGGTGTTTAGATACCTGTAAATTAATTTGTAAAGTCATGATGAAAAATAAATCATTTATAACTGCAGCAGCATTTATAGGGATTATGGCTTCAGATGTCAATGTCTCCTATGCTGATGCCGCATTCTGGAAAGAGAGGGACAATGAAGATGCTGCCGCACAAGAGACATTGCACCAACAGAAGCTTGAGATAATGGATCAAAAAGCAGAGGCGAAATTGCGGCTGCAACGAGAAAAAACTGAACAGGAGCGGTTGCGGCTAGAACGGGAAGATGTCAGGCTTCAGGAGCGAGAGTTGCGTAATGAACGACTGAGACCTCAGAATAACTATATCATTGTGGAGCCATAAGTTACATCTGGAATCAAGAGAAATGGATGATTTGTCTGTCAAAAATAACCGTGATGACGATATTACCGAAGATGATTTGACTCCCCTGGTTATTATGGACGGAAAGCATTTCCAGAGCTTAAAACCGGAAAAGCTCCGGATGTTCAAAACCCCTTCTCCTTCAGTTCACGATATTTATCACACCCCTCCTGTATTCCATTATCACATGATTTTCCGAACCACTCTTTGGCTGTACTTTTATCCTGCCTGACTCCTTTACCATTAGCATACAATGCCCCAAGCATAAACTGAGCCGCTGCATATCCCTGATCAGCAGCAAGTCGATACCATTTTATGGCTTCTGTGTAGTCCTGCCGTACGCCTTTACCCTTTTCGTACAATTTCCCAAGATTTGACTGAGCAGCAGCATCTCCTTTATCCGCTGCAAGACGAAAGTATCTGCCCGCTTCGACATAATCCTGCCGAACACCTTTGCCATCAGCATGCAACATACCGAGATTGTACAGTGCTGAAACACTTCCTTTTTCAGCAGCAAGCTGATACCATTTTACGGCCTCAGCGTAGTCCTGCCTGACACCTTCACCCTTTTCATAAAGCCGCCCGAGATTAAACTGAGCAGCAGCATCCCCCTGATCGGCAGCATAACGGTATGCTTGAACCTCAGACGGCGATGCTGCTTTTGCAAGAGTGAAAAGGAGCATTGAGCAAAAAAAGGATATAACTATTTTTTTGAGCATAGATATCGCTTATTAAGTTTGAGGGAACGGACAAGTGGTTCAATAACCCAGTATAAGCATAACATAATAAAAAAAAACGTGTTGTTTTCAGCCGAGATATGCCGCCATCACAGCCGGGTTCTTTGCAAGGCCCTTGCTGGCGCCTTCCAATACAACACTACCGCGCTCGATGATATAAGCGCGGTCAGAAAGTGCGAGAGCGATTTTTGCAAATTGCTCGGAGAGCAGGATGGTCATCCCAGAGGCATGGAGTGAACGGATTGCTTCGAACACCTCTTTGACGACTACAGGCGCAAGGCCCATCGAAGGCTCGTCGAGTACCATAAAACGTGGACGGGCCATAAGAACACGACCGATTGCAAGCATCTGCTGCTCTCCGCCAGAAAGGCTCCCCGCCTGCTGCAACCGGCGTTCTCCAAGTCGAGGAAACATTCGGTATATGCGCTTCAGGTCTCCGGAAGCAGCCCGTCTGAAGGGCCCGAACGATGGCAGGCGCGGGTAGGCCCCAAGAAAAAGGTTCTCCTCGACCGTCAGAGGGCCGAACACACGCCGTCCCTCGGGACAAAGGCAAAGACCTCGTCTGGCGACCTCGCTGGCAGGAAGCCCGGTTATCTCTTTTCCGTCGAAGAACACTCGCCCTCCCCGAGGTATCAGAAGACCGCAGAGAGCTTTCGCCAACGTACTTTTACCCGCACCGTTTGCTCCAACCAGCGCAACACAAGAGCCTTCGGCAACCTCTAACGAAATCCCCCGAACAGCATCATCACCGCTATATCCAGCGCGCAGGTTTTCAACGTTCAGCATAATTGCGGCTCCGATGTACCTTGAACACTTGTTTGCTCTTCATCTGCTCCAAGATATGCCTCAATCACTTTCGGATTACGACGAACCTGAGCCGATGTTCCCAGTGCAATCAGACGGCCTCCATCCATCACCGCGACCCGGTCACACAGTTCAGCGACAACGTCCTGATGGTGCTCTATGAGCAGAATCGGCACCCCAGCACATTTAATTGAAGCGATCAGATCAACAAGACGGGCAATATCAGGCTTGGACATGCCAGCCGCCGGCTCATCGAGCATAAGAAGACGCGGGCGGGTAGCTAACGCCCTCGCAATTTCAAGAAAACGAAGGTCTCCGTATGACAACTCTGAACAGCGCTGCCGCGCCTTTTCCTCAAGAGCTACCATGCGAAGCCAACCCATGGCCTCCGATTTACCGCCGTCGTGTTGACAAACGAGAATTGATTCTAACGCAGTCAAGCCGGAAAAGGGTTGAAGATTTTGAAATGTGCGAGCAGCTCCGGCTGAAAATGCAGACATCAGGCTACCGGGCAGCGGTCGGGTGCCGGCAATTTCTACAGATCCAGAGTCAGGCGCATAGAGTCCGGATACCACATTTATAAACGTTGTCTTGCCGGAGCCATTTGGTCCAATCAACCCAAGAATCTCATTTTGACCAATATCCAACGAAACGTTATCCACGGCCCTTACACCTCCGAAAGATTTGCTGAGCTTGAAAACCTGCAAGGGTTTCGAAACGGAGATTCCTGCCGACCTGATTCCTCCAGTTGCTGGAGGCAAAGGATCAGGTGTAAAGCGTATCAGCCTATGCAACGCAGAAGCAAAGGCACCTGCAAGCCCATCTGGAAGACCAACCACTGCAGCAAAAAGGAAAAGAGCAAATATCCCTTTGCGCCACTCTTCAACATTGGACGCAAAAAGAGAGAGAGCCAAAGCTACTGCCATAGCCACTGCAGGAGCTGCTTCCTTAAATGCAGGTACCCTTCTGGAAATCAGTGACCTGAGGATTGGAACAAGCGTAAGAACACAACCAGAACTGACAAGGCCTGAAAAAAGTGTCCGGTTCGAAAGCAAATTGGGTAACATAGCCACAACAGCCGCTCCGGCAAAGGCTCCCCACTGGCTCCGGCGACCTCCGAAAACTACGCCGAGCAGCAGCATAACCATCAGGTCATACCCGAAAGCGGCAGGCTGCAGGTAACCGAAATTCAACGCATGCAAGGCACCGGCAAGACCGGCAAGTGCGCTTCCCCAGGCAAAAGCCAACACCTTGTGGCGTAAAGTACCTATCCCCAGAGCATCGGTAGCAGTCGGAGAATCGCGCAACGCCTCAATGGAGAGTCCAAACCGTGATTTAAGAAGGATCTGAGAAACCCACCACGACATAAACAAGAGCACCAGGCAAAGCCAGTAAAAACCTCTTGCATCCAGGGCAACTGTAAAGAGGGATGGTCTGACAATCGACAGGCCAAGTGCTCCATGTGTAATTGTTTCGGACTCATTAAGAACAATGACCGACAAGGTGGCGAAAGAGAGGGTAGAAAGTGCGAACTGAGGACCTTCCAGCCTCAAAGCCGGCAATGCCAGTGCCGCTCCCGGAAGCAGGGCTGCAATAATTCCGGCTAATAACGCTAAAGGAAAATATGCTCCTGCCTGAACAGCCAACGCTGACGCGTAAGCACCGAGACCAAAAAGTGCAGCCTGGGCGAGGTTGACCTGTCCAAGATATCCGACTGTTGCGTCAAGGCCGATGAGAAGTACTCCGTAAACTGCCATCAGGGTGAGCAGGCCAAGTGCATACTGACCGTGCCAGAACGCCGGCAGCGCACCAAGCGCTATGAAAAGGACTATGCGCACGATGCGTTCCGCTGTATTCTCCCTCAGACCAAGATCAACACCGGTAAACATGGCATCCCCCTCAAACTTTACGGATAATTTTTTTACCGAAGACTCCCTGCGGACGAAGTGCCAACGCCAGAATAAGCAGAATAAGGCCCGGTGCTTCGCGCCATCCGCTGCCGAGCACATAGCCGGAAAGATTTTCCACTGCCCCTAATGCAATACCGGCAATAACAAGACCAAACCCGCTGTCGAGACCTGCGACCACTGCGACCGAAAACGCTTTCAACGTCAACGCGGCTGCCATTGTAGGACCAACAGTTGTTACAGGGCCGATAACCGTTCCTGCAAATGCAGCTGCAGCCCCTGAGACTGCCCAGGAGAGAGAGATCGCGGAGCGTGAACGAACTCCACAGAGTTCGGCTGCTTCAGGATCTGCACTGACTGCCTGAACTGCGATACCGGCCATTGTATAGCGTTTGGCAAGCTCAACCAATGTCATGATACCCATTGCACCCATTGCAATGGCCAATTCCGGCCATGTTACCGATATTCCAAAAAAATCGAGTGCACCGGCAGGCCATGGGGCCGGGAATGGCCTGTCGTCCCGCCCCCATATATTCTCCACGGAAGAGAGAGCAAACAAGCCCACGATGATCGTAAGCAGAATCCAACCCTCATTATGCTGCTTCAAAGCCAGCCTGACCGCAACACGCTCGACAAACCATCCAAGAACCGCCCCTGCCACCATCGCCCCTAGCACAGAAACCCAGTAGGGAAGACCTGTGCCGGCAAGTGAAATTCCAGCAAAAGCTCCAAGCATAACAAGTTCACCCTGCCCGAAATTCACTGCCTTTCCTGCGGCATAGGTCAATTGAAAGCCGTAAGCCACTAGAGCATAGGCCATGCCCATAAGCCCTCCGCCCACAGCCATCTGAGCAAGAGCAATATATTTTGCGTCCAGAATTATCATTCAGACAACCAGTTAAAGCTCCAGACTCACTTGACGGCTATTCCTTCCAACACAAATTTTTCTGATGGATCAGCCAATACAACCCGCCCGTTCTGAACCTTACCCATAACGGTAGTTGCCCGGCGGAACGCCTCGTGTGTCTCGACATTTGACGGATTCCACTTTGACCACGGTTTTTTCCAGTCTGCAATGGCTCCTTTGACGGTCGTTTTGAGGTTCTCTAATGAGAATTTTATTTTTGAGGGATTAGTAGAACCTGCCTCATGAATGGCTTCGGCCAGCAACAAAGCTGCATCATAACCCTGTGCAGCAGAGACGGGAGAAGGAATCCTGGCAACACTGTAAGCCTTATGGTAAGCCAGAATGAATGGCCTGGCCCTCGCTATAGACTCATCTTCGATAAAAGTCTGAGGCATCAGAGCACCATTGCCGGATGCACCTGATGTTTCTATGAAATTGCTCATCGACAGGGTCCATCCGCCAATCATCGGAACCTTGAATCCCAGCTTCTCCTTACCAGATGCTACCGCAGCCAGCTCAGGCCCGATACCCCATATCAGAATCGCCTGCGCACCAGCGGCCTTGGCTTTAATAAGCTGGCCGGTCATGTCCTTATCGCCAATGGCAAACTTTTCTACTGACACCACCTTCAGCTTTCCACCCTGTTTGCTGATCTGTTCAATGAGGTCGTCTCGTCCGGAAACACCATAATTGGTGGCGTCATGCAATATCGCAACATTCGTAAACCCGAGCTTGAGGGCTTTTTCAACTACCATGTGTGCCTGAATGCCGTCATGTGAGGCAAAACGGAAAATCGGCAGATCCTTAAAACCCGCTTTACTCCACTGCGTCATAGATGCACTGCCTGCTGCCGGTGTGATAATTTTGACTATTCCTTTCTCAACATAATATTTATCACCCATCACAGCTACACCGGTGTTAACCGTGCCAATGACTGCAGAAATATCACCCATTGACGATATTTCCTGGGCGACAAGCGCACCGCGGTCATTCTTACCTTCATCGTCGCGTTCGATAAGCTCAATCTTCATTTTTCTGCCAGCTACATTGATACCTCCATTTTGGTTAATCTGGGAAATGGCAAGTTTTGCGCCATCTCTCATAGAAACACCCATAGGAGCTGAGCCCCCTGAAAAAGGACCGGTGATGGCAATTTTGACAACATCAGCAGCCATGGCGACTGTGGAAAATGAAGTCGCAAGCAGAACCGCAAGAATGGAAAGGGATGCTTTCATGTTTGTTATGCTATGGGTTAAGTGATATCAAGAAATCTTTTATTGGAAAATTTCCGAATTAATTCAAATTAACTGAAAAATTTTTTACACTTTTTCAGTTAATTATTAACCCCTGACGAAATTTAAAAGAAACCTTTGAAAATCAACCCTAAAAAAGAATGCACAACACCTAACAGGAAGGTTACTTGTTTTGCACGGTAAGGAAATAAGAGAGCAGAAAAATTATGTGGACCCGTCCAAGCAGATCGTAAAGAGGAAATTTCATGTTGATTTGACGATACTTGATAACTGATTATTGCACATCCTTCGCTGGCCTTCAATGTTCAATGGTGTGATATAGTGCAACTACTTGCGCATTCTCTCTGCGTTTCAAAAATATAAAATACTCCTCTAATCCATACGGTAACTCTTGGGATGGCGTAAGCTTGCAGATCAATATCTTAATGCTGTAATAAACCACAACAACCTGACGGATTTCGTTCAGTGTTTACCATTACAATAGAACTGATGTCATAGTCTTTTTTTGTAGCTATTGTTGGTTGTGATCGGAAAACAAGAATAAGCCAAAAACGGAAAATAAGAATCACCCAGGGTTAGCGTAAAAAACACCCATAGCTCGTAGTTTGAAGGTGCGAACCAAATCAAACTCCAAAGCTATGAGGACACCGTTAAAAAAGCTAACCATGTACCACAAAGTTAAAGAACTTTCCCGAGAAGGATTAAGCATCCGCCAAATCAGCCGAAATACTGGGTTGGATAGGGTAACGGTGCGCAAGTACCTCCGCATGACCGAGGAGGAATTCAGTGACTTTCTCGCTCTGCAGAAGCAGCGTAACCGAAAATTGCAACACTATGAAGAGTTTATAACGAAAAGGGTTACCGACTATCCTGACTGCAGTGCCGCTCAAGTCGAAGATTGGCTGAAAGAGCATCACCCGGATTTTCAGGAGGTAACAACTCGAACGATCTACTCCTTTGTCCAGTGGATCAGAAAGTCCCACGATATACCGAAACCGAAAGGAACCCATCGGGAGTATCAGCCGGTTGAGCAACTTCCTTATGGTGAGCAGGCGCAGGTGGATTTCGGCGAGTACTGGATGCTCAATGCTGATGAGTACAAAGTGAAGGTGCACTTCATGATTATGCTCCTCTCCCGCAGCCGTCAGAAGTTTGTCAGCTTCAGCCAACAGCCGATTACGACCCGTTTTGTGCTTGAGGCTCATGAACAGGCATTTGCCTTTTTCGAAGGTATACCGCACACCGTGGTTTATGATCAAGACTCAACGATTGTTTGCGATGAAAACCGTGGTGCCATCCTCTATACTGAAGCATTCAGGAAATACCTGTTACACCGCACTCTCAAGATTCATCTCTGCCGGAAAAGCGATCCGGAAAGCAAAGGAAAAATCGAAGCTGGTGTCAAATATGTGAAAAACAACTTCCTTCCGGGGAGAGCATTTGTCAATCTTGAAGCCCTGAACCAGGAGGTGCTGCTTTGGCTCGAACGAACAGCAAACGCCAAGGAACATGCAACAACACGTCTGGTTCCTGACGCAGAATGGCAGGTGGAAAAACGGCATCTGCGTCCGTTTGAACCTTTACCCTATCTGATTTCCGGTACTGTCGGTAAAGAATACCATGTACGCAAAGACAACACGATCTCGTATCGAGGGAATTTTTATACCCTGCCGATCGGCACCTATGAGGGACAGGGAACGCGTGTTGTATTGGAAGCCAGAGAGAGCAACCTTTTTCTGTATACCCAAGATGGCAAGTTGCTGGCCAATCACCCGGTAGAAACCGGCAAAGGTATCGTCGTGCTCAACAACCACCACCGTCGTGATATCTCCTCAAAACTTCGAGAGTTGCAGGATTCACTCAGGCCTCTTTTTACCAATCAGGAACAGGCAGGCCTGTTCCTTGAAAGCATTCATACCCGTTATCCTCGGTACAGCAGGGACCAGTTTCTCCATCTACGCAATACCATCAGCGGATGCCAGCAAAGGCTTATTGACGATGCACTTGCATACTGTGTCGATCAGCATCTTTTTTCATGCGGTGAGTTCCATGACATCCTGCACCATTACCGGAAACAGAATGAAAAACCGAGTCATAAAGCAGTGTTCGGCACGTTTCGCCCGAAAACACTCCAGAGTGACATGAATAGGATACTTTCATTTGTGCCGGAGAGCAGTGCCATAACTACCTATGAAAACATTCTCAGTTAATCACCATGGAAAGAACCATTACCACCATACAGGAACACGCCCGTGAACTCAACCTCACCGGGCTGGCAGTGACCGTTGATGTCCTGCTCGAAGAAGCGCGTAAAAGCGAACCATCCTACAGCGATTTTGCATTGATTTTGCTGGAGACAGAACGCTCATATCGACAAAAGGCTAAGCTTGAACGGCGCAGGAAAATAGCCAACCTGCCGTTGCTCCATGATCTTGATCATTATGACTCTGGAGTTCAGAACGGGATCAGCCAAGTCCAGCTCCAGCAGTTGCGGCAACTGCTCTGGCTTGACCAAAACTACAACTTGATCCTGATCGGACCGAGCGGCACCGGCAAGAGCTATCTTGCTGGCGGGCTCTGCCATGAAGCGCTTAAACTGGGTTATCACGCGCTCTTTCGCACCATGGATGACCTCATCCAGACCATCAGGTTCAAAGAGATTACAGCGGCGGCGGCAAGGGAGTACAAGCGATTGTTGAGTGCGCACCTGCTGGTTATCGACGATATCATGATGTTCCCGCTTGAAAAGGCGGTTGCCGTCGGTCTGTTCCAGCTTGTCAACCAACTGCATGAACAAACATCATTCATCATTACGACCAATAAAAGCCCGAAAGAGTGGGCAGAGATGCTTGGCGACGAGGTTCTTGCAACGGCGCTGCTTGACCGGCTGCTTTACAAATGCGAAGTCATTAAACTCACAGGAAAGAGCTACCGGCTCGAACACCGGACAACTATCTTCGAACAACAACAACCGGCCGAAGGAGGGGCCAACCGTAGAAAAAAGCATCTATCGCTTCAATAAGTGGTAGCAAATCATTTTGAAATGACGTAATTTAAACCCGCTGCCTGGGTGATTGCTAATTTCCGAAATTGGATGATTTTTAATTTCCGACTACATTGGTATCTTTTAATGCTAATCTTCCCTATTTTCAGCCATGTTGTTTCATACAAAATAAGGTGTATTGAATATTTTTGAGATTTTTTTCAAGGAAATATTGATTTCCGCATATAAGTAAAACCGTCAGTCCATTGAAACGGCTGCTGGCGGCCCTGTTTACCGGTATTGCGCATGGGTACTCCATCAACCATATTGAAATCAGCAGGCTGGACGTTATACTTGCCTATCTGCCCGTATCGATACTCTTTACTGCATTTGCAGCGGCAGGGGTTTCCAATGCCATCAATATTACAGACGGCTTTAACGGACTTGACGGCGGAACGCTGATGATATGCTTTACAGCATTGGGCTACATTGCCTGGTTTTTTTCTCGCTTGGGTCTCAGTTATGCTCTCAATGCGCAATGCCCAAGTCTCAGTGTGGACTCGACTGCTGATATGCTGCTACCCTATAAACGAAGTTCTCTTTTCCATGGGAAGGCGCTTCCTGAAAAAAACAAACCTCGATTAGGCAGTTAGCCAGCACCTTCACAGTCTCATTAAAATCCGTATAATACGTCCTCTCTTTGCTCATTTTCCGGAATGGTTCAAAAACAGCCTCACAGCCCCATTCTTATGGCTGTATACTTATTTTACTTTGCGCACTCATTGCAATTACACTTCACGACCAGCATGAATCTTTCATGACAGCCTACTCTTGCAGTTTTGCGCTCTATACACTAATCTATCAGCTTATCTACCGACTAAAGATTGTATAGAAAACAAGTGCTTTATCGCGCACGTCATGATCTGTTATCATCCTCAAACACATTCGTCGTCAAGGCTAAGTACAATAGAACCAGCATCAAAACTGCCTCAGCAGCTATACCAATTTCTATACTGAACGATAACGAAAGCCCTGCAGCAGCCATCCCGCAAACAGCAAGCACAAGAACAATGGCACTGTTATACAGAACCGAACTCAAATGCTGCTTGTTTAAAACAGAAACCCTTTCAACATCTCTCTGAACGCCCCCAATTTTACAATATGAACCATAATGTAAAACATCAAGTTTGTTTCCTTTATTTTTCATGTGCCACCTCGATTATGCTGTATACCAAAAGCAGTTCTTTATACAAATCAGAACTACAGCTATACTTGATTAATTCACAATTTTCATACCAAAAAGCTTGATAATGAAGATCTTCAATATAAATAATGAGGTGGAGGATGGTTATACATATATAATAAATATACTTAAATATCTATTTATTATATATGCGCGTGCTGTTTATCGTAATACTTACATATATGAAAGCGTCTCATATTATCCTGGTTTGTCTCAAAAAAAAAGTTATGTCTCGTTTTGGCCCATTGTATTGGATGGCACTGCGAATAGTTGAACGCTATAAATCTGAAGATTACATCTATAATCATAAAAACCTTTGCTGGCTCACCTGCACCGACAGTAATTTATTGTAAGATTTAGTTTGAACATTGTCATATTTATTTTAAGGGAATGGATTGTCAGATGGGACACAAGATTATAATCTCGAGCTGCTTTGAATGACTTTGCTGTGCATATCGCTGGTCAGAACCTCAATACGCTGGCTCAGCTCTTTTACCAGTTCGGTCAATTGAGTGTTCTGTTGAAGCAGCGCCAGAAGCTGTTCGGACTGCTGTACCGCATAGGTCTGGCGCTGTTCGCTCGCCAATGCAAGAGCCTCACGATGCTGTGCATCTGCATCTGCATGGGCTTTGTCGCGGTCAGCCTGTCGTGTTTGTGCAAGCAGGATAAGCGGTGCGGCATAAGCTGCCTGCAGACTGAACGCAAGATTGAGCAGGATGAATGGATAAACATCAAACTTGGTAAGGCCAAAGGCATTCAACCCAATCCAGATGGCAACGATGACGGTCTGCCCTACGAGAAAAACAGGTGTCCCGAAAAAACGAGCGAACGCCTCTGCCTTGAGTGAGAACCAATCGTCTCCAAAAACAGAACCAAGATGAAGATGCGGAAGATGGAATCTGAAATAATTATTTGGCACAGGAGTGGTTGGGATAGTATTCAATTTTTTCGGGACTGTTTCCATAGGAGCCTCCTTGTTGTAAGCAAATTGGTTGCGGAAATGTAAAAAATAAACGGTATCGGCAATCAGGCGAACGGATTTTCCTGACAGGGCTTACTCAGTGATTTCGCGAGCGCTTCGTGAGTTATCGTTCCTTTCCAGATGTTAAGGCCTTTAGAGAGGCTGGGCATCATCACCATGGCGCTCTCAAGCCCGAAATCGGCAATTCTCCTGATATAGGGAAGCGTCACCCCAGTCAGAGCTTCGGTTGAGGTTTGAGGGTATGCTGCAGGCATGTTTGCCACACAATAATGGACAATCCCCTCTTCAACAAAAACCGGATCTTTATGAGTCGTCGGTCTGCAGGATTCTACACATCCTCCCTGATCAACGGCAATGTCGACAAGAACTGCTCCCTTCTTCATCGTTCGCAGCATTGCCCTCGTAACAAGCTTTGGTGCCAAAGCACCGGGTACAAGTACTGCTCCAATAACCAGATCAGCCGTATCGAGCTGTTCTTCTATATGCAATTCGGTCGAATAAAGCGTATGAACCTGAGAGGGCAGCGCTGATTCAAGGAAACGCATTTTTTCCTGATCTATTTCAAGAACGGTCACGTCGGCTCCGAGTCCTGCAGCTACTTTTGCGGCATGCATTCCGGCTGATCCGCCGCCAAGAATGGTCACTTTCCCTGGGAGAACACCTGGAACTCCACCCAACAGCTTTCCTTTACCACCATGATGATGACCAAGATAAAAAGCGCCCATAAGAACACTCATTTTTCCGGCAATTTCGCTCATTGGTGCAAGCAATGGAAGACGACCACCATCCTGAACCGTTTCATAAGCGATTGCCGTAACCCCTGAATCAAGCAATTTCGCCGTCAGTTCAGGCTCTCCGGCCAAATGCAAAAAGGTGAACAGCATGAGCTCTTCACGAAAAAAACAGTATTCCTGTTCGAGGGGTTCCTTGACCTTTACAATAAGGTCACTTTTCCATACCTTTTCGGCTGAAGAGGTCACAACAGCACCGGCACGTCGGTACTTATCATCACTGAATCCACTGCCGGCACCGGCGCCAGCCTCAACAACAACCCTGTGACCTGCAGCAACAAGATTACGGACTCCGGAAGGAGTACAGGAAACCCTGTTCTCTCCGGACTTTATTTCAACAGGAATACCTATGTTCATAAGCTTTGCTTTAGCGTTGAATGATACTTTCAGAGGTACAACGTAAAAACAATCAACTATCGGGTTGCTTTCGGCTTGTCAGACCACCTTTTCTGAACGCCTTTTGCAAATGGTTTCGGCGCAGGATGACCTGAATTTCCTCGTCCATGCTGTTTGGGTACTTTTACCGGATGATGATCAAGCAATGGAAAAGAATGAGAGTCAATAAGGGGAATTTTTTTTGCTATCAGTTTTTCTATATCACGCAGATACTCCTTTTCTTCTGCATCACAAAACGACAATGCCGTTCCTTTTGCCCCAGCTCTTCCCGTTCGACCAATACGATGGACATAGGTTTCCGGAATATTTGGCATTTCAAAATTGATTACATATTCCAGATCGTCAACATCAATGCCACGTGCAGCAATATCGGTAGCCACAAGGACGCGGGTATCCTGTGCTTTAAAATTTTTCAACGCTCGCTGACGGGCATTCTGGGCTTTGTTTCCATGTATCGCATCGGCAGTAATATGGTGCTTCTGCAAGATTTTCACAACCTTATCGGCACCATGCTTTGTCCGTGTGAAAACAAGAGCCGTTTTGATGTCCGGATCTTTTAAAATGTCGACCAGCAAGGCATTTTTATTTCCCTTGTCGACAAAATAAACATATTGATTAATAATATCTACCGTTGATGAAACCGGAGTTACCGAAACATGGGAAGGATTATGCAATATTGATGCCGCAAGCTTGACAATTTCGGTGGGCATAGTGGCAGAAAAAAAGAGAGACTGCTTCTTTTTTGGAAGTGCTGCAAGGATTCTTTTGACATCGTGAATAAAACCCATGTCGAGCATGCGATCTGCTTCATCAAGAACAAGTATCTCGACATCACGTAAATTTAAATGGCCCTGATTCATGAGATCCAGAAGCCTGCCCGGCGTTGCAATAACTATGTCGACCCCGCGAAGCAATGACGATGCTTGCGGATTTTGATTGACACCGCCAAAAATTACCGTATTGGTTAATCCTGTATGGCGGCCATAAGCTTTAAAACTATCACCTATCTGAATGGCCAACTCTCGTGTCGGCGTAACGATCAGGCTCCTTATTTTCCTTTGTTTATCAAACACCTTATGCAAACTCAGAAGCTGAAGAATAGGAATGGCAAACGCTGCCGTCTTCCCAGTCCCTGTCTGTGCACAGCCAAGCAAATCACTACCCTGCAGAATAATGGGTATTGCTTCAGCCTGTATCGGTGTAGGAGTAGTATACCCTTCTTCCTGAACTGCCTTTAAAATAGGATCAATGATGTTTAATGACTCAAATAGCATAACGTATTTTAATGATTGAACTTGTTAATTATGAGAACACATGGACGCCCTTAGACGCTCTTCTCTTCACGCATAATCACCGTCAACATTCTGAATTGAAATATCCCTGCTCAATGAGAGGGCATCGGGTTCAAGGCGTACAAAAGGCAGGAATTCATTATCTGTCAGCCGTATAAAGGGCTTTTTAGGGGCGGATTAAATCGCTAAGGGTACCTTTCAGTCAATATAACGATTCAATTCATATTGTTGCATAAGCATTAACAGCAATACTTCAAGACTTAGGGGAAACCCATGCAGGCACATATTTCCATGCACTTCTCATCTCCGCATTATTAGTGCGCCAAAAGGGATCGTGCCTGGAAACCAGAGCCCAGAATGCTTTGGAATGGTTCATGTGAACCGTATGGCACAGCTCGTGAATCATAATGTAGCGGATAAGATAATCCGGCAAAAAAAGCAGCTTGGTGTTCAAGGTTATCAGTCGACGTGAAGAACAACTCCCCCAGCGAGAGTGTTGAAGACGAACCAATACTTCAGAATAGTTGAAATCGTGAGCTATGGCAAGTTTCTCAAAAGAGGGAACAAGGTGCTTCTGACTCTGTCGCTTCAGCCAGGCAAGCAATTGCCGGCGACTGAGCTCCGCATCGTCAACATCAGCTGAAAGAAGCAGCCTTTTTCCTCCAGCATCATCAACATCAAGCACTCTCTTGGCTTTGGTATTGTAAACAACTCGCCACTCTTCATTGAGATAGGGAAATACAATGGAACAGGGCAAGCCGTTTTCTGTTGAAGGAAGAGGATCAGGCCGATGCGCCTTAATCTTTTCCGTCGCTTTTTGTATCCACGCATCGTGTCGAAAAAGAAGATCGGGAAGATGCTTTTTATTAAACCCTTCAGGTAGTACAACTACCAGACCGCCATGCGGCGTTATTGTCAAGCGCGCACTTTTTGCTCTTGAACTGACTTTGACCGTATAGGAAACAGTAAGGCTCTTGGGCACTGGTTAATTATGCGGTAAAAGATATTTTCTTATTATAACATTAATGAACGTTATTGACATAAAAGACAGTGTAAAATCGAGTTAAAAAATCAATTACCCAAAAACCTTTTTTCTGTAAGAGATTGGTATGCCATTGTAAATAGTAACATTCTGTGTATTGCTTCCATCAGCATTTCATAATGTCTTATCCATTACTGTTTTTCGATTTACTACTCTAACGAAGCCCCTTGCATAACTACAACGATAAAAAAAATGGACTTCGAAAGCAGTTTAGAACAACGTTACAAGGCCCTCCATGTAGCATTCGACACCATTGAACCTGCATTTATCATGAATCGAGAAGGAACGATTCTTGATGCCAACAAAGCTTTTGCAGCAGCTTTTAGCAAACAGGTAGAAGAGTGCTTACAGACAAACGCTTTTGATTTACTCCCTCCTGATGTAGCGGCAAAGCGCAAAATTAAAATCGCGGAGGCCCTCAGTACATCGAAAATGGTCATGTATGAAGATGAACGATATGGCCGTTTTATTCGTCTTTCTATTTCCCCCATTGCTGATAATGATGGGAACAGGACAAAACTCTATATTGTTGCACAGGATATTACAGAATTAAAACTTGCAGAGAATAAGTCGAAAAGTCAGGAAACGTTCAGCAAAGCCCTTATTGAGGCAATTCCCGGTGCTTTTTATATGGTTGACGGCGAAGGACATTATGCTGTGTGGAATACTTTCCAACGAGACGTTGTTGTAGGGAAACCAGATAGTGAAATGATGAATACCTATGCAATAGATACCATTCATCCGGCTGACAAAGCATTGGTTGCTGAAAAAATGACGAATATCCTGCAATACGGATCTGAAGAATCAGAAGAGGTTAAAATCCTTATTCACGGCGGACCTGAATTCCGATGGTTTCGAATATCGGGCAAAAAAATAATACTCAATGGTGACCCATTCATTATTGGTATTGGCTCCGATATCACAGAACGAAAAAAAGCTGAAGAAGCTGTCTTGAAAAAAAGCGAAGATCGTTTCAGAAAGCTGTTTGAAGGGCACTCATCCATCATGCTGATCATTGACGATCAAGGCAACATCATTGATGCAAACCCTTCTGCTGCTGCGTTTTATGGGTGGAGCACCGATGAACTGTGCCAGATGCATATTGATAAAATCACCACGAAGTCACCTGAAATGGTAATGCGTGACCTTTTAACATTCAGGTCATCTACCGTGAATAATTTTTCAAGTCTTCACCGGAGAGCAGATGGCTCCATCCGTGATGTAGAGGTAGTCAGCAATACTATTGAAATTGAGAGCAAAGTCGTCTTTTATTGCATTATTAACGATATCTCAGAACGCAAACTGTCTGAAAATAAGCTTCAAAAACTGAGTGCTGCAATACAGCAAAGTCCCGCTGTTGTCATTATTACTGACCCGATGGGGGATATAGAATACGTCAACCCGATGTTTACACAACTTACCGGGTATTCTGCTGAAGAAGTACGTGGGGAAAATTCCCGAATTCTGCAATCGGGCCTGACGCCAAAGGCTCTCTATCAAGATCTCTGGCAAACAATTCTTTCAGGAGGCATTTGGCGTGGAGAATTCCAGAACAAGAAAAAAAACGGTGAACTTTTCTGGGAAGCAGCAGTTATCTCGGCCATTCTGAATGAGGGAGTTGTAAAAAATTTTGTAGCGGTCAAGGAGGATATTACTGAACAGAAACAATATTTAAATGAATTGATCGCAGCTAAAGAAAATGCAGAAGAGAGTGACCGCTTAAAATCTGCTTTTCTTGCCAATATCAGCCATGAAATACGCACTCCGATGAATGGTATTCTCGGCTTTTCAGAACTCCTGAAGGAACCCCATTTGTCTGGAGAAAAGCAGACGATGTATATTGAGCTTATTCAGCAAAGCGGCCAACGTATGCTGAACCTTATCAATGATCTGATCGATATTTCACGTATAGAAGCCGGCGAAACAACACTGCAGATTTCTGAAACACCGGTTAACAAGCTTTTACGTGATATCAATATTTTTTTCAAACCTGAAGCTGACAAAAAAGGGTTGGGTTTGAGTTGTTCAACTGGACTTCCGGACGATGAAAGCATCATTCAAACAGACAATTCAAAACTGAACCAGATTTTGATAAACCTTGTCCAGAATGCCTTGAAATTCACCCGTTCCGGGGATATTGATGTCGGCTATTTCAGAAAAGATTCCATGCTTGAGTTTTATGTGATTGATTCAGGTATTGGCATTCCTGTTGACATGAAAGAGAAAATTTTTGAGCGGTTCCGTCAGGTTGACAACTCATTAACGCGGCATCATGAGGGGTCTGGTCTGGGTTTAAGCATTTCCAAAGCTTATGTGACCATGCTGGGCGGCACCATCCGGGTTGAATCGGAAGAAAGAAGAGGAAGCGCATTCTATTTTACACTGCCGTATAATCCTCCCAGCATATCGAACATAGAGCCGCATTCTCCCGTCACTGAGGAACATACCGCTTCTGCTCCGGATGTGACCATTCTTATTGCAGATGATGACATGGTGAGTGGCCTGGTGCTTAAAATGTTCCTGAAAAGTGAAAACATTACCATTCTTTCTGCCGTTAATGGTAAGGAAGCTGTTGAACTGGTTGAAAAGCATCATGAGATAAATCTCGTGCTTATGGACATTAAAATGCCGGTTATGAATGGGCTGGAAGCAACCAGGCTGATCAAACAGCTGAGACCTGAGCTGCCTGTGATCACTCAGACTGCGTTTACGTCAAACGAGGAAAAAGAAAAAGCGGAAAGGGCCGGATGTGACCGCGTTATCCTCAAGCCAATCAACAAGAAAGAGCTGCTTGCATTGATATCGGAGCTGCTCGACTGTTAGCCGGTCGGCAGCTCCGGGAGATATCCCGATCAGCCAAGTGCACTCTGCAGATCAGCAATAAGGTCATCGCGATCTTCGATGCCGACAGAGAGTCTTATAATGGAATCCGTTATCCCTGCTGCCTGCCTGTGCTCACTGTCCATTGATGCATGGCTCATTGTTGCGGGATGCTCAATCAGCGATTCAACACCGCCAAGGCTTTCTGCAAGCGCAAAAAGCTTTGTAGCTTTAAGGACCTTATAAAGTTCCTCAATAGATCCGTCAAGCTCAAAAGAAACCATACCGCCGAAACTTTTCTGCTGTTTTTTAGCCAGATGATGCTGGGGATGAGCTGGAAGACCTGGATAAAAGACCCTTTTAACCTTGGGATGCCTGTCAAGAAACTCTGCTACAGCAAGTGCATTGCGCTCATGCTCACGCATCCGTACCACAAGAGTTTTAATGCCGCGAAGCACCAGCCAGCAATCGAAAGGCTGGGCACAGGTACCGAGGGCATTAACGAGATACTTCAAACGGCTGTCAAGATCCTCGCTGTTCGAGAGCACTGCCCCGCCAACGACATCGGAGTGACCATTGAGATACTTCGTGGTCGAATGAACCACAATATCAGCTCCAAGTTCAAATGGCTTCTGCCCGTAAGGAGAGAGAAAAGTATTGTCAACAATGGTTAAAAGGCCTCTCACTTTTGCAAGATCCGAAACCGCCGTAATGTCAACAAGGTTCAGAAGCGGATTGGAAGGTGTTTCAACCCACACTGCCCTAGTATTATCATTCACAAACGGAAGAAGATTTGACGCATCCTGAAGGTTGACAAAATGCACCCTGATACCGAAATGCTCTTCAACGGTTTTCATCAGTCTTGAGGTGCCACCATAACAGTCGTCTGTACAGATAATCTCGTCGCCTGACCGGAAAAGATTCAGCGTTGTTGTAATCGCTGCCATACCGGTGGTTACCGCGACAGCTGAAGTGCATCCTTCAAGTGCACAAAGACTGTCTTCAAGTGCTTTGCGAGTAGGGTTGCCGCTTCTGGTATAATCAAATCCCCGGTGCTTCCCGATATCCTCGAACACAAAGGTTGATGATTGGTAGATCGGAGTCATAATGGCGCCGTATGCCTTGTCGGGCCCTACTCCGGCGTGGATAGTGTCGGTCTGAAAACTCATGGATACCTCGATAATAAAATTAAAGATGAACAAAATAAAAAAACCCCTTCCCTGATGAGCCTGGAAGAGGTTTATTACATAACTCTGTTTCGTATGGCAGTGCCTGAAGCGGCAAACCTGTTTTGAAAAGAGAGGCTGAAAAAAGCTCTTTTTCACTCATCGTTCTTCAGCTTCATCTGAAACATCCAGATGCATAGAGTGCAGAAGTAGAATGTGGCACCGTGTTCTGTTAAGAATAACAGAATCGGTTGTCAAGGCTTCACAGGGTCTATTCCCTCAGCCTTTCTTGATGACCAGCAATGCTTAAAAGAACAAATTCACAATCGTTAATATACGATATCGCATAATAAAAACAATAAGCCAACAAGTTCATTCCTCAATTTGATTTGATTGAGACGTTTGCAAATGAAGCTTCCGAGAATACTGGATTCATCGCATAAGCCCGGAATGACAGATTGGAACGGGCGGAATGATTGGTACACTTTCAGACCATACCTTGGTTTTTTCCCAACAGAAAAGCAAAAACCCCTGATTTTACAGGGGTTGGCGGACGTTTTGGGATGTTGGGAAATTACTCTTTTGTGGAGATGGCGGGAGTCGAACCCGCGTCCAGAACATTGCTCAATAAAGCTCTCACACTCATCTCAGGTGTTTAGTTTTTCATGAACCATTGCTACACCTGTAAAGACCGATTCACTATCCCAGTTTGTATCACCCGTCTGCCTTTTAGGGCAAAAACAGAGGGGGCTTACTTGCGCGAACCGAAGCTCAAGCGCGGGTTATGCCATCCGTTGGCTTCAGAGTAAGCGCCTCCCCCGACGGACGATGGCTGATTAATTAACTTGTGCTAATCAGGCAGCCATTGCATACGAATAATCGTCTGCATGTATAGTTGCATAGACTTCTTTAACGAGTCCATCCATGCTGAAACTCGGAGTGCAACTCCATTTCACATCTACCCTGTCGAAAGCCTGTCATCCCCATGCATAACAAAGAACAAACATGCTTGAAAGCAGTGTTATATATACTTTTCCAACCAATAGAACAAAAAATCTCTCTCGTTAATTCCCTGACACTGCCAGTCAGTTGAGTCCCGGCAGTTCAGGCGCGTTGGCTACGAGCTGGTATTCCCCTCCCTTTGACCGCACAGAACGGCTCCACATTCTTTCATAGGCATCACTGAATATCGTCTCCTTTGATGCTTCGGCCGTATACCAGGATCCTTCTTCAAACTCCGCTTCAAGCTGCCCGGCCGTCCATCCGGCATAACCAAGGAAAAAGCGGATTTCAGAGGGCATCATGACCCCTGTATTGAGCAGAAAACTCAGCTGGTTTTTGTC